>Ga0075163_10000513_pt1 | contig 49764 bp, 35 predicted proteins | sample JI1023141ADNA_FD_71478 | JGI IMG/M metagenome (GOLD analysis project Ga0075163, IMG submission 71478) | Wastewater effluent complex algal communities from Wisconsin, to seasonally profile nutrient transformation and Carbon sequestration -... | ecosystem: Engineered > WWTP > Effluent > Algae...
CGGGAGACGACACAATCGGTTCGGGAATCATTTCGATATCGATGATTCGTTCATCCCGGATTTCCCAAGGCCAGAATGTTTCCGCCAAAAAATCGATGGGTGGATATTCATACCACGGTGGCGAAAGTGTCCGCATTACCTTTTCTGTTCGGTAACCATCGCGAATAACCTCGACACTTCGAGTCCCGTAATAGGTAAATGGTACCGACACGGGGGTGTGGCCGATGGGATGCTTGTCGACATACACAGCCGCACCGGGAGGGTTGGTTCGCACCGTGAGCCGACGACGAACGCAACCGAATGATGGAAGCGCGGAAACAGCCAACAAGATCCCCAAAAAGAGCGTTTTTGAACGCTTTTTGGCCGATTTTGCGATGCGGGTGCGTTTGGCTTGGAGCGCGATCGCCGCTTGCTCCTGCAAAACCTTCCCTGAGTTTGGACCGTCGCTATTACATTTTTTCATGGCACTCTTGCCTCATTCCGGCTGCGGTTCTTCCACCCCGCCATCGTTCTGCAGTACACTACTGCGGGGCGGAGTATAGAAACCGTCTGGATTCTAGGCCAGATCAACATCGACGAACCTTGATCGATGCGGTATAAGCTTCCCCATGCTTGAATTCCAAGCATTTGCTAACCATGATTGGAGCATTGTTGGGAAGGTCGCCACCCACAGCGAAGCCTACCTGAGCCCACGCCGCGAAATCCCCATGAGGGACGAGACTTCACCGTTGTCATCTTCCGCCGACCCACGCGAAAATAAACCGATCTGGCACGTTGCCGTTGACCATGCGGTCATTTCGGATTTGGGCATGCGCCGACAAAACAACCAGGACTCGGCCACAGTCCAGTTGGCGGATACCAAGTCGACCTGGGAAAAATATGGGCATCTATTTATGGTGGCCGACGGTATGGGCGCCCATGCAGCTGGCGAGCTTGCTAGCAAAATGGCCGTCGATCGTGTGCCACACCATTATCGCAAGCTCCCTCTTCCATTAGCGGTTGAAGCAATCCAGCAAGCCGTCATCGAAGCGAACAGCGAGATCTACCGACGCGGGCAGGCGAACGCTGAGTTCCGCAACATGGGCACGACTGCCAGCGTCTTGTTGCTTCTCCCCGAAGGAGCCGTTGCAGCCCATGTGGGAGATAGCCGCGTCTACCGTGTCCGCGGCGACTTCATCGAACAACTTACCTTTGACCATAGCTTGGTCTGGGAAATGCGAGCGGCTGGCGATGTGTCTGAAGAATCCGCCCGCAGCGGACTGATTCCCAAAAACGTAATCACCCGTTCGCTTGGCCCCAATCCCGTGGTACAAGTGGACCTGGAAGGCCCGTTCCCAATCCTCAAAGGGGATCGCTTTCTGCTGTGCAGCGATGGGCTCACTGGCTTAGTCACCGACGAAGAAATCGGAGCGATGCTCCAAGCCTTCTCGGCTCAGAAAGCATGCCAAGTTTTGGTCGATCTCGCCAACTTGCGTGGCGGCCCGGACAATATCACGATCTTGATCGCTGAAGTCATCGGCAAAGAAATTGTCACTTCATCTTCGGTCACCCCTCAATCACGACAAGAAGTGAACCCCAACAAACGAAACATATCAGTTGCGTTGATTGTGGTAACTGTGCTTTGTTTGCTAGCAGCTGGATTATTTGCCTTTATGGCCAATTTCCCCTTGGCCATTGTGGCGGGCGTACTTGGCGCTATTGCTTTCGTCACCGGCATCGTTCAAAGCACGAACTATGCCACAGAAAACAATGACCAAACTCAATATGGCCGTGGACCTTATCGCAAATTCAATTGCAAACCCGACATGGCTCTGGTGGATCGACTCAAAGGAACCATGCAAGCATTAAGAGAAGCGTCGCAAGAAAGACGCTGGAAAATTAATTGGTCTCAGTTGGATGGCCTTTGCAAGCAAGGCGAAGAAGCCGCTAGCAAAGGCGATCTCATCCATGCCATTCGAGGCTATGGAAGTGCTATCATTGAGACCATGGGGCAAATTCGCAAACAGGGTCAAGATCGTAGTAGCGATTCGGGAATCGATCTGTAAAACCTCTCTTTTCCCCAGCCTCCCAAGCGTGTTAGCATCATTATAGCGGGGAAAGAGCAGGGGAGTGGATGCCATTGTTTTTTCGCCGATAGCTATGCTGTGGCTTGGATTGCACAGTCCGCAACTTCACTCCACTCAGTACAAAGAGCCCGAAGGATCGTCGGCCCTTGATCGCCCGTTTTCATTTATACATCTTGATTGAAGTGCTGAAATTATTCAGCATCGCGCTGGTCGCGGCAACGTCCTTGATTATGGTGGGTGGCGTGGTCCAGCAATTAATCGCTGAGGGCCTGGGGCCGTTGGCGATCCTTCAATTGATGCCTTATTTTCTTCCGCTGGCTCTGCAGTTTGCAGTCCCCGCCACGTTGCTGTTTGCCGTCTGCAGTGTTTATGGTCGAATGTCGGCGGACAACGAAATCTTAGCGCTCAAATCGATTGGCTTACCTCCTAATCGCATCATGACTCCCACACTGATTCTGGCTTTCTTGTTTAGCCCGCTTGCCGTGTGGACCAGTGACTTAGCTGTTTCTTGGGGCAAGCCGGGAATCAATCGCGTTATCATGAACTCGATCGAAGAAATCGTATATCGCGTTCTTCGCAATCACCGCTCTTACAGCACATCGAAGGGCTTTTCGATTCATGTTCAAGATGTCCAAGATCGCTGGCTCATTCAACCAACCATCAATCTCCATCCTGAAAGCGGACAACCGATGACCATCACTGCCACGAAGGGGCAGTTGAAACTCGATCCCCAAAGTGAAAAGTTGCGTATCCAACTTTACGATGCCCAATGGGACATGGGTGGTCAAGTGATGGGATCTTTTCCTGGTATCAGTGAAGAAGAGATTCCCTTAAATCGAGCGACGCGCAAAGGGGCCGATCAAAACAGCCCATCGCAATATGCTTTGCGTGATATTGGCAATCAGGTCAACATCCAATTGGCCTCGTTGGAAACGCGAAAAGATGAGCTGGCAACAATGGTGGGTATGGATCTGATGAGCGGTCGATTTGATCAGCTCGATAATCCAACTTCCCATCATCTTTTGTGGCAATTGGAAGATGGCGGGCGTCGCCTATCCAAATTGAGAACAGAGCCTTGGCGTCGGTGGGCGATGGGGTTTAGCTGTTTCTTCTTTATTTGGCTCGGTATTCCGCTAGCCATCAGCATGAAGTCGGCCGACTACTGGACCAGCTTCGGAGCCTGCTTCTTACCCATCTTGCTTGTCTACTATCCTTTGTTTGCTTTAGGCTTGGACCGAGCCAAAAACGGCATCTGGCCAGCCTATAGCGTATGGCTCGGAAATCTCATTCTATTTCTTATCGGCCTTTGGCTCATGCGTAGGGTCTATCGACACTAGCCCCACACTTTCAACAAATTCGCCTTGCTCTGGCTAACCTTATTTTGGTATTTCCCTTATCAGCCGCAGTGTCGACTGATGTCTGCTACGACCGCCGACGACACATAAGCGGAACGATAGGTGGAGAGAATTGTGAAGAAACAGTGGACCATTCGCAAGAAAATGCTCATAGGGATCGCGGCTATTGCCGTCCCTTTAGCGCTGCTGACCTATAGCAGCGTGCGCGGAGCGTATTCCTATCGCGGACTGGCTGCTGCGATCAGTTTTCGTGCAGCCGAGCTGCCACTCTCTAACGAAGTGACCGAATCGATTGACGAGCTTCGCTTCCGCTCACGATCTACAATCAGTTTGGCACCCAATGAAGGTGGACCAATCGATGGTGGATTGTTTGAACGCGAAAAGTTCTTGCAACAAATGCAGTCGGTTCGCGACAAATTGCGACGTTACGAAAAACATTTGCATTACAGTTTGGATGCCGACCCACTATTGGCGGACCGTTCAAGTGAAATTGAATTGGTCAAACGAATTGAAGATTCGTTGGCCATCATTCAAAAGGAAGTCGAGAGCAGCCCTACAAGCCTCGACAATCCTTCCGAAAAACTGGCGAGTGAATTGAACAAAGTGCGGCAATACGGCCATAAACTCCCAATGATCCTGCAACAGCGGATGGTGCATTTCCGGGATGAAGTTCGCGTACGTTATCGCACGTGGATTGTACTCAGCGGTCTCAGCATGGCGGTGGCCTCGATACTGTTGGGTACCGCGATCGTCTTTTTGCGTCTATCCGTTGTGACACCGTTCAAGCGTTTGTTGGATGGCTGCCGCCGTGTAGCTCGTGGTGAATTTGACCATCGAATCGACTGTAAAAGCAACGATGAAATCTCCGAATTAGCTTCGGCGATGAATCAGATGACCGACAGTTTCGTGCGTATACGCAATAATCTCAACCGCGAAGTCCAACAGCGAACTCGCGAAGTGGTTCGGAGCGAACAGTTAGCCAGCGTCGGCTTCTTGGCTGCGGGAGTGGCCCACGAAATCAACAATCCATTGGCATCGATCGCCTGGAGTGCGGAAGCACTGGAACAACGGCTCTACGATGTGATCACACCTCGTGATGGCGAAGAGGGGCCTCTGCTCGACCAAGATCAGATCAATATTCTCAAAACCTATTTGCGTCGTATTCAGGATGAAGCGTTTCGCTGCAAAGGCATCACCGAACGCTTGCTCGATTTCTCGCGCATGGGCGACATCCGTCAGAAGCAGCCGACAGACATTGCGGCCCTTACGGATGATGTGATCGCCATGGTCAAACATCTTGGCCAATATCGACAGAAGCAAGTCCGCCTGAAATCGAAACCAGGCTTGGTGGCCTGGGTCATTCCACAAGAAATCAAACAAGTCATTTTGAACCTGATCACCAATGCGCTCGATAGCCTTGATCCCAACGGCACAGTAGAAGTGACGTTGGATATGGTCGGCACTTCGGTCCGCCTCGTGATCGAAGACAATGGTTGCGGTATGACTGCCGAGACCATGCAACACCTCTTTGAACCCTTTTTCACTCGCCGCCGTGATGGCAAAGGTACCGGGCTCGGACTTTCGATCTCGTATCGAATTGTCCAAGATCATGGTGGCCAGATTGTTCCCTTCAGCAAGGGGCCCGGACAAGGCTCCCGGTTTGAAGTCATATTACCTAAGAACGAACCTGTACAGTCCAATGAAAAACACGTCCAAGCCGCTTAAATCGTTGTCGATTCTTTTTGCAGATGATGAAGAGTCATTGCAGGAAGTCATGCGTCTAGAACTTCCTCGCATGGGCCATCGCGTCACCGTCTGCCCAGACGGTTTGACGGCTGTCGCTGCCTTGGAAAAGGATAGTTATGACTGTTTGTTGGTCGACCTTGATATGCCCGGACTTAACGGGATCGGCGTCATCCAACGCGCCAAAGAGATCTACCCGAACATCGAAGCGGTCGTTCTTACCGGTAAACAATCCGTTGAATCGGCCATTCAAGCCATGCGTTATGGTGCCTGCGATTACATCACCAAACCGTGCCGACTTGCCGATCTCGAAACCTTGCTCACCCGCATCGCTCAACGTCGCGATCTTTCCATGAAGTATCAAGCGGCACAACGCCAGCTCGAACACAAGCAAGGGAAGATGCAACTCATCGGCAAACATCCATCGATGGAGAAAGTCCGCAAGTTGGTCGAAAAAGTGGCCCCCGCCATCAGCACCGTGTTGATTCGCGGTGAAACCGGTTGCGGTAAAGAACTCGTCGCGCGAGCCGTACATGATTGCAGCCCGCGTCGCGATCAACCCTTTGTCGCAGTGAACTGTGGCGCCCTCCCAGAAAACCTAATCGAGAGCGAGTTGTTTGGTCATCGCAAAGGCTCGTTCACTGGCGCCGATACACATCGTGAAGGCTTGTTCGAAGTAGCTGATGGTGGCACCATATTCCTCGACGAAATCGGCGAATTGCCACTCCCACTGCAGGCGAAACTTTTACGCGTGCTCGAAAGTGGTGAAATTCGTCGTGTGGGCGACAGCACTCCGTTCAAAGTCGATGTGCGTGTGGTATGCGCTACGCATCGCGATTTGGAGGGCATGGTTGAAGAAGGAACCTTCCGCGAAGACTTACTATTCCGCATCAATGCCTTCGAAATCAATGTGCCTCCATTGCGTGAACGTCTCTCCGACTTACCCGAACTGGCAACGCATTTGTTTTACCGCGCTCGCCCTGAGCTATCCCATGTAAAGGAACCCTTTACTCCAGATGCGATGGAAGAGTTGTGCGGTCATGTGTGGCCAGGCAATGTGCGCGAGTTGGCCAACGTGATCGAACATGCGACAATTTTATGCGACGCGCCTCCGATCGATTCGAGCCACCTCCCTCGGCACTTCACCGAACGCCGATTACGTAAGACGATCAAATTCCAACAGCCGATGTCGTTACGCGACATGGAACTGCAAGCGATTCAAGAAGCGATGCAGCGTCACCAGGGGAACAAACCGGCTGTCGCCGAAGAACTGGGTATCAGCCTGAAAACTCTGTACAACAAGCTGGGCCAAATCGAACCGCAACAGAAAGCGGCGTAACAGGCTGGAGGGGTGAGGCTTGAGGCTGTAGGCTAAAGACAATAAAGACAGAAACGAAAAAAGGGGGCTGGTAAGGCCCCCTTTAGTTTTCAGTGGTTCAGTGGTTCAGTGGTTCAGTGGTTCAGTGATTCAGTGATTCAGTGATTCAGCCTTTAGCCTCACCCCTCCAGCCTGCTACTTCACTCGGCGGACGACGCCGACGAGGATACCGAGAACTTTGGCTTCTTTCACATAGATAGGTTTCATGTGACGGTTAGCTGGTTGCAAACGAATGCGACCGTTTTCTGGATACCAGTACTTCAGGGTTGCTTCGCCGTCTGGAGTTTGAGCAACGACAACGTCACCTGGTGAAGCCTTCGATTGTTTCTGGATTACCACGAAGTCCCCATCTTGGATATGGGCATCGATCATGGAGTCGCCGGTCACTTCGAGGACGAAGCGGTTTTCTTTTTGGAACATTTCCGCGAAGTCAACCATTTCGTTCTGCTCGAAAGCCAATGAGCACGCACCAGCGGCTACTCGGCCCGCCATAGGCAAACCAGGCGAAGCATTGCGGTTAAGGGCTTCGGTGAGCTCAATAGCTCGCGATTTGTTGGCTGCACGATTGATCATCCCTTTGCGTTCCAGAGCACGCAAATGGCACATCACCCCGTTTGGCGACTTGATATCGAGAATTTCGCCGATTTCGCGAACGGTTGGGCCGTAGCCTCTCTTAAGGATCTTCTCGCGAATAAAGTCATAAACCGCTTGCTGACGCTCCGTTAATGGACGTGTCATCCTTGTTTCCCCTCTCATTCAGATGTAAACTTATGTCTGTAACTTGTGGTCGTATCCCCAAAACGGTGCCGACTTCAATTGTCAGCCACTTAGTTTTGGGTTCGCGATGGCTTGGTTTTAGAAACTCAGGCCTACACGCTCCAGCCACCAAGCTGGATGCACTCGCGTTGACGAACACTCGCCCTTGTATTGCGACGCACTCCCTGCGATCTGATCCCAAGAACGTATCCCAAAATCATTGATCGCCTGAAAACAGAGTGCATTATTCCTCTGCGTTAATGTTCAGGCATTACCAAATATACAGACGAGATGTCTATTTGGCTACTGGCCGAATCCGATTAGCAGGCAGATTCCTGAAAATTCTGGGCTCTACGATCATTTGGGAGTCTCTGTCGCAGCCCCCACAGCCGGAGGGTCGGGTGGCACACCTAAAGGCCCAATGTTCCGCTCTTTGGCCCCCAGCAATTCCTGCATTGCCCCCACCAAAACCGCCTCAGCCCCCGGTCCAACACAAGTCGCTCGGTTGCTGGTCTCATACCCACCCTGTTCATATCCAATGGCCGTCCCGATATAGGCTGTCCCATAATCACCATAGGCCGCCAGCGCTACCTTTCCACCAGGGACCATGGCGGACGCTGCCAGTTGATATTCCACAAACAACTCGCCTGGCATATGCACGATTTGCACGTCGGCCAACTTGAGACGCCCCACATCGATCGCTCCACCTCGGTCATAACGATTCAAATACGAAAGATGTTCGGCGGAATTCAAACGCATCACCGGATCGACATTTGCATCCGCCACCGCTGCCTCTAACGCTTCACGCTGAATGTGTCCGCCGGGTTGTAATCGGACGGGGAGCGATTTCCATTCCACATCGTTAACACTGACCTTCGTTCGCTGCGTCGACTCCCACGCCTTCAACATCCCAGCCTCAACCTTGCCCGCTAAGACCGCCCGATTCTCAACCGAACCGTCATTCCATTTACCAGCTCCAATATTCCCACCTGCACCATTGAAATGAACAACCGGTAATCCCACGCGCTGGGCAAAGCTGTTGCGGGCCAAACCTGGGAAATCCGGATTCGCTTTGCCTGTTCTGTAAAAACTCTGCGGATGCGTGGCGTAATAGGTCAATGCGGCCAACGGCTTATCACCCTTCCAAAAACTGATCAACCGCAACTTGGGATCAATGGTTCCGGTCGGCATCGCACGCACCGCTGCATCCCGCGTCGCTGTATACCGCGTTACAGCTACCTTCCCATTCGCATCGAGCAAACGGCGATTCGAGGCAACATCTTGGACCTCAGCTTCACCATAACCGACTTGGTCAAAAGGCTGGGCATTTTGAATCGCCTCTTTCACACCCGCCATGGTCCCTTCAAGCACACGTTGCCATAACATGCGATCGTAATGCTGTTTGGTACAGCCGGCTTGCTCCAACAATCGCATCGCCCCCAAATCGCAGCGTGGTGCGTCATGTTGATGCAATGCGTGAAGACTGATGCGATCTGCTTGACTTCCAATTGACTCAGCTAAGCGGCGTCGAAATTCTTCATGACCATCGTTAGCCACCCCCAACCAATCGATCGTTACCAACACGATGGGCTTACCCGCACCCACAATCACAACACCGCGACAACTGAGGGGATCACTAACCTCCACACAAGGATCGTAAGCGAGTGGACTACCTATGCTCGGCGAGGCATCGACATCAAAATAACCCACCTTGAGCTCTTGGGCCTGCAACAAACTTGCTCCAGATAGAGTCAATGCGCTACTACCCCACAGAAACACTACCGATAGAACGATGGCCATCATGCGCCAATAACACCAAGTCACTCCTCGACAATCACAGCTCGCAACGTTTAGTTTCACGATTACTTCTCCTTGATGGGTGACTGATTACGGCCTGCATATTGACGAATAAACGCCAGAACGTCGCGGAACTCATCCGGCTTCATTTGCGACAACAAACCTTCCGGCATCAGAGATTTTCCAGAAGCCTTTAAGACTTCAATCTCACTCCGTTGAAAACGCTCTAACTCACCCTTGGCATTGCGGAGCACCACAACATCACCTTGCGATGAGTCCATCAATCCTGTGTGAACAACGCCATCATCCGTCACGATCTGATACATCTGATATCGCGGATCGACTTCAGCGTTAGGCTGGAATACGGACAACGCTAGTTGTTCGTTCGACTTTTCAATCACCGAAGCCAGAGGTGGCCCAATGTGAACTCCCTCTTCTTCGATGCGATGACAGGAACTGCACAACTTTCGAAAAACCAATCTTCCATTCTCTAAATTCGGCGTCTCTTCCCAAGCTTTGCGATAGCCACCAGCGACCTCTTCCCATGCCACCGTTGGAAACAAACTCGCGTGCAATTTCTTTGCACGAGCCGCTAAGCCTTCATTAGGTAACCTCTCCAACGTCAACCATATCTCTGGCGGGAGTGTCCCAGCTGCAACTTGAGTTTGCTCCACCGAATCAATCAGTTTACCTGCTCCCAATTCTCGACCAGCCATGGTTTCCAGGGCAACGGTATAAACTTCCGGTGCCATTTCACCCAATGCAGCGAGCAGTAAATCGAAGTGTGAAACATCATTGGCCACCATGGTCTTAATCGCGGCGACTTGAACGGTAGAGGAAACATTCTCGGCCAAAGCGCGTTGCAAGAGCATCAACCTCTCCGCTGCAGGCAAGCGATTTAACAACTCCCATCCCAACAAATCGCGAGCTAAGACACCGCGACTATCTTTGATGGCTTTATCCACTTGTGGCAACAAGCGATTCTTTAACCAAGCCTGCATCGCTTCATCCGCTTCAGCCCGACACCAGGTTGTAGCAGGAGCGAACTTGCGTTCCAACGCTTCGATCAGCCACTTCGCCAAAATCACTTGCTCGTGCTCATCGCTCTGAGAGCATTTCGTCCAAACCGCCGAGAAACTCTCGAGCACTTCGGAAGTCGGCTTATGCTTCAACGCACCAAACAACAAACTTTCAATCCAAGGCTGCAAAACGTCGGACTCATCTACCTTTCGATTCATGACTTGTTCAAATATCGAAAGAGCGTTTTCACCCAAACACCATTCGACAGCCAACACATATTCAGACCAGTTGGCCAGTTCGATGCGTCGATCTTGGTTCAATTGAGTAACAACCAACGCCGTGACTAACTCTTGATACAGAACATCTTTTCGCAGTTCGGGCTGGTAGGTTGCAAGTTGCCCCAAGTAAAGTGCTAACCAAAACTGAGACTCAAGACTTCCTTCGTTGGCAATACGCGATACCTCGTGGCTCAACGCAGCGTTGCCAAAACTGGATATCTTGTTTCGCCCCATTTGCCAAAGCACTTGCTGATGGACACGAGGACTTACATCGTTCAACGCGGCCACGATGACCGTTTCATTGAGACCTTTTTCATAACTGCCAAGCACAGCGATAGCCTGCACGCGTCCTTCAGGCAACACTCCCTTTAACGCAACTTCGCGAAGTGCCTCGATCGCCGCAGGATCATTTCGTTCATGCAGCAACCGGGCCGCCGTTTCACGATGCCAACCGTTTGCATGTCCGGTGATGGCAGCTAACTCAACAGTCGACAGTTGATCGAGATTTGGAGCCTCCCGACGGATAGGTCGATCCTTCGCTTTCACTCGCCAAATACGTCCCTTATCGCGCCCCGATGTCAGATCCAGTTGACCTTTTATCATTGGTGGCAAACTTGCCGGATGTTCGATAACTTCCCGAGCCATGTCGGCAATATAGAGGCAGCCATCGGGCCCATCTCCCATTTGCACAGGGCGGAACCAAATGTCACTGGATCGCAAAAATTCACGTTGCTCATCAACGCGTTCACCATACCACCACAATCCGCGACGCATCATTTTCTTGCGGTGAATCAAGTTTCCGCCAACGTCGGCAACGAAAGCCGTCGGAAACTCTAGCTCACCCCATTGATCGCCGTCATAGACCACGACACCCGTCGCCCCAGTAAAATACCCTGCGGCACGACCACCACCTTCCACGATACCTGGAACTTTGCCGGTAACACGCAGTTCAGTTCGCCAAGTTCGCCACGCTTCCACCGGCGATGCGCGATACACTTCTGCTTGCGGGCCGTCCAAAGCCATACTCCGCCGCAATGTTAGTGGCTTCGACAAAACCTGTGAGGTCCAATCGGGATATTGCCAAGCGATAACTTGCTGATAGTGATCGCTGTTGCTGCTCACGAACTTGTCGCCGAATGCGTTAAAGTCCATGCCGTGCTGCCCACCGCCGGGCACTGTCCCCAACCTGCGAGTTCGCGTATCGATCGCAATATCTTGTAAGCGAACTGACAGTGAATCGAGCGTCAACAGGCCTTTGATGTCGCCACCGTTACTGCTCGTGGTGGCATGCCATCGCTGATCTAAACCCCAGCGAAAAGAATTGATTAAGCCTTGCACGTTGGACCTACCGAATCCCGTGGCCCATGTTTCTGGCTTCACCTGTGCGTCCCCAAGACGTTTGGCAATGTCTATCCAATACAGATCGGGGGCTGCAGCGACCAAAGCGCCTTCATTGACTAACGCCAAAGCTGTCGGCCATGATAGATGATCCAAGATGGTTTCAACTCGATCCATGCGGCCATCGTGGTCGGTATCTTCTAAACGACGCAATCGCCCCAATGATTCTTTGTCTTGCTCACTGTAATCGAGCATTTCAATCACCAGTAAACGCCCGCGTGCATCGAACGCAAACGCAACAGGATCTTGTACCAAAGGCTCTGCTGCTACCAACTCCACTTCAAACTCTGGCAAGGTTTCAATGCTCTGCGCAACCTCCGCCAGAGTTTTGGGAGGAACGCGTTCCAACTTAACCGGCTCGATCTTTGTCGACGCCGTTTCTTGCCAAGCCAACGCCCACGATGTTAGTGCGCAGACTAAAGTCACCCCTAATGCCATCGTCCAAATTCGTGCTATTGAATCTCGCACTGCTTCTCGCGATAAAGCTCTCAACGAATAGGAGAACTTCTTGGAACTCAATGGTCCTGATTGAGGTTTCAACGACAGCATCGATGTGGATCCATGGAGAGGAGGGTAGGGGAGGTGGGCGAGGAGCAATCTTCTCGGTCCCATTGTGACAAAACTCAATCGCGATTCCTAGACTCCCGCCTATTCCATGGGAAAAACGTGCTGATTAGCCCACATCTTTCTCGCAACATGGTCTCACCGTTCTAGCCCTCCTAAAAAAACGGAACTAGAATCGAAGCCTCAGCTCATGCCCTATTTGTCTCCTTCTCAATAGGCCAATTCTCATGCGCCCCACATTTTGGCTGTTTCTTTCTGTTTTCTTGTTATGCACCACGCATCAAGCAGAGGCCAAGATATTTCGGGCGGGCTTCGGCCAGCAGAACATCACGCCCGCGCGGCCTATGCCGATGTGGGGTTACGGTGCCCGACATGATGCACTCTCCAGTGGTGTGCGCGATCCGTTGTTTGCCAAGGCAGTCGTCATCGAAGCGGGGACAACGCGATTAGCTATTGTGGCGCTCGATTTAGGGCGAGCTCCAGCTGGCGATTCGATGCAACGCATTCGCGAAGCCATCAAAACCGATTACAACATCGAGCACATTTTGGTCTGTGGCTCACATACCCATCATGGTCCGGTCATCGAATTGCGAGATCGCGACGGACAAGGTAAAGGGAAGTTCGATGATGCGGTTGAATATGCCTCCAATCTCGAAGCCAAGATCGTGCAAGCGGTCGGCACAGCCACTGAATCATTGAAGGATGCGAAGATCGCTTGGGGGACATCCAACATTGCCATGAATCGCAATCGTCACAGCAAACTGGAACCCAAGCCCATCGACTCCGAGTTAGGTGTGATTCGACTCGATACGCTCGACAATCAACCGCTGGCGATTTTGGTGAATTATGCAGCCCATGCGACCATGCTCGATTCCAAAGACTTGCGTTACTCCGCCGACTGGCCGGGACAAATGACGCAAGCGGCAGAGAAGCTGTGCGGAGCCCCATGTTTATTTCTGCAAGGCGCCGCCGGAGACCTCTCGCCGAGCACGGACGATTCGACTCGCACGATTGAGACATTTGGTGAAAAAATGGGACAGGAAGTTGCTGCCATTTTCAAAACACTCAAACCACAAGTTCCCGCTCGGCCGAGCATCAAAGCCAGGCGAACGGTTTTTGATTTTCCAACGCGTTTACCTCTTCGCGAACCATTAACTCAAATCGCTTTTCGCCAAGCGTTCTTTCCTGAACTCGTGACGGCAACGATTGCTCAAGAAGCGACCGACGACCAACTACATCCAGAAACGACGACGCTCCTTTTGAATCGACAACTCGCATTGGTGGCAGCCTCAGGCGAGTTCTTTTCGCAGCACTCCAATTCACTCAAGCAACGCAGCCGCACGGAAGAAACATTTTTCATCGGCTACTGCAATGGACACCATATGTACTTCCCAACGATCGAAGGCGCCGCCGAAGGTGGTTATGGTGCCGACCCGGCGGTGAGTTGGGTCCAGCTGGGAGCGGGCGAAGCGATGATCAATCAAGCGTTGATCGACCTATTCACTTTCCAAGGTGCCTTTCTTTGGAGTCCTTGACTTCAAGTCTCGCTGATGCTACTCGACAGTAATGGGGTTGGTGAGAATCCAGATCTTTGGTTGCGGCGCGTCGAGCCACAACTCAGCGCGATACTGACCGGGCTTGGTGGTTTCGAATTGGCATTCATAACCGGTGGCGGTGTGAACCTGCTGGCCATCATGAATGATCTTCCAGGTCGCTTTTTGTGGCGAATAGCCTGAGAAAACCACGCCGCCATTCAGTTTCACTTTCCCTCCGAGCTCCACACGTTCTTGGTTTTCCTTGGAACTTGCAAACCACTGCAAACCTCGCCCGCTCGCTAAGCCGTCAAAGCAAACATAAGCCCGACTGTGCAGGAGCGCGTCCCAAACAGCTGTTTGAGATTGTTCGGGCAAGAGCAAGTAGGTACCCGCATGTCGCAAGCTATTCTCATAAGGGTCCAGCAAAAGCTGAAATACGATTTCACCTTCTTTGGCATCTGCCTTGATCGGAATCAGTTCGGCGGCCGCTTTGCGATTGAGCTCGAGTATTTTTTCTCCCAAGGCATCTTCGACTCTCACCATGTCTTTCTCAATCAACCGCAATCGAACGCCGACATTTTGATGCGCATCGTTGGCAGCTACGCCTGTGTGGCGGGCAGTTGCACTCATCGCATCCCAACGCTTTAAGTAATCGGCTGGGTAATCGAGCAAAGCCAATAAAGCTTCTTGAGGATACTCTTGAATCATGGGAGCTGTGTTGATTAACCACAGCGGATTTCGCATGGAAGACACCAAGCGTTTCTCTTCTTTGAAGTCTGCATGGGTATTATAGATTTCATTCCCGGTGATGCCCGGAATATCTAAATCCATTCGTTCTTCCAAATGTGAGATAAAGGCGAGACCGTCCGTCTGCTGCACAGCCCCAAAATATTCTTCAGTCCCCATTACATCTGCATTGCGAATAGAGGCTTTTGGGTACGCCAATAGACCTTTGGTTTCAGCCCCCGGAATCAACAAGACGCCATCGCGCATTCCCTGATGTCCATCTTTCACGATGTCGTAGTGGGAAGCAGGATGCTCAGTGAACATCAAAATGTCGGTATCAGCACGCTTGGCAGCGGCAACGATATCTTCGATTTGGCCTCGACTATCATGCGACCAATGCGAATGCACATGCAAATTGGCTCGATAGGTTTTCAAGGGACGCGGCTGAGTAACCTCAATTCGTTCCTTCTTCAAATTAGCAATGGCATCCCGCGTGGCTTGCAACTTTTTGCGGGTCATCCGATCTAAGGCATCTTCACCGCAGGCGATCGTCGAGACTCCCAACCATAGCAGTGCCAAAGTAGAGTGATGCAAAATACAACGGCGAAGCGATATCGTTGGAAACATAGTTGCAGTCCAAGAAGGGATAAGAGATCGGTGGCTATTGATTGCAATGTCATATTGCGAGAAGCAAGAGGTTCCCTATCGTACACAACGCACTCACCCTTGTCATTTCGCTGGCTCGGCGTTCAATTGGCTTTTCAACCAACTGGCCATCAGCTCACGAGACTCCTCGGGTACCGAATGTTTCTTTCCGTGCACAAAAAAAGCGAATCGATCGGCAGCGTTTTCGAGTTCGAAGGCTTTCATCACTTCCAAGTTCATCAGCACACGTTGACGTTGGGTCGCCTCGACACCATCGTTTACCGCAGAGATATCCAGAAGTGCTCGAGGTGCGGTCAGTGCCATGATTTCATGAAAATCGATGGGAGGTAACTTTCCTTCGAGTAGGCCAGGACGAATATGCTTGAAGTAAACATACCAACGATCGCGCGACCACTCCTTAACTTGATCGTTGTATCGAAAGAAAGAAGCCGCGCAGTTGCAAGCCGCTGCTTTGACGCGTTCATCGTAGGCCGCTAAGAAAATAGTACCTTGTCCACCCAGCGAATGCCCCATCGCGCCAATTCGTTTAGGGTCAACTTCGGGCAATGTGACCAGCACATCGACTGCGATAGAATGTTCGTAAGTAAATTTCCCGACAGCTGTCCAATCAGGATGTCGCTGGTGAAAGCGAGTCGTATCATACGCACCTTCGGGAGGAATTCGTTCGCCCGCTACGAAATGATCGGGTGCGATTACCACAAAACCGCGTCGCGCTAAATGATCGAGATGAGCTCGAGTCTTGTCGGGCTCTAATCCGGCTGCTTGCTCTTTCCCTTTTGGATAAGTGCCGTGCAAAGCGACCACCGCCGCCCCAGGCTCTTTACGATCCAGGGGTATAGCCAAATAAGCATGCGCTCGTTCATCCTTTTCGACGGCATAACTGATCAGCTTGCGAAGATACACTCCATCCACCTCGACCTCCTCGTGCACCTGCAAATCAAGCGAAGGTTTGGTTGGCTTGTGCTGGTCGCGAATCAAATCGAGAAAGCGTTGCTTGAGCACTGCTTTGTGCTTGAGCCACTGCTCCCGATTTTCAATGCCGTCCGTCAAATCGCTCCAACTGGTTTCGATTGTTGGTGGGCTGGAAACTGACCTGGGAGGTGGCGAGGAATCCTCTTGGGCATACGCGGCGGCGGCTGAGAGCAAACAGGCTGCATAAAAGTGCAGAAAAACGCCTACGAAACTCGCGATTTTCGCAAGTTTTTCTGGCCGATTTTTAAATTTGGCACGCTGCATTCGGTCACTCCCATCGAATTCCTGAAACTTAATTCGTGAAATCCAGGTCCTATGTTTTGGCTGGGAAATAGAAGAATTTTCTGGTAGGCCGCCAAGATTTACCCCTTAAGGACGAATGGGCGAACATCTCATCCAACATGTTTTCGAAGGATCATTCGGGCGGTCAAAGGATTAGATTGTCCATTCTCTACCAGTTGCACTCGATATGCTAGAGGCCCCATCAAACCGGTTGTTGCCAAACTCCCTATCGAGGCGGCAAGTAGAATGGGCTAAGATACCTCTCCACCATCTTGAGTGGGAACCCTGTACATGTACATCAAGAATTGCGAGCGGATATGGCAATAATTGAATTGCGCGGCTTAGTAAAGCGATATGGCCGCAACACAGCGCTCGATAACGTAGACTTCTCCATTTCGCCAGGCATCACCGGGCTACTGGGTCCCAATGGATCTGGCAAGAGTACGCTGATCAAATCGCTACTGGGCTTGGTCCGAGTCGATGCTGGCTCAGGCAGTGTGCTGGGTGAACCTTGGCCAGCGACCGTCAAAGCCATTCGCGATCGCATCGGCTATCTGCCTGAAGAAGATTGTTTCGTAGCAGGTTTGCAAGGAGTCGAGTCGGTTCAGATGATGGCCGAACTCTCGGGCATACCACGCCGCGAAGCTCTACGACGCGCGCACGAAGTTCTCGATTATTGCGACCTCGGCCAAGAACGATACCGCAAGGTTGAAACCTACTCGACCGGTATGCGTCAAAAGCTCAAGTGCGCTCAAGCTCTGGTACACGATCCGGAGTTGATCATTCTCGATGAACCGACAACGGGACTCGACCCAACTCAACGTGAAGAGTTTTTGCAACGTCTCAAGACACTCGCCGTTAAGCATGGTAAGTCGATTATGTTATCGACCCACATTCTGCACGATGTGCGACAGATTTGCGATCACGTGGTGATCTTGATCGGCGGTCGCCTGCGAGTTTCAGAATCGCTAGAGAAGCTCAGCCGACCTGCGAAACCAGGATTGCATTTAACCGTTGTGAAAGAGGGAGAACGGTTGATTGAGGTTTTGAAGACCAGGAACTTCACCGCCCATCTATCAGATGATCGCCAAAGCGTGTTTGTCGAAGGCGTCACCGCAGACCGAGCTTCCGAGTTATGGGCCCTGTGTGCAGATCAGCAAATTATGTTGCAACGGCTGGAACCATCGCGCAATTCCCTGGAACAGATTTTTCTCGATGCGATTCTGGAGGTGCCTCGTGCCGCTACTTGATCTAGGTTATCGCAAATGGGAAGGGGAGCGTACCCCAAGAGCTCTGCGATGGTTGGTTGTGACCGTTACCGGTGCTTTGATGATTTGGCGCGGCTATTGGCTCAGAACTATTCTCGCCTTGTCGCTCAGCCCTATCATCTTCACGGTGTTTGGCTTTTTCTTTTTTGAACAAGGCCTGCAAGATGAAGAATCTCGCATGTGGGTCAGCCAAGTTGCTCGTCGTCAATTCGGAATGAATGAATTGGCCATGAACCTAATGACCAATCCCGAACAAGCACGACATGAAGTATGGTCGCTGTTCCTCTTGACCTTCTTCAAGCAATCCCAAGTGTATTGTATGGTTATCGTGCTGGGACTTACTGCACCCCGCTTGATCAGTTATGACTTGCGAAGCCGCGCCTATTTGCTTTATCTCTCGCGTCCCTTGAGTCCTGCGGAGTATTTGTTGGGCAAAGCGTCCGTCTTATGGTTCTTGTTATTGGCGATTGCGACTCTGCCGGCATTGTGCGTGTACTTTTTTGGAGTTTTAATTTCCCCGACATGGAAAGTGATGTTTGATACCTGGGATCTTCCACTGCGCGTGGTGGCTGCAACCATCGTGTTGGCTTTACCGACATCAGCGTTGGCAATTTTCTATTCATCAATGACCACCGAAAGTCGCTTTGCGGGCTTTGCTTGGTTTGCAACCTGGATCGTCGGTTGGGTCACTTATTCCGTTCTCACAACAGCCTCGGCCATTGGTCAAAACAGTGGTGAGGATATCGCCGCACAATTTCACAAATGGCAGTCCGTTTCTCCATTTCACACCTTGGGGCAAGTCCAAACCATTGTGTTCGGAGCCAATGGCTATGACGAGCCCTATTGGACGCCCATCATTATTTGCTCAGCCGTCACGATTGGGGGCTTCTACATGGCGCATCGCCGCATCGCCGGCATGCTCAAGGCGTAAGGAGTCAAACCCATGGAAACAAATGACAACAGCCCATTACTGTCAATCAAAAACGTTTCGCGTTTGTATGGCACCGTCATTGGTGTCAACGACATCAACATCGACTTGCCGCGCGGGGCATACGGTTTAGTCGGCCCCAATGGTGCCGGTAAATCAACCTTGATTGGCTTAATCACCGGGGCTCTCACACCGTCACTAGGTTCGATCGAGGTGTTTGGGCAGAACCCTCGCAAAGCGACCGGTTCGCTGCATCGCATTGGGCTATGTCCCGCTTCCGACTTGCTTCTTCCCAAAGTTCCTGCGAAAGCGTGGCTAGAACAATTATTGGCCTTACATGGATGGCCGCTTAAAGTCGCCTCCCAACGCGCTGTCCAAGTCTTGAATTGGGTCGGTCTGGCCCAAGCCATGAACCGACCGATGGGAACTTATTCTCTCGGTATGCGACAAAGAGCCAAACTCGCGCAAGCCTTATCGCATGATCCAGAGCTTCTGATCTTGGACGAGCCGTTTAATGGACTCGATCCAGTGGGACGCTTACAAATGATTGAACTTCTCAAGCAATGGGTTGCCAATGGTCGGAGCCTATTATTGGCGAGCCATGTTTTGCATGAAGTGGAAGCCGTTACCAACGCGTTCATGTTGATTTATGGCGGACGATTATTGGCTGTAGGCACAGCGGGTGAATTGCGAACGATGCTTGCCGATTTACCACAAGAGGTAACGATCGAAGGCCCCGATAGTCGAGCAATTGCCGGCTGCCTCGCCAACGAGTCCTGGATCCAATCGATTCGCGTCAGTCCCGATTCTTCGCACGTGGTCGTCGCGGTGTTAGAACCCTTGCGGCTATACAGTTTGTTGAATGAGCTCATTCAGAGCAAACATTTTTGTTTGACGGGTATTCGCGGTGAAACGGGTGACTTATCCGCGTTATTTCGTTTGTTGGTATCCCGTCATCGTGGCCAGAACAGTCTATCGATTCAAGGTGTAACCGCCCATGTTGCCCACTAACACAACGACATCAACGACTGCCGATGTTAGCTCAGCTACCAAGCTCCCTTGGTCACAAGATTCATATGTCGCGATTCCCCAACGTCGCCCATGGCTCTATGGCCTCGTTGGCGTGGCTAAATACGAATGGGAACGCTCACTTTCCTGGAGTCGACTGCTAGGACTGTTACTGATCATCGCCTTTCCGGTAGTCTTGCTTGGAATGGTAAAGATGTTGGTGGATGTAAACGCCCGCGCCAACGCAGACCAAAAGTTTATGATCTTTAGCACCGTCGTTTTTATGCTGATTCCGCAAGTGGCCACCATGCTGAGCCTCTTGCTTTGGGCAACTCCGGCGGTTAACTCCGAGTTGGAAGGCCAAACTTGGATTTACGCTTTAGTGCGTCCTAATGGGCGACTCATCTTGGTCCTGGGCAAATATATCGTGGCCTTTTTTTGGGCGTTTGTGGGTGGAACCACTGCCATAACATTATTGGTTCCCATCCTCAGCCTGGAACGCAGTTGGGATTTATGGTGGACCACCATTCGATTGCTATTTTTGGCAAGCCTCGCCTATAGCGCGTTGTACATTCTGATTGGCACGTTCTTCCAAAGACGCTCGATGGTCGTTGCTTTTATCTACACCATTGTCGTCGAAGGGGTCCTTTCCTTCTTGCCCGCCACCATCAATCAGATTACCGTGAGCTATCGTTTGCGGAGCCTTTTTATTCAATGGCTCGGCGTCGAATTCCCCAGAGACCCTGACAATCCATTTATGATTGCAGACCTCTCTGGCCAGTGGCATTTGATCGTTGGCATATTGATCTACACTCTAATCTGCCTAACCATTTCCATGCTCTGGTTACGTCGCAGCGAATACTCACTGCAACCCGAAGCTGCTGCTTAGTAATTCCAAAAGCGAAGTGTCATACCGTCACTTTCTAAAAGAGTAGCAGCAACTTGCTTCTTGTTTCGCGAAACCCACAAACTGGGACCTCGGAAGCTAGCCCGACGAGCAGTGCGCGAGCCATTGCGCAGTGATCCAAAGATATCTACAGGATTAAATGACCATATCTTTAGATCCCCAAACCGGTCGACACTTAATCCAAATTGCTCTGTTGGATCGATTGCGATGGAAGATATGTTGTCGCGATGAACGGTTAATAGTTCAACCTCTCCGTTTGCCAAATCCGTAAATCTCAAAATACCATCTCCGTGTGCAGTGACAACTTTTCGATAGTTATCGAAGTAAGTTATGTCATTGACATCGGGAGCCGCTAAAGGTTGCTTCAACATCGTCTCCGCTTCGTAGTCATACTCGATGACCATTTGCATATCGCCACCCACGACAAACTTCTTTTCGTTCGGGTGCCAATCAACATGAGATGCGATGGCCGACAACTGAATTTCAGTCACCTTGGGCTCAGTACCAGTGAGATCCAAAAAGTAATATAGATGATGTTCGCCACGTAATAGGAGCATGTCACCTTGCGGAGATACACCGATAATACTCATTAAGCGCTCTCGGTTGGGCATGTTTTGCGACAAGGTAGGCTGACCTTCTCGCCACATCCTTACTTCATACTCATTTTCCAACCAAGCCATTACCTTCCCATTGGCCGATACGCGCACGCTTGCCCAATCCTGATGCGTCGCTTCGTTTCGAAGCGGAATGGCGTCACCTATCAATTTTTCAATATCGATGTCCTGGACACCCCTGGCGCTTTGGACCTCCCCTGAATCGTCACTCGAGACACCAGTTTGAAGCTCCGAACCAAGCTCTACCAATTGTTTTTCGATGGCCTCTCGTGAAATGCGCAACCAGGCTCTCTCCTCTAGCTCGACAAATAGATCACCACTACCTTTTGCCCATACGGCTGTAAGCCTCTCCGCTCTCGACAGGCCGTCGGAGTTCTCTCCCGATTCACTATTTACTTCGGACACCAAACTATCCATGCGAATCCTCAACAATTCGCCTCCTTTGGTTCCTACATACAACATTGATCCAGAAAATGTCAAAGATTGAATCGGGGTTGTCGACATCGCAAGATTAGCAATAGGTTCAAGCGATTCTTGCATCATGGCAACGCTGGGCGTTTCCTTGATCAGAATTGTGTCCGCAAATTCCGTCATTGAGGATTGCAAATCCGTGCTCACGCCTTCGTCGGTCATTGCCGCATACCACCATGGTTGATTGCGCAGATCCCATACGATCACTTCACCATTGTCTAAACCAACAGCTAATAGTCCGCCATTGGCCGTTGACGCAAAACTTGCCACATTCGTCGTAGCCTCGCGGCGCAACATTTGAACAACTTTCCATGACCGACAATCCACAATGGCGATGGCTCGAATGTCGCTGAAAACAACCGCCATAAAGGGAGAATTGGCGATGGTGCCCGCAAATAAAATCGAATTCGAGAAACTATTCTTGTCGAATAATACTTCGGTCGTTTGGATCAACTCAACCGAATCACTCAATTTTACCACCGCAATGGATGTTTCACTTTGTTGATAAACAAAGTACTCGCCATTCAAATTTAATCGCCCCATCCAGCGATTTGGTCGATTTCCAGGTACGGTCCTCGCGATCACATCATCGCCACTTATCAAGATGGGAAATTCATACCGTGCCCCCGCCAGTATTTGACTCCCATCGCCGTTCAGTTCAATCGATTCCAGAGTCGTGTAAAACTGTGGCGGAAGTACGTGGATCAAGCCCGTTAACAAGTCCAATTGTTTTACATCAGAACGATCGTAATTTGGCAATTCCTGAGGCGCTCCACCGAAATAGATCTTGGCTTCTGTCGGATGAGCGGCCAAAGAAAAGAGACCATAGGCGCCTTGTGTGTCGTATAACTTTTCAAGTTCTCCATCGGGGCTCAGCCGCAACAACTCACCTCGTTCTGTAATGGCAACAACGTCCCTCGTTGCAGGAACGAAACGCACCTCTTCGACCGACGATATGCCTCGATAAAGCAACTCAACCTGTGAATTCATTTCTAAATTCAACAATTGCCATTGTGGATAGTTTTGTTTGTCGGGAAAAACAGATTTCAATTGATCGAGGCGCTGACGTGCCGTGACATAATTACCGCCCCCCCACGCCTGATGTGCCTCCCGCAGACCTGCTTGCCATGCGAGATTTTCATAACGCAATTTTAGTCCATTTGCTTCATCAGCATTAAATCTCAACTGCCTGTTCGCTTGCTCTAACTCACTCTGCTGCTCTTGAAAAGCCGAATTGGCTCGCAGTTGGACGATTGCAATTCCAATCAGGCATAGCAATACCGTGGAGAATAGACCAACGAGTACAGGACTATCTTTGGCGAAACGCCAAAGAATTTCTGTCGATGAAAGGGGACGGGCTTCCGTAGGTGAACCGCGTAACCATGCTCTTAAATCTTCAGCGAATTTTCCCGCAGTGAGGTAACGTTGATCTGGATAAAAAGCCATCGCTTTTTTGCAAACCGCATCGAGATCTTTTGGAAAACAAATATCGATATCGCGAATCGAGATCACGCGTTTCGTCTCTTGCCGAGCGCGTTGAAACATATTGTTCGAAGCGAAGAATGGATTTTTGCCCGTCAGGCATTCGAACAATACGACACCCAAAGAATAGATATCCGCCAGCTTGTAATCGCAACGCAAATTGCTTTCCATCAGTTCGGGAGCCAAGTATTTAGGGGTCCCGACGACAAAGCCTTCGCGGGTTTCATATCCTTGATCGTCAAGAATCTTGGCGAGGCCGAAATCGGTTAAGTGCACGGTTGCATCCACTAGATCTTCTTGCTCACCGAGGTGCACCAAGATATTGTCGGGCTTGATATCTCGATGCACGATTCCACTTCGATGAGCGTTATCGATCGCATCGGCTAAGTCTGCGATCAACCGTACGGCGGTATGGAGTTCCAGCGAGCCTTTGGCAATCAACCGAGACAGCGATGTTCCATCAATCACATCGCAAACTTGCCACGCAATTCCGTCAAACTCATCAGCTTCTAAGACCCGAACAATCGAAGCGTGGTTTAAGCGGGCTGCCGCTCGCGACTCTTGCAGAAATCTTGCCTTGACGGTGGGATGAGCATTCCACTCTGGACGGAGAACTTTTAGCGCTACGTCACGTGATAGTCGTGCGTCGCGGGCTTGGAAGACAACTCCGAAGCTGCCACGTCCCAGGACTTTAACCACCTGAAAACGATCTGGTAATTGAGCTGCTAACGCTTTCTCCTCTGCGAGCAATTCGCCTGTTTCCGATGGTCCCCTCAATGTAGGCTGTTGGCTAGAATTTGCACCTGACGGCTCAAAGGGAGCGAAGACCTTTTCTGGCGGTCGAGAACGGGGACGGTGAGCCTCATCCACAACTTGACTCTCCATCGAAAAAAAGGACTCGAGGTGGTTCGCTTGAAGCGTAAGTTATTGTCTTTGGCCGGCGGCTGAAACGCAAGTAATACAGTGCGTAAGTTTTTTGCGGCTCCATTCTACGCGCATGCCGACTTAGGAAAGTCGGCCTACGGGAAAGTCGGCACGCGTGCCACATCCGGCAGCAAAAATCCTAGACAAAACATGCAGGTACCAGGTTTCTAAGCGTAAGTTTTTTGCAACTCCATTCTACCCGCGTGCCGACGTAGGCCGACTTTCCTAAGTCGGCACGCGCGCAATATCCGGCCGCAAAAACCTTAAACAAAACGTGCAGGTACCAGGTTTCCAAGCGTAAGTTTCTTGCGGCTCCATTCTACTCGCATGCCGACTTAGGAAAGTCGGCCTACGGGAAAGTCGGCCTACTTACGTTTCAAAGTTCGCAGCCCCGACAACAAATCATCTTTGGCTTTTTCCTGTTGGAGCATTTCATCGGTGCTGCTTGGATCAACGGCTCGACAGATTTCCGTCAAGCGTTCAATCAACACATCCAACTTATCTTCCCAATCTTCGGGCGTACTCTCGACCGGTGGAATATTGGCCATTTCGTCCAGCAACAAAATTAGCCGCAACAAATGCCGGAAGATCATCCCTTCTTGCTTTTGCAAACCACGAGCAGTGATGTACTTGTTGAAATGATTGAATTGCAATACCTCGCCTGCGATCCAAACCGGGCGACAATAGACGTCATGAACTTTGGGGAAATCATAGTCAAATAAACGCTTTAACTTCTGAGCCACCGTAAGTGGTCGAGGAGGAGGTTCGAGGTATCGACCATCGCGACGATACTCTTCCGCTTCACTCTCTTCTTCTGGTACGCCACCCAATTCCTCAGCCCCAGCCAAACCTAATTCAAGCAGTTGATGATTCAAGCGATCGAGTGCTAATGGTCCTTGCGGCAATTCTTCTTCGGGAGGAACGCGAACCAACTTTGCAATGTTATTGGGTACCTCCAAGACGCTTTCGAGAATCTGAAGCCTTTCATTTTCATCTGCGATGGCCATATGTCCGGCAATGTAGACACCAAAAAGTGGATTGATACTTCGCAGTCGAACCAACAAATCCAATCTCTCTGTCGGTGTGGCCGTTAGAGGTTTATAGTTCTCGACATCGTAGCCACGCGCACCTGGATCGGAGTTCGCACGCTTGGAATCGTCACTGCTAACATCCTCATCATCGTCCGACTCAGCGGATGGTGGAGGGGCACTCACTTTGTATCCGGCTGCAGCTAGGAGTCCCACGACTTCACTTACGCCATCTTGGCTTCCCTCTTTTTTCCCTGCTGGCCCAGACTTGGGAGTGTGAGTTAGTGGTTGTGGCTTGGGATCAAGCTCTACATAACCTGCGGTCCACAGCGTGATTAACATGGTGTTCAGTTCGCGCTGCGCGATTTCCAATTGTTTGGCATCCAGCAATCGTCGGCCAACGAGATCGCGCAATGGTTGCACTTCGGGGGAACGCGAGAGCAAGTAGGCAAGCAAACGCCATGGCAATTGACCGCGACTGGCGAGTTTGGCTGACGGAGCTGTGCGAAGCTTTTCGAATTGCTCCGCGCTCCAATAAGTCTCACCTTGTCGCCGTGTGGGCTTCTTCTTTTTGAGCTGTTTCTTCGCCTGCATCAAGCCTGGATCTTTGGTGTCTTCTGGAATCGAGTCGTACTTTTCTTTCCAGCGAAGTATCTTGACGTCGTCTTCATGAGCCAGAGCAAAGACAAAACCTTCATTGTCAAACTGAGGTCGACCTGCGCGGCCAAAAATCTGTTGAGCCGTCGCGGTTTCGATGGGTTTTCGGTTGTCAAACGGCCCTTTTAAGATGGTGGGTAACACAACCGAACGAGCGGGTAAGTTGATACCTGCAGACAACGTTTCGGTACAAACGGCTACCGATAACAGTTTCTCTTGGAACAACTCTTCGACAATGCGGCGATACTTTGGTAATAAACCCGCGTGGTGCACTCCGACGCCGCGCATGAGTATCTGTCGCAATTTGGGCCCAGCCCCTTCACTCCAATCGTAACGATCAAGGCGGGTGACCAAGGCTGCTTGTCGAGCCTTGTCAATCATCTTTTTTCCCTTCAACAGTTCGGCGACTTGCCAACATTGATCGCGATTGAAGCAAAAGACCAGCGCCGGAGTTCGACGTTTCACCTCATCACCTTCGGCGATGCTCTCCATGAACTCATCGAGCAGTTGGTCATCGATCCACCAGAACGATAACGGGACTTTGCGTTCTTGGCTTTGAACGAGCAACAGATTTCTTTTATGGGCACGCGCGAGCCACATATTGAATTCAACGCTGTTTCCAACAGTGGCCGAAAGAAGCAACGTCCGCACATGCGGAGGGAGCAACCCCAGACTTAACTCCCACACAATCCCGCGCTCGGCATCGTTGAAGCTATGAAACTCGTCCATCACGACAGAGGAAACGTCCGTGAAGTCGAACGCTTCAGGATTGAGCAAACGATTGAGCAGAATTTCAGCCACAACGACCAACACGGGGGCATCGCCGTTGACGCGACGGTTACCCGTCACCAGACCAACATCTTTTTCGGAGAAGCCCCATCGAACAGCGGACATCTGCAACTCTAAAAGCTTCTGGTCGGTCAGAGCAATGAGCGGCGTGGTGTAGTACATTCGCTTCCCAGTTCTCAACGCTTCATATACTGCCGCTTCAGCGATGAGCGTTTTGCCCGTGCCCGTAGGCGCGCACACCAGGACACCCTGTTCACTTGAGAACCAGGCGTAGAGAGCTTCCTCCTGGACAGGGTAGGGGGGGTATAGCAGTCGCTCAAAATATTCCCCTGCAAGTTCATCGCGAGTTAGATTGGGATCTCGCAGCGGCGAAGGTTGAGACATGTTGGACAGCCTTGGTTCTATTCTTGATAACAATAATCAGCCCCCATCTTGTCTCACGAGCGTGATTGCTACAATCAGTGGCCACCTGATTCCCGCATTCCGTAACAATTCTTCGACAAAGAATTCGCTCTCAACAAACGCAGACGAGCGAGTGGGGCAGAGTCAAAAACGCTCACTCTTTAGGCTCGAATCGCAAATCGGCCTAAAGAAGACAACGCGTTTTGGAAAATCGTTCGCCAATCGACTGTTTTGGTTAGACGACAAGGAGGAACTTATGTCCGTTTTCTTGCAAACTGTGTTATTGTTGGTCGCATCCAATGTCTTCATGACCTTTGCCTGGTATGCCCACCTCAAAGAACTTAATGCCAAGCCGTGGTACATCGCGGCCCTCGTCAGCTGGGGAATAGCACTGTTCGAATATCTACTTCAGGTCCCCGCGAATCGCATTGGCTATACGCAACTCACGCTCCCGCAACTCAAGATATTGCAAGAGGTGATTACTCTCTCGGTCTTCGTCCCTTTTACGATTTTTTATATGCGGCAATCCTTGCGATGGGATTTTTTGTGGGCCGGACTTTGCCTGCTCGGCGCGGTATACTTTATCTTTCGCAATCCTACACCTCCCACTCCTTAGCAACCCACACTCCACAAAATTCTCTTCATTATCTCGGAGAACCACACCATGCAGAAAGTAAAATTATTCAAGAGCATTGAAAGTGAACTTGGTACGCTCGAAAAAGAAATCAATGAGTGGATCGCCAAGAGCAAAGCCAAAGTGATTTCGATTACTGGCAATATTGCTCCGCAAACAGGTCATACTGCGATCGGCACTTTTTCGGCATCAGACGTTTTGGTTGTTGTGATGTATGAGGATGGCAATGGCTGATACATCGAAACCACCTCGCATTTTGGTCCTTGGCGCTCACCCAGATGATGCCGAAATTTTCGGCGGAGGTTTGATTTGTCGCCAAGCGAAACTCAACGCCACCATCAAGATTATTTCGGTCACCGATGGCCGGAGTGGACATCATCGTATTGTCCCGAACGAGTTGGTGAGCATTCGCCGCAGAGAAGCAGCAGCTAGTGGTGCGGTGATTGGTGTCGAGTATGTGACCTGGGACTTTCCCGACGGATACCTGCAAGCCACGTTAGCGGTTCGCGATGCGATCATCGCGGAAATGCGGCGTTTCCGTCCCGACTTGGTCCTCACACATCGCCCCTGCGATTACCATCCCGACCATCGTGCCGTAGGTCAATCCGTTCAAGATGCTTCCTACCTGGTGACGGTTCCCCATATCGTTGCCGAAGTACCACGGCTGGAACATGATCCAGTGGTGGCCTACATGCCCGACCTTTTCACTCGCCCAGCCCCACTTTCCCCAGACGTTGTCCTGGAGATCACGGAAGAGTTTCCGACCGCCGTGAAAATGTTGGCCTGCCATCGCTCACAAGTTTTCGAATGGCTTCCGTATCATGATCATTGCGAAGCCGATCTACCCAGCGATGAGGCTGGCAAAGTGGCTTGGCTGGACGGATGGCTGCGACAATTTATCTCAGGTCGAGAAGTTTTGTGGCGGGAACGCTTGAACCAACTTGGCTTCCCCGTGTCTTCTCCTGAGAAGCGATATTGTTTTGAGGCTTTTGAGGTAAGTCAGTACGCTGGAAAACTAACCGCTGCGACACAGCAATGGTTGTTTCCGGGATCGAGATCCTGATACCGACCGAACTCAATGTCTCAAAAAAAATTTGCTTCAGCGGGACGGTTCTATGTAAAATATAGGTACCGTCATCGATGGTTCCGCGACCATCGACGTTAGTATCAGACTCGATGAACTATCCCTTCTCGGCTGAATGTGATAGATATCGAGCGGGCACTAGTCAAAAAGGAGGTGATCGAGTGATTTCTGACAGTTACAGCCATATAGGTGGCGTTTCGTGAGGTTGTCGGCGGGCCGTCTCCCGACGCCCACCTCAACAGATTTCATCGTGTTCTCCGCTGAATAATGTTCAAACTATGTTTGACAGCCAGCAACCTGTGACGCACTCTTCCAAAGAGAGGCTTCGCGGGTTTGAGTAACGGTGCTATCGGTTGTATGAAAAGTACGGGCCCGGATACTTGACCTTGGGTATCCGGGCTTCTTTTTTGTACCTAGGCTTTCCGTTTGTATGAGTGATACTGAAAGTCTCAGGCGCGATCGAACGAGCCTATCCAAACCTTCACTCACCGTTTCACGAGGTCCCCAATGCCCCAATGGCTTGAAATGCTGATTCTGTCGATCGTCCAAGGGATCGCAGAATTCTTGCCAATCAGCTCCTCTGGGCATTTAGTACTCCTGCAGACCGCATTCGGCGGAATGAAAGAAACGATTCTCGTCAATGTCGTCCTGCATGCCGGAACACTTCTATCGATCCTCTGCATCTATCATCAGCAAATCATCGACATTCTTACCAAGCATCGAAGACTGATCGGAATGCTAATCGTTGGAACGCTTCCAGCTGCCATCATAGGCCTGACGATCAAATTTCTCTTTGCCGATGTCCTGAAAAGCCCATGGATTAGCGCTTCCATGCTCATTGTGACCGGTATCGGTTTATTGTGGATTCGCAAGCAACCGGAAGGCTCAACCGATTATGCCAACATCACCTGGAAACAGGCTTTCGCCATCGGCTGCTTTCAGGCGGTCGGGATATTGCCAGGCATCAGTCGCAGTGGCTCGACCATTTTTGCTGGCTTGCTGGTGGGACTTAACCGCAACTCAGCAGCCACTTTTTCGTTTTTGCTCGCCATACCGGCGATTTTGGGGGCAACAGTCCTCGAACTGAAAGACCTCGGCGAAGCTCCCCCCGATGGCATGCCGAGACTCTATTTGCTGGCCGGAGCAGGCGTCAGTTTTTTTGTTGGACTCTTTGCACTGGTGTGGCTAAAACGCTGGCTCAACCAAGGCAAACTACATTATTTTGCATTTTGGTGTATCCCTGTCGGTTTGATCAGCTTGGTAGCCCTCGCCATTCTTTCGGGTTGAAATCGACATCCTTAGCCGCTGGCATTAGCCCGCCAAGAGCGTTAAACTCTTGGACAAGCTATTGAATCTGGTTAAGGATTGAAAACGATGAACGACCGTCCCCAAGAGAACAAAATTCGCGGCCTTGTCCATTTGATTGAACCCACCAAGACGTTTGGCCAAAAAGGCTTTCGCAAACGTTTGGTCGTTTTGGAACAGGATAATGGCCGTTTCGTGAACTACATCCCACTCGAGTTCATCGGGGATGCGTGCGATAGCTGCGATAACCTCAGCGTCGGTGACGAAATCGAAGCCTCGTTTCGTCTCAGCGGCCGTAAATGGCAACGCGATCCACAAAGCGAAGTAAAGTTCTTTCTGAGCGCTGAAGCGATGAGTTTTCGTAGTGTGGGTGCCAAGAGCCCTGGCAGTTCGGCCAGCGAGTCGAACTACAAATCGGCCAACGATCGCTTCGCTGAAGCTGCAGACGATTTCGACGACACACCGTTTTAGCAGGCGCGAGACTGGAGGAGTGAGACTAAAGGGTTCTGGGAGTACAAACCAAGCGCACACAAGTACAAATGTACACAAAGCCAGAATACGCCAGAACACTCCATCTGGCTCCTATTGACGCTAATTGCTTCTGCCGCTTAAATTTACGGCGAATATTCCCCTTTCAGGAAGAGCAGAGCATGAAAAGCGAAGAACGTCATCAACTTCAGACCAACGTTTTGGCCAGTGAACTCGATAAACGCATTGAACAAGTCAAGCCAATGATCGGCTGGATTGTTCTAGCCGTTCTCGCCGTTACCGGTGTCGTTCTTGTTTGGGGTGTGGTCTCCAGCCTTCACGAACAACGAGAAGCTGCCGCTTGGAACGGCTTCTATTTGGCTTCTGGCAGCGGTGATGCAGCTCAACTTGAACCCGTCATCGAAGAGTACCCAACATCGAAAGCATCCATCTGGGCTCGCCAGATGGTTGCCGACAATGACTTGCTGAAGGGAAGTGAAGCTCTTCTCGTCGACAAAGACGAAGCGATGGAATCGCTGAAGAAAGCCGTCGAAGGTTACGAAGCTCTAATTGCAGAAACCAACGATGCAAGTATTCAAGTTCGTTCTCAAATCGGCCTAGCTCAAGCTTATGAGTCGATGGGCGAAATTGAAAAAGCGACTCAGGCTTGGGAACAAGTTGCCTCGAACAGCAGTTCGGAAGTCTTCACGAAACATGCGAAGTCACGCATCGAATGGCTGGCTAGCGATGATGCGAAGAGTTTTTATGGCTGGTTCAGCAAATTTAAGCCAGAACCTAAACCACAACTCAACCTCCCCTCCGATTTGAACTCCTTGCCAGGCTTGCCTGACATGAAGATGCCTGAACTCCCACCGTTTACACCTCCAGCAACAACAACACCTCCAGCAACAACACCAGCTGCTCCAGCGAGCGACACACCTGCAGCAACTCCACCTGCAGCAGACGCTCCGGCTGCAGAAACTCCTGCTGCACCGGCCACCGAAACTCCTGCTGCTCAGCCAACGACAGCACCTGCTGCAGAAACACCTGCCGCACCAGCAGCTGAATCGCCTGCTGCACCAACGACTGAAACACCGGCGACTGAAACACCGGCGACTGAAACACCGGCGACTGAAACACCAGCGCCAGCGGCAGAAGCACCAGCCACTCCCGCAACAACACCGGCTGACGGTAGTGGTGGTTCAAACTAATGTCCGATGCGGACTTGCCGGAATCTCCTGCGACTAAATTAGTACGTTTCGAAGTACTGCCTGAACATGAAGGAATGCGTGTGGATGCATTCCTAACGGTCCATTGCAATGGCTACAGCCGTATGTTCTTGCGCGGCGTTGTCCAAGAAGGTGGCGCACGAGTCACTGGTGAGAAAAAATATGGCGATGCCATGGACGCCGAAGTGGTTCGCCCCAGCTTTCGTGTACGTGCCGGCCAAATCGTGGAATTCGATCTCCCTCCGATCCCCGATCAAGGACCGCAGCCGGAAGACATTGCTCTCGATGTCATCTATGAAGATGAGCATCTCATTGCCATCAATAAACCTGCAGGTATGGTGGTCCATCCTGCCAAAGGCCATTGGAGCGGCACACTCACCAGTGCCTTAGCGTTTCGCTTTAAGGAACTGAGTGATGTGGGTGGCGTAACACGACCAGGTATTGTCCATCGCTTGGACCGCGATACATCGGGAGTGATCTGTATCGCCAAATCCAACGCTTTACATCTGAAACTCGCAGGGTTGTTCGAATCTCGCGATATCCAAAAAGAATACATCGCCATCGCCCTAGGTAGCGTCAACATGGATCGCGATCGAGTCTATGCACCGATCGGTCAGCATCCGTACCAACGCGACAAGATGGCGATCCGAGCAGATCACGAAACCAGCAAGGAAGCCGAGACTTTTTTCGAAGTTGAGGAACGATTTACGGGCTACACGTTGGTGCGAGTTTTTCCTAAAACGGGTCGCACACACCAAATCCGCGTTCACTTGGCGCACATCGGTCATCCAGTGCTTTGCGATCGGCTTTACGCCGGCCACGCACGTGTAACTCGAGGCCAATTGCTTCGCAAACAAGCGAAAGGGTTGCCTTTGCTGGAAGAGGATGCCACCATAGTGCTGGAACGGCAAGCACTTCATGCTGCTCGAATCGCATTCAAACATCCTCTGACCGGCGAAAACCTGGACCTCCGTGCTCCACTCGCAACTGACATTGCCAATACTCTGGAAATCTTAAGGCTGCAAAAGCAAACTTAGATGAGCCTCAGTTGGCTGATGACCTTGCCTCCGAGTGATACTGGAGAGAACACATCTCGCACGTCAGTCATCGCCTGAGGACAAGCGTATGAGTTCACTTTTACGATCTTTGACAATATTCATAGCTTTATCGACCATCCTTTGCGTTGCTGGCAGAGGGGAGGAACATGTGCGTTTTGCAATTGCCATTCATGGTGGAGCAGGAAGCAATCCAGATAAGTGGAACCAGGAAGAAAAGGAACTACGCCTCGCTGGTTTGCGCGAAGCATTAACGCATGGACGCGATCGATTGCAACGTGGTGATAAAGCCATTGATGTGGTGGAGAGTATTGTCCGCATACTGGAAGACAATCCCATCTTTAACGCCGGCCGAGGCTGCGTCTTAACGGCCACCGGAGAACATGATCTCGATGCATCGATCATGGATGGCTCAACACGAGCTTGCGGCGCGGTCGCTGGCGTAAAGACCGTAAAAAATCCTATCTCGTTAGCACGATTGGTAATGACTCAAACCCCGCACGTTTTATTAATCGGCCAGGGGGCAGAGGAATTTGCAGACGCTCAAAAAGTCGAACGAGCGGACGCTGCGTACTTTCGAACTGAGGCCCAATTGAATTCATGGAAGAAATGGAAAGAACGTGTTGATGCTGCCAAGACTTCCATGATCACTTCGCCCGATGATCCACTTTTCTACTTGGGAACCGTAGGTTGCGTCGTCATGGATAACGCTGGAAATCTAGCCGCTGCTACAAGCACCGGCGGAACGTTAGCCAAACGCTGGGGAAGAGTAGGGGACTCGCCGATCGTAGGAGCGGGAACCATTGCCGACAATCGCTCTTGCGCCATTTCGTGTACGGGCATCGGAGAACATTTCATTCGCAATGCCATTGCACATGACGTTTCCAGTCGAATGCTCTACGGAAAACAAACCCTCGCAGCAGCCGCACAAGCATCCGTTCACGAAATCCTGCCAGCCGACTCCGGCGGCTTGATTGGCGTCGATCACGAAGGCAATATCGTACTCGAGTTCAATACGCCTGGCATGTCGCGCGGTGCCGCCGACTCCAGCGGACGCTTCGAAGTGAAGCTCGGCAAAGAGTAATTCGATCGCCAGAAACTAAGAAGTGGTGGCAGTTCTTGCAGGTGCGGCTTTGTCTAAACAACGGCCAATCTGTCGAACTGCTTGTCGTAAGCGATTTTCATTTTCAACCAATGCCAATCGCAAATAGCCTTCACCCGCAGGACCAAAGCCGCTACCTGGGCTAACGGCAACGTCACCCTTCTCGAGCAAGAACATGGCGAAGTCCATCGTGCTCATCGAACTTGCCCATGGCTCTGGGACCTTGGCCCACACAAACATTCCCGCTCGTGGCGGTGTGACTTCCCAGCCTATACGACGGAGGCCTTCGACCAACACATCGCGGCGACCTTGATAGATCTTCGATTGTGATTCGACATACGCTTCCGTATCGCGCATGGCGACGATTGCAGCGATCTGAATCGCTTGGAACATGCCGTAATCGTAGTAGCCTTTGATGGTCGCTAGGCCACGTACCATTTCCGAATTGCCAGCGCAAAAACCAACACGCCAGCCCGCCATGTTGTAACCTTTGCTCATCGTCGTGAATTCGACACCCACGTCGGTTGCACCTGGTGCCGACAAGAAACTTGGTGGACGATAACCGTCGAATGCCACATCGGCATAGGCAAAGTCGCTGATCACCATCAGGCCATAACGCTTGGCCAATTTCACGACATCGACAAAGAACTCAGGCTCTACGGTCACCGTCGACGGATTGTGCGGATAGTTGATAATCAACAACTTGGGTCGCGGATAAAAATGCTGGCAGGTATACGCGATGTTCGAAAGAAACTTTTCGCTGTTGGCCACTTCGAGAGCCACAACGCTACCCGATGCAAGCACCACGCCGTACATGTGCACTGGAAAATAGGGAGCGGGAATAATGGCAACGTCGCCAGCACCAATCAGGGCTAGCAACATGTGACTAAAGCCTTCTTTGCTACCCAGCGTGACGATGGTCTCGGTTTCCGGATCGAGACGAACACCATGCTTGCGGAGATACTTACTGGTGAGCTCACGGCGGAGATTTAAGATACCGTTGGATTTGCTGTAGCCGTGGTTGTCTTTATCGCGAGCCGCTTCTGCGAGCTTCTCAATCACCATATCGTGCGGCGGATCGCTGGGGTTCCCCATCCCTAAGTCAATCACGTCCGAACCGGCTCGTCGTTTCTGATAAAGCAGATTATTGATCCGCCCAAACATGTAGGGGGGCAAGCGATGAACGCGTGGTGCGAACGTCACCTGAAAGGGTTGCCCCGTGGTATCGTTTGGAACTGAAATAGGGGTATTTTCTGGTTTCTGGACAGGTGAGTTCATGCCCGCTGCTCTCTTTCGTTATCCATCCCTGCGTCTGAGCTTGAAAATGATCGTCCAGCCCAGCAGGAAAACTTGGCGGAATTCTCTGCAATCTCTCTGATCGCTACAAATTCCAAGACCATTCTTTCCTTTTTGCGTTCAACCGGCAATGCGCCTCACCCTAAAAAATGGGGAGACGAAACCACATTAAGTTCCATTTCTTCAAACTCCCCGTCCTAATTGGATCGCCAGAACGATCTATCGTAGATCAGCGATCCATAAACTTGCCATTGGACATTGCCTAGAGCACAAAACCATTAGCCAAACTGATACAACGCAAACTATCCACTTAGGCGAGCCCCAACAAAAAAAGCCATCACGCAGGAGTTCCTTGGTGATGGCTTTGGCAATCGATAACTGTCAGGCCGAGTCTACTTGCCGATGCAGTAGAGACCATCAAAAGTGCGAATCAGGATTTTACTGTTGACCAAAACGGGTGTCGCAACAGTTTCACCTGGCACCTGATTGGAAGCGAGCAATTCGAACTTATCGCCAGCAGCCACCACGAAGATCGCGCCATCTTCTCGGCTCAGATAGAGCTTGCCGTCGGCATAGACAGGACTGCTGTAGTACTTCGCCCGATTGCGTGGCAACGCGTCACTCCATACGTCTTTACCGGTCGCCACATCGATGCAAGTCACCTTACCATCATCGGCGAGAATATAAGCTCGATTGTCGACCACAGTCGGAGTGGGAACGTCCGCCCCTAAGTCTTCTCGTTTCCAGGCGATTCGTTTTTCTTCAGGAACATCATCACCTAAGCGGACGGCGGTCAAAGATGCGCCGCGGGCGTAGGGACAGAGAATGAGATCACCTGCGAGAACTGGTGACGAGATCGAGCGGAAGTACTGGTGATTGGTTGGATTGAATCCACCCACTTTCCACAACAACTCACCCGTCTCGGCATTATGAGCCGTGAGATGATCCGCGCCCAAAACCAAAATTCGTTTACCGTTTTTGTCGCTCATCAGCGTGGGTGTACTGTAGCTTTGCGCGGCTTCACTGGGAGCTTCCAGGTTTCGATCTTGCTTCCAGAGAACCTTGCCGGTTGCTTTATCAAATGCGACTAAGAAACTGGGGCCAGTTTGCATAACGGTTACTACGACAGCGTTATCGGTCATAACAGGTGAGGTACCGAGATCCCACCACAATGTATCTTCGGCCATTTCCTTTTGCAGGTTATGGTGCCAGAGCACTTTCCCTGAGGTGTCGGTGCAGGCGATGTCGCCACTCTTGAAGTAAGCCGCAACATACTTGCCATCGGTTACTGGCGATGGATTGCTGCCGGTTCCATTGCGATGTTTACCATCGCGTGGCTCTCCCATTTCAGAACGCCATAGTTCTTTGCCATTCCAATCGAGAGCGAGCAGCCAGTTCTTACCTTCTGCACTGGTTGTTACGAAGATATGATCGTCCCACACTGCTGGCGTTGATGCGCCGCGGCCAGGTAGTTTCGTTTGCCATAGCAGCGATTCACTCTTCGTGTCGTCGATTTTCCAGGCGGTTGGGAAAGAGCCTGAAGCAGCTTTTCCATCTCCATTGGGCCCACGCCAACTGGGCCAACGATCGGCTGCAAATGCGGAACCAGAAAGAACAACGGCAAACGACAAAGAAGTAAGTGCTTTCGAGAAAGTGAGGAACAAATTGCGTTTCATAGAGTGCTCAGTTAGCGATACGAATACTTGAGGGGAACGGTGGGAAAATCTAGGAGGGCATTAATTACCTTTAGGATGAACGTAATTGGGACGAGAATCAAGTCTTCCAGCCCCTCTATGGTGACATTTGTTCCGCTTCGCCCGATTTATAGAAAGGATCCAACGGATAACACCCCGAAATACGACCTTGTCGAGGAGCGGTTGTACATTCGCTGAATGTTCGACATATCAGTTTCCGTGAAGGGGCTTTGCCGGCCAGCGAATCCACGGGCATCTCTGGATACGATAGAACCATTCGGCCAAGCCCAACAGCATCAACCCATCCATTTCGAACGGTCGCTTGTGCAACCAATGGCAAAAATTCTTGCAGGTAAGTGTAACCGCTCCCCACGATCGGGACGCCAGGCACCGCTTCGCGCACATCGCGACAGAGCTTCAGATGTCGCGCGACTCCCACCAAAGGATCCTCCGGTGGCTGATAACCATCACTCGGCGGAAATATCGCGGGACGTTGAAGATGCGGATTGTAATATGGGCTCCCCAGCGTAATGTTAAATGCCGATACACCATCCAGTTTTAGGTCTTGCAGCAACTGCACAGGTTCGCGAATGGAGAGCTCTGTTGGCAAATCGGGATTGCAGCCAAACGCAAATTGATAAGGCAAACAATGAGTGTAATCGACAGGCTCACCATGCTCTGCACCTTGTCGAAAAGGAGGCATATCGCACAAGCTGAGTCGCACTCCGATTTCTATCTTAGGCACTTCAGCTCGCACGGCGCGAATGATCGAACGCAATAGTCGCGTTCTTCCCTTGTAATCTCCACCGTAGCGGCCCGGTCGGGTGTGTGAGCTCAACGATTCGTGCAATAGGTAACCATGACACGCTTTGACATCAACAAAATGGTAGCCCACCTCTGCAGCGAGTTTAGCCGCTTGGACATAGTCGCCGATAAGATCGTCAAGTTGCTCATCAGTCCATACAATGGCAGAGTTCTGCGTATCGATCCCGTACTTTTCATCGAGGATGGGATGATGGTACATGATGCGAGGTTCCCAACGTTTATTATCGTTAGGTTTACAAAATCGCCCACTATGTGTGAGTTGTAATCCGACAATTAAACCATCGCTTGAACCCATCTTCTGTCGATGAGCGTCGGTCAAGGTTGTTAAGAGTTGATGGAGGCCGACTCGATTGCTTGGAATGGCCATAGTCTGGCGAGGGTTAGCGCGACCATCAGGACGAACAGCGGCGGCTTCACCTCCCCAAATCCATTTGGCCCCACTCTCTCCAAAATTCTTCCAACGTCTCAATGTAAGTGGCGATGGCGATCCATCATGATTTGCATCCCAACCTTCCATCGGATGTATAACCCAACGATTACCGATTAACAATTTTCCCATGGATAGCGGTTGAGCTAATGGCGAGCCTTGCTCGGCGCTGAGCAACTTTTCCTCGATAGGGATATTGCATCCGAGCTCTTGAACTCTTTGGGAGAAACGTTCAACCGTACGAAGTTGGGCGACTTTGGGATAACTTGCCATGAAATACTCGGAATTGAACCAAATTAATCTGCGGATTCGAGTGTGAGCTTTGCGAACTTGAGAACAAAAGAACGCGAGAGTCCATCCCCAAAAAACTCTACCGTCACGGTCCTGCGCAGGCCTTTGCCGGATGCCGAGGTGATTTTGCCCGATCCATAAGTTGGATGGCTGACGATCGCATTCACGCGAAAGGCCTCTGCTGGTATCTGCTGTGCGACTGCGGAATCTTCGCCTAAATCGTTCGCTGTTTTTAACTTGTTGGCAGCTAACAATTCGGCAACTCGATCGTTGCCAGTCGGTAGGCGGGTGTTTCGCTTGCTGGTGTTCGGGTCTTCCCAAGTTTCAACATCGGCGGAACCTTGGTCGAAATGCTGATCGAAACCTAAATCGTCATCCGTGGCTGTTTTCTTCTTGGAATTGGCGGAAGCTCGCTGAGGCGATACCTCGTCATCGCTGCCAAAGTGCCGATCGAAAAAGTCACCAAACGCCGTATCATCATTGTCCCAAGAGTCGGCGTACGCATCCCATTGTTCGGTTAAATCGCTAATGTGCATTTCAGCGCGAGGCAATTCCATCAAGAACATACTGGCGGCAGATATATTCTGATTGCCACGGAAACTGCGTGATTTCGCGCAGCTCAATTGAAGTTCCTCTTTGGCTCGAGTCATGCCTACGAATAGCAGTCGGCGTTCTTCTTCCATTTGAAGCGGATCTTCGCGACAACGACGATGTGGCAAAATATCTTGCTCTACGGCGATAATGAAAACATAGGGGAATTCAAGCCCTTTAGCCGCATGGAGAGTCATTAGGTTGACGCGATCGGCTTCGGAATCAAAGCGATCTGTTTCGCTGTACAATGCAGCTTGTTCTAAAAAGACTTCGAGTGGATTACCGTCGAGCTCTTGATTATCGAGTTCGGCTGCATCGGCGAGCAGTTCATCAATGTTCTCCATGACATCCGCATCTACTTCCTCGCGGCGAACTTTTTGGAGATAGTTGCGATAATCAATTTTTGTGATCAGCGTCTGAAGCAGGTCGACCAAGCGTCCCTTCGATTCTTCACGCATTAGGTCCATCAGCTTGAGGAACTCGACCAAGCTCTTCTTGGCTTTGGCGGTGAGTTTGAGTCGATCGATCGCGAGTTCCGCTCCTTCGAGTAGACTGACGCCATGTTTGCGAGCCAGTTCTTCGAGATTGAGGAGTGTTTGTTTTCCGAGGCCGCGTGGTGGAGTATTTATGACTCGTTGAAAAGCGACATCGTCCGACGGATTGTGGAGCAGGTGGAGATAAGAGAGTAGATCTTTGATTTCCTTGCGTTGATAAAACTGAAAGCCACCGATCATCAAATACCCGAGGCCCGCTTTGCGTAATGCGACCTCCATCAGACGCGACTGAGCATTGGTCCGATAGAGAACAGCAAAATCGCGAAGAGCAGATCCGTTTTGTTGGCAAGCGGTCATGATTTGTTGAACAATATCGTTTGCCTCATCGCGGCCAGAACCATAGGTTCGCAATCGAACTTTGCTACCGCTGGGTCGAGTCGCTTGTAGGTTCTTGGCTTTGCGGCGTTGATTATTCTGAATGAGCACATCAGCTGCTGAAAGTATCTCAGGAGTGCTGCGATAGTTTTCTTCTAACCGAATCACTTTCGTCTTGGGAAAATCTTTTTCAAAATTGAGAATGTTGTTGAGATTAGCTCCACGCCAGCCATAAATGGATTGATCGGGGTCACCCGTTACGGCGAGGTTGGGGTAATCGATCGACATGCTCTTGATAATGGCGTACTGTGCCGAGTTGGTATCTTGATACTCATCAACCAGGATATACTTGTAACCACGATCTAGCTCGGCGCGCAGATCGGGTGATGTGCGCAGCATAATGGCGGAGTGCATGAGGAGATCATCGAAATCGACGGCCGCACTGCGAAGAAGATATTGTTGATAGATCGGGTAGACTCGGGCGATGAGATGTTCGTCGTGGGAGACCGCGTTGCCAAGCAACATCTCCGGAGTCACCAAGCGATTCTTGAGTCGACTAATTTGTTGTGCGAGTTGCCCAATGGTGATATGAGTCAATTCGACTTCAGCTAATTTGACGGCCGCTTTGAGCGCCATTTCTGCGTCATCTGCATCGTAGATGGTAAAATTCTCTGGCAAGCCCACGAGTCGTGAATAACGGCGGAGTAAGCGAGCGCAGAAGGAGTGAAACGTGCCCATCCAGAGATGTGAATCACCGACAAGCGTCTTGAGCCGATGTTTCATTTCGTCGGCTGCTTTGTTGGTGAAAGTCAGGCCGAGAATACTCCACGCTGGCACTCCCTGTTGGATCATGTGAGCGATGCGATGAGTGATCACGCGAGTTTTGCCGCTGCCAGGACCGGCCAACATGAGCAACGGACCATCCATGTGCAAAACAGCTTCTCGTTGGGCAGAGTTCAATCGATCCAACAAACTATTCATGCCCAGCTACTCCTACCAAATCACGCGGAAATCCAAGGTCTTCTATTCTATGGCGGAAAGGACGATTTGTGGTGCCCGTACTGTGCTCAAACTTAGCTTTCTGAGCAATTTGCTAGCATAAAACTTTTTTTGAAAAAGAGTGTTGGCAGAAGGGCGAAGTGGGTTATATTGCTGCGACTTTCTATGGACTGGAAGCAGAAGGAATCTTTTTTAAGCGAGGGAACGATGACTCGAATTCGTTTGAGCCAGGCTGACGAGGATGCACGAACACTGCGTGAGCGATTGGAATTGAGCACAGCAGAAATTGGACTTTGCGTTCGTACGACCAATTGTTTGGAAGAGAAGGGGATCTTCACTGTCCGTGATCTACTGAACTCTACCCCAGACACACTCTTGAGCATCACCAACTTCGGTGAAAAGACTTTGCTTGAAGTTTATCAAGCTTTGGAGAAGATCGGCTTTCGTCGACCGCGCCCCAAACGCACCCTGGGTGTCTTCTCCGACTCTGCGGAACCAGCCAATAGCGTTCGTTGATTTATGCCGAGAGCGAATCTCTATTCGATGAATTTTCCTGTACTGATTACTGAAGAGATTCGCTCTGGACGCTGTTGGCGATGAAGGGTACAAGGTTGTAGCGAAGCGGTCTAGGATTGATGACCGCACGATGGATGGAAATGGATCCAAGGAGGGATCACTGCAATGAGCGTTAACTTTTTTAGTTGGATTCGTGAAGGTGTTCGTCAATCGGTTTTGCTAGGCGTTAGCGATGCGATTGAGCAATTGGGAACTCCCGCACCGACCGAAGAATTACATCCATCCGTGGCTGGATTTTTGCAGAATCGCCCTGAGAGAAATAGCAGCCCAGCTCGAATGGTGTCCGTGGACAACTCCACGGTTGACTCCTCTGGAGGCCAGCGTGCACCACGCAAGCGACTGGGTAAATCCTTGAAGGACATTACGCCACCAGCTGGTTCGACTCGTTCTGCCCCATCGGCGCCGAGCGCAAACGCAACCTAAAAACACGTGCCTGCAGCAACGCTGGATGGCATAACGTTCGGTGGAATTCCAGGTGCTAGATAGACGCGGTCGCGGTCTGATTTTTATCGACCGCGGCGAAGCGCCTTAAGGTTTAGGGGGCACTCGTTCTCCCCTTGCCCGAGTAAGTCGTTTACATGCATTCGCGTTCCATAGGCGACATGCGAATGCTTGTATGTTCAATCGCTAGCTTTATCCTAAGCTCAAGTGCTGTTGGCGAGGCAGCACGGGCAAGCCCTGCCGAATTGAGCAGCTGCGATCGCGAGTGCAATTTCAAATACGGCAAATACGGCAAGTGCGACGGAAGAGCAAGGCGTCTCTCAGTTCAAGCGAATTCCTAGCGATTTTCCTTGGTTCCCGAGCAGCGCTGGGAGATCAGTGTCGAGCCGTTTTCTCGTGCGTTGTTGATGCTTGCAAACGACACCCTAAGCCAAACATTCGCCCACATTCGATAGCAAAGCAAACGAATCCGGCCTGGCAATGCACCGCCACCCCCCCACAAAAACTACACCACCCCAACATCACCCAAAAGAATCTCCATTAACCTTTCTAATCGAGCAATCTCCATTGCCAGCATTCCACTCACCCCCTAAAGGCGCCTGGCACCGTCTTTTGGGCCCCAAACGCGTGCCTGGCACCAAATTTGGGCGTCTGGAAACCAAAAACAGCGTGCCTGGCACCTTGTTGGCCACGCCCTGGGAATTGCCAGCAAATGCACAGCATTAGTTTTTCGAATAGTCCAAGGCGACATCCAGGGTGCCTGGCACCTTGTTTTGGGGCGAGCGGATTTTGCTAGCGAATCGGAGTTGAGAATCGAGTTGCGTTTTTCTTCGATTGGCACGCAGGTTGCATTTCTGGCTCTTTCGTGACAGACAGGCCTGTCAAGCTGGCATCACTCAGTACTTTGTTAGTGCCCCATCATGGGCGAGGAGAATTAGAAATGGCTCGAGTTTTGTTACCTGCACGGCAACTGGCTTCCACCTTCGAAGATCTTGCCAAAGAATTCGAATCGATGTTCGGACGCCCTGTGAGCTCCACATCGGTTTTCGAGAAAAACGAAAACGGTCGATTTGTTCCCACCCTGGACATCTCCGAAACCGCTGAAGGCTATGAAGTTTCTGTCGATATTCCAGGCGTTAAGCCCGAAGACGTTAAGTTGGAAATTCACGAAAACCAACTCGTGGTCTCCGGTAAACGCGAAAACTGCTGCTCGAAAAAGGAAAAAAACTACCACCGCGTTGAACGCACCTTTGGGGAGTTTCAACGGGCTGTTCTTCTCCCGTCGGCCGTCGATCAAGACAAAATTGAAGCCACCTATAACGCAGGCGTTTTGCATGTGAACTTGCCTAAAGCGGTCAAGAACGGCGCCAGGAAAATTGAAGTCAAATCGGTAAGCAAATAAGCTCTCCGAAACCTCGAAGCCCAGTCCGCACGAAAACCGGAATGTTCTGGCTCGAAATGAATACCCAACCTATTCTCATCCTGAGCCCCGCGATCCTGCGGGGCTTTTTTTGTCCCTCGACTTGGGCCGCTGCAGTTGAAAATCAGTTAAGAAACCAAGAAATCCGGTTCAACAGCCCATTTTGAGCTGTCGAACCCCTTGGACACCGATACCCAAATGAAGCACCGGGGTTTGAGTGGCTTCGTAAGTTCCGCGCAGCCCCTTCAAAAAACCAATGGGATGAGCCTTTCAATCGGAAAGGTCTGCGTAACACGACTGGCCAAATTGCGTAACGTGTGTAGCTGAACCCGTCGTAATGACACTCCTGGCAGTTTCTCCCCCTGTCAGTTTGACAACCATCGCCAGGGCCAGCACCATGGAGTATTATATTTCATTCTTCTCCCACGCCTCAAACTGACTAGCGACTGACACGAAAGCTCCTGTGATTGACGAAGAGGGTCTCATCGATGCCGCTTTGGCTGGCGACAGCCAAGCCTTTGGGCAATTGGTAGCATACTACCAAGACCGTCTTTTCAGCGCTATGGTCGGAATCTGTGGGAACATCGAACAGGCGGAAGACGTTGTCCAAGAAGCTTTTGTCCAAGCGTATGTAAAGCTCAATACGTTCCAACGCCAAAGCAGATTCTTCACTTGGCTGTACCGCATCGCTCTCAACGGTGCCTTGTCACGCAGACGTCGCAATCGCAGCGAAACATCTATTGAACAAAACCGGGAACTCACCGGCGCCGAACCGCTCGACGATGGCGAAGCTCCTGAAGATCCGATTCTGCGCAACGAAAAGATTGCAATGGTCCGTCAAGCCATGGACAAACTATCCGAAGACCATAGAAGCATTTTGGTACTTCGCGAAATGCAAGGGATGTCGTATGAACATATCGCCGAAATGCTCGATATCTCGATCGGCACCGTCCGCAGTCGACTATCACGGGCCCGAACTGCACTGCGTGAAGAACTTGAACGCCTTCCTGGCTGGGAATAAAAACGCCTTGCGTTCAGACGTGACATCGCAGCCTCCTTTACTCTGACGCACTTAATTCGCGAATTTGTTCCCAGGCATCATCGTTCCAACGAGAAAGCTGCATCGAACCTTTCGCATCTACAGCTACCTCCAGGGCATGCTCGCGGACAGTCAAATACACTTCGCGCCCCGCAGCTCCGTAAACCGAACGCACAGGCTCAGAATCAGACCGCTCTGACCCGCTGATCAATACCCATGGAGCTCCACACCAATCGAGAAATGATCTTGGATTGCCCGACAAACTTCCATGATGCGGTGCCATGACCACATCACAATTGGGCCGAGGCAACATTTCAACCTGCTCCATCCCTGGACTTTCCAAATCACCAGGGAGCAAGATCTTTCTCCCCGCATATTCCAACAACACGCAAACACTTCTGGCATTGTCGCTCCCCACTCTCTGATCTTGCGGAGGATGCACAACACTCAAGCGAACTTCTCCCAGTTGCATTTCTTCCCCGCGACTCCACTCGACCAAGTTGATATCTCGGGACTTCAACAGCTGAAATATGTCTTGAATTACCGGACTATCGTGCTCCCACTGTCTTGGTCCAGATGCGAACTGATCCACATCAAATCGCCACAGCACTCCTTTCATCCCGCTATAGTGATCCGCATCTGCATGTGAGAGGATCACTCCGTTCAATCGGGCCACTCGCAATTGCCACAACGCTTGGCTGACAGTTTTGTAAACTTGCTGCTGGTCCCCTAATCTCCCCGCATCGTAGAGCCAGGCAGTTCCATCCGGCAAGCGAATGATAACGGCTGAGCCGTGCCCCACATCCAAGATCTGGATGCGCAAATCGTCCACTTTCTGCGGCCTTAAACTCTGCACGAGCTTATTTTCACCCCAAACACCAGCCGGCCCAAACCAACCATCGAAGCTCGCCAAGACCAGCCACGCCGACAACAGAACTACAGCCGTCACCCGCCCACGCATTGAATGGAGCAACAGCAGGAAACTAAGCCCAACCAAGCCATAGGCAACAACGAGCCAAGACCATGATGGTACAGGCAACCATACATGGCCGCCGCGCACGCCATATCCCCAATCCACGATCCATTGAATGGACACAATCGACCAATAGCAAATGAGCCCCACCCCATCTCCCAAACCTGGAATCCACCCCAACAACATCAGTGCCAGCCCCGATAGCATCGCTACCAGCACTGGCAACCACAACAGAATATTCAGCAACAACGCGATGGGAGAAAAAATATTGAAGTGATAGAGCACTAACGGTGACGTCGCCAACCAGACACCTAAGTTCATCGACACCATGGACTTCAGCCAGGGCCATAGCACGCCTTGCAACCAATTCTTTTTTTCGGTGGTGTTTTTTCCATCGGCCTGACCAATCGGCCCGCTCGCAATGGCCTGATCCTCTTGCATCTTCAATTGCGAATCCGACCGGGAAAGCAAGACCAAACAGAACACAGCCAAAAACGACAATTCGGTACCGAGATCAAAGAGCAACGAAGGTTGATAAAGAAGCAAACCCGCACCAGCCAACCCCAACATATTAAATACGCTGGCAGGCCTTCCTACCCAGCGCCCGCTCAACACTCCCAACACCAAAACCGTGGCTCTCACGACTGGCGGATTGCTCCCGGTCACCATGGCATAGATCAATATCAACCCACCTGTGCCCCATAGAGTAACAGAGCGTGGCACACGACAAATGACAGCCAACATCAACAAGCTGATCGCAATCATTTCAACATGCAATCCTGAAATCGACAACAAATGAATCGTGCCCGTTGCCAATAGCTTCTCATTGGTTTCATTTCCGACTTGCTCACGCTGTCCCAAAAGCAATGCAGCAGCTAACGAACATTGTGGCTCAGGTAAATGCTCTGCTAGTTGTTGCCGTCCGCTGCGCCCTAAATAAGCCAACCAACGCTTCACCCCAAAACGGACGTAATCGCAACCGACATTTTCCAAAGCATCTGCCGACTCCGCGCGCAATCTAACCCACTCACCTCGCCGCTGCATCCAGTCTTGATAGTCGGGCTCACCTGGATTTCGGGCCGGTCCAATTAAAATGATTCGCCCAGCCACTCGCACTCTATCGCCGGGAAGATATTGCTCCAACATTCCATCAACCGCAACGGTTGCGAATCCGTATGTCGAGTGTGCCTCATTGCCATTGAGAATCTGAGTTACTTCCAGCGACACGAGCGTGGTCCATAGCGTCTTAGCTTTATCTTTTGGTGTTAGTCCTGTCGCCGACTCGTCGGTGTTGGAAGATGTAAGACTTGGTGTTGCTTGTCTGGACATTTGCGGACGATAACGCAACGCTTCGCGGACAGTTCCCTCAACAACGATCGGCTTCCACTGTAGAGAGGCGTGCTGGTTGAGTGTGTCAACAGGCCGAGCATCTTGCTCCAATTGATACAGAGCTGCTGCGACCAAAGCCAACGCCGCACCGGCTGTGCAGCGCAACATCCAGAGTGAGAATCCACATTTACTCCCTATGATCGCCACGGTCGCACTGACTGTCGCCAGAACCAAAGTCACAACATAGGGGACTTCAAAAATTCGCTGCAACAGGATTCCAACGATAGTAAACAACAAGGCCACCATCAACGGTAACGCGAGCAGATGTTGAAGCACCTCGCTTTTCCATTTTCGCCATCGCACCAGAAATCGCGAGGGAATCGACTTCAATGAAAGGACACGTCGGCGCTTTGAATTTGATTTTGCGGGATGCTGAGGGACACGACTTGACCGATCCATGAATCACCTTGCTTCGAGTCGTCGCTGTCTATGCTGTAAAGATTCGAATCCTTTTGAATCTAAAATTTATTATTCTCTGTTCTCAATGCTTATCCGTTGGTCGACAGACTAAGGCGCCGCTCAGTCCACTGCAAGTAGCCAGATTGCCAGACGGGTTAAGAAACAACACATTCACGGAAAGGGGTAGTAAACATCGCACTCGGCCATTGGCGCCAGACACGACAATTCGCGATTGATTGCCGCAATTCCCCTTGAAAGAGGCAGCTGTGCGATGTCCAATGAACTCTTAGACAATACGAAGAGACACCACCTAAACGCTCCCGAGTCAGTTCGTGACGGAATTCCAAGAAACTGTTGGCGATGAGTTCGAAAAAGAAGAAGCAAAAACTGCGGGTTGAGTTCAAGAAGAAATACCAGGGTCGCAATCGCCAAGGCGATGTGACCCGCGAGTATCTCGATCATGATGCGGAGACCCTCGATGCCGCCAACTCAGAACGAATCAGTGGCAAAGGCAAACTGACCCGTCGACGTACCATTATGGTGGACGCCGATTCCGATGCCAAATCAGACGATGTCGATATCGCTTCGCGTTTAGATGTCGATGACGCATCCGTTTTGCGCGGTCGAGTATTGGAAGTACATGGGCTTCAATCCTACGTAGAAAATGAGCAGGGTGTTGTCATCCGCTGCGCTACTCGCCGACTCCTGAAGACGATGAGCACCGACCAAAGACATGTCGTTGCTGCGGGTGACGTCGTGCGTTTCAAGATGGAAGGGGCCCATGAAGGAGTCATCCTTCGAATCGATCCGCGCCGCTCGATCCTCTGCCGATCCAGCAAAGGTCGACAACATATCATTGTCTCTAATTGCGACCAATTGTTGATCGTGACTAGCGCCGCTCAACCAACAATTAAACCGAACCTTATCGATCGATTCCTTGTAACCGCCGAACAAAATCAACTCGATCCCGTAATTTGCATCAACAAAGCTGACCTCATCGATCCGGCGGAATTGCAATCTCTGTTAGGTGTGTACAGCCGACTCGGATATAGGACATTACTCACCAGCGCGCAGAAGGGGTGGGGAATTCGCCCGTTGCGAGATATTGTGCGAGGGAAACAAACGGTGGTAGCCGGCCAGAGCGGCGTCGGTAAATCATCGATCCTCAATGCAATCCAACCCGGACTGGAACTGCGCGTTCAAAAAGTCTCAGAAGAAAATGAAAAGGGAAAACATACCACGACTACAGCCAAACTTATTCCGCTCCGAGAAGGTGGCTATATTGTTGACACCCCTGGCATTCGGCAATTCCAGCTCTGGGACATCGAACCCCAGGAAATTGGGGGGTTATTTCGCGACATTCGACCCTATGCCAATTACTGCCGTTTCCCCAATTGCGAACATCAACACGAAGTTGGATGTGCGGTCAAGAACGCTGTTGCCGACGACCGAATCGACGCTCGACGTTACGAAAGCTACTGCCACCTCATGGAAGCAGAACCTGAGAAGCCAGATCTTGATTGAAAAGCTGGTCGGGTTGTAACGGATTGACCGTTTCTATCGAACGTGCGGGCCCAGTAGTGGCCAGATGAAGCCATTTGGTTTCATCCATCTTTCCAGCACGGCATTAGTTGTGACCTACAGTTTCTCGGGTTATTAGTTTCTTCCCGAGAGATTTGGCCAATGATCAAGTTAACACGACTCGATGGCAAACCGTTCGTGCTCAATGCTGATTTGATTCGCTATGTAGAAGAGCGGCCAGATACATTCGTCACCCTAACCTCAGGGGAACGAATTCTCGTTTCAGAATCTATGGACCAAGTGGTCGAACTCTCCGTTCGTTACCAACAGAGCAAACACATGGTCCCCACCGGCTGGCGACAGCCGACGGCGACTGCGTGTATGCGGTAATTGTTTTCGGGACGACTTACGAAGTATTTCCTTTTCCTGTATTTGGTGAATTGATCGAACATGGATATAGCAACCATCATCGGCTTTTTGCTTGCCACATTCTGCATCTACTTCTCGATCTTCGTGGGTGGTGCGTCGCTGTCGACGTTCTACGACCTTCCGTCGATTTTTTGCGTGATCGGGGGTGGTTTCGCTGCAGTGGTTATCTGCTTCCCCATGAAGGCTCTGCTGGCATTCCCCAAAGTTAGCCTCAAAGTGGTGCTCAATAAGCAAGAAAACCTACTCGAAGTAATCAATAGTCTGGTAACACTTGCGGAAACCGCTCGTCGCGATGGCCTGCTAGCACTCGAAGCGAAACTACCAGAAATCAAATTCCCATTGATTCGAGCCGGTTTGCAAATGGCGGTGGATGGTGCCGATGCGGGTACCATCGAAAGCGTGCTACGTAGCGAAATTGAATCAACCGGCCGTCGTCATAAAGATGGCAAAGCACTATTGGACCAGTTGGGCAAATACGCTCCAGCCTACGGGATGATTGGAACCTTGTTGGGATTGGTGATGATGCTCTCCAACATGTCGGACCCTTCATCGATTGGTGCCGGTATGGCGGTGGCGTTGTTAACAACTCTTTATGGTGCAGTCGTTTCGAACGTGCTCTGTTTGCCAGCAGCGGAAAAACTGGGATACATCAGCAAACAAGAAATGATCGCTCGAGAGTTGATGGTTCGCGGCA
>Ga0075163_10000515_pt1 | contig 49687 bp, 52 predicted proteins | sample JI1023141ADNA_FD_71478 | JGI IMG/M metagenome (GOLD analysis project Ga0075163, IMG submission 71478) | Wastewater effluent complex algal communities from Wisconsin, to seasonally profile nutrient transformation and Carbon sequestration -... | ecosystem: Engineered > WWTP > Effluent > Algae...
GCGACGTGCTCATCATCTGCAAGTCGCACGGCGACATCCCCGGCCCTCCCGGCAGCTACTACACGCGCACGAGCTACATGCCCGGCCTGTCAGCTCACACCGTGATCGACCAGATGCTGTGCATCCAGTGCGTCGACTTCGACATCAGCCCTTCGCAGCCAGCCATGCTGTCGCCGCCTGCCATCGGCATCAGCCCGCTCGCGTTCCAGATGCGGGCCACGCCGATCCCCGAGTCGATGATCGACATGTCGCAGCTGCCGAGCGTGATCAACCTGGCTGCGGTCGGTGTGGCTTCCGGCGTGACGATGCCACCCATCAGCTACTACACCGCCCTGTTCGCTGAGTTCTGCGGCGAGATCGCGACCGAGTGGCCGACGCACTACGTGACTCCTGGCCTGCAGCATCCAGGCTACGGCTCGTTCCTGTCCGGTGCGGTGTCGGACGCCTTCGTCTACCTGTGCAGCACGCTGACGCCGGCACAGAAGTACCCGCTCGCTCGAGCGATGGTGCAGTGGGGCCTGGACCTGGTCGGCGCGTGGACCGATGGCCGCATCCACTACCCACTTGGCGGTCACTGCCAGGGCCGCAAGCCACTGATCGTGTTGGCTGGCAAGCTGCTCGGCGTGTGGGCCTTCCAGAACCCGAGCCTGTTCTTCCCCGGCGACCCGAACCAGGCCTTCCAGGAGGATGGCGCCTACTTCCGTGTGAACCCGAGCGCCTGGTGGTTCGATGGATGGCCCTACGGCTGGCGCATGAACCCGGTCAACGCCTGGTCGTCGGCCTCCCCGCCCAACACCAACCGCGGCGAGCTGCTGCTGGTCGAGCCGGTGACCAACGAGTGGGGTGACCCTGCCGATCCCGACCACTTGGCCTGGGGCTGGAAGATCCAGTACATGAACCAGAACTGCGGGTCACAGATCGGCGTCGTGCTGGCTGCCGAGCTGATGGGCATGCGGCAGCAGTTCGGCGACGACATGTGCGGCATGGTCCACCAGTTCATGGAGGGACCGCCGGCTGGCATCGACGCGGTGCTGGACGGCTACCAGACCGGCATCGACATCAACTGGGGCGAGGGCTACTCCGAGACCACCGGTGGTGGCAAGATCTCGCAGCACGCCTACACCCTGTACAACCCCGCGTAGACCATGCTTCGACACATCTCCCTGTTCCTCTCCCTGACCGTCCTCGCGTTCGTGTGCGCTGCCTGTCAGGTCACCCCCGAGACCTCGGCGCAGATCACGGACGCCCTGAACCGGGTGACCACGGTGCTCGACCGCGACAACGACGGTGTCATCACCAACCCCGAGGTGAGGCAGGCCACCGACCCGAACAACCCGATGACCTGGGTCAGCCTGACCGGCATCGTGACGGGCATCCTCGGCCTCATCAAGGCGCAGAGCGTGCAGAAGCAGACCAACGAGCTGTACGACGTGACGCACGCTCCGGTCGCGAAGCCCGCCTAGCGAGGCAGCGGCATCTTGCTGTTGGTCGCCGCGTTGACGAGTTCGACCCAGCGGATCATGTCGCTCTTGGTCCACCGCTCGGCTGTGCTGTTGGAGATCTGCAGCTGCAGCTGAGCCACCTGCGACCCGACCACATCGACGCGCATGTTGGTCTCCTTCACGCTGTGGATCAGGTCGAGCAGCTGCGTGTTGATCCACACCGTGGCCGTGATGGAGGAGAGCACGACGGCGATGAGCAGCCCTACTGGCACGAGGGTCTCCCGGTCGAGTAGCGGCCTCTTGCCGCCAGGCTCAGCCACGGGAGTGCTCCGCAAGAGTGCATCTGCCAGCAGTACTCCAGCACCTTATCTCTTCCATCACCGAACCCCTGCTTTCTCGGCCTCGGCCTGCATCGCCCACCGCTGACGTGCGGTGCGGAACGCATGCAGGAACTTCTCGCGCGTGTCCGATGACACCCCCTTCAGGCTCTGCCGCATCGCGTCGGCGTCGCTGAACCAGAGCGACTGGACCACGCCCCATCGCTTCTCGGACATCGCCGGCTTGTCGACCAACGGCACCTTGTTCAGCTCGTTGGCCATCAGCCGGAACGCCATGTCGCTGCTGTAGGCGTTGACGATGTCACGCTCCGACGAGGTGAGCAGGTAGTTCTGCTCTGCGACTCGAGACCACCGCTTCATCAGCGCCTTGGTCTCGTTGCGCGTCATCTCGTGGGACCGCGCGTAGTCGATCGTGGCCGTGCGGAACTGGCTCGTGTAGTCGTGGGCCATCTGCTCGAGCTTGGCCTTGGCGCCGGGATCCTGCGTGTTATTGGCCTGGATCATGGCGCGCGTGGCCTTCTGGTGCAGGTCGCCAGCCAGGAAGGCTGCGGACTTGGTGGCCGCAACCTCACGCTCGGTTGCCAGAGGCTGCAGCACCGTTCGCCGAATGCGGTCTACGCTGTCTTCGACGCTCGAGCCCATGAGGTTGTACATCACGCGCAGCATCTCCCCCTTCTCTCGGCGCTGGAAGGTGACGCCGGTAGCTGGGTTGCGCATCAGGGCGAAGTTCTCGTCCGCCGGGTCAGACTCGGAGCCGACGATCTGGTCGTGGACACGGAACATCCACAGTCCTCCCACGACCGACTTGTACCAGAGCCTGCGCGCCTCCTTCACGTCGCCGATCATCTCGGCCTTGAACAGGTCGGCCCAGTCCTTGGCTCTCTCCGCTGCGTAGGGGATCCAGTTGCCGTACATCGGGAAGATGGGCACGTCGGCTGGCATGCTGCCGCCGTACTGGGCCATGCGGATCGTCCACTCACGCATCCACTCGGGCGCGTGCTCCTTGGCCTGGTCGACCAGCTTCTGCCGCCACTCAGGCAACTCCTGGTAGGCATCATCCGGTGTGGCTGCCAGATGCATCTTGGCTTCGATCTCGTGCAGCTTCATGACGCCCCACTTGCCAACGAACGGGACATCTCCCAGGCCCTGCCCGAGGCTTCGCGTGATGTCGTATCCGAACAAGCTGGCGAGCTGCTGGACCGCGTACATCCCAGCCAGTGAAGATGCGATCCTGGTGACAGCCCTCGTTGCGATGGCCCCACCGACGCGACCTACCTTGCCCCACGAACCTTCCGGTCCAAGCAGGCCGGCCTTGGCCATGGTCTGCTTCTCCGGCGAGGTGTGGAACAGGTAGCGCCAGTTGATGCTGCTCTGCGCGATCATCCACGACATGATCGGCCGCCCCAGGATGCCGGGGGCTGTGTTCATCACCGGGGCCATCAAGGATCGGTTGGAGACGACGCTTGCCGAGAGCGCGTAGAGGCCGGCCTGCTTCGCTGCCGCATCGCGACTCAGGCCGCCGCGCCTTGCCACCATGTAGGAACAGAGGTAGGTGGCCTGCATGGTGTGCTCCTGCGCTCGGCCGCGTAGCCACCACGAGAACTTGTCGGCGCCGCGCTTGATGCGGCTCCACCGCGATCCACGGATGTCCTTGCCGTAGGAGTATCTCCTCTCCACTGGCGTGAACATCGCCATCACGGAGCCACCCGAGAGCGAACTCTTGAGGTACTCCTGGAAGGCCTCGTCCTGGAGCATGGCCTTCTCTCTCTTGTCGGCAGGCATCACATCCAGCTTCGCCTGCGGAGTCTTCACCTTCTCCAGCAAGGATGGAGGTAGCGAACCAAGGCTCCCGTCATCCATGGCTCGGATCTGGTGCTCCTTCAGCCACGTCTCGATGCCAGCCTTGTCGAGTGCGTTGATGCCTTCGTGCAGCCGCTTGCTGAACTCCATCGACCAGGACGCAGCCTCCCATGCGTTGTCCACTCCCAGGCGGAACGAGTTCATGGCGGTGGTGTCGATCATCTCGCGCAGGGCAGAACCTGGATGGTTCAGGCCAAGGACTCCGTGTCGAGTGACGTTGGCAATGGTCGACGCGATGTTCTTCGCCAGATCCCTGATGTCGTGCCCGACTGCGGTGTCGAGGATGTGGTGGATGTGCTCGGCGAATGCCGCTGCTGACTTCTCGCCAGACTGCTGGAGGATTCGCTGGTACTTGCCTGGCTCTGTGGTCGAGAGTCGCCCGTAGACCTCGCTCGGCCACATCGTCTGCGCCCACGTTGGTAGGTGCAGCTGCTTCGTCACCTCGTCGACATCCATGTCGTCGGCGTCCGTCAAGCTGCCATCCTCGTCCAAGGCGGACGATTCCCGCTGGTCGCGCACTTCGGTCTCGGCGGTGCGGATGCGCTGATCTGGTGACGCTTCTGTTGCCCTGTCCGGTAGCAGCAGGATGCGATGACCGAACTTCTGGTCTTCGGCGACGGTCCAGTCCTTCGGCAGGTTGAACGACTCGGGCCCCATCGCGCGAGCACGCTCGAGGTCGCCGTAGGTACGGAAGTGAACGTCCCTCTTCGACACTCCATCTGGCGACGCCCAGGTCAGGGTGTGCACCTTGCCGCCGAGTTGGAAGTGCTGGTCGGCGCGAACGCTGTTGCCTCGGGCGAAGTCGACCCACCGGACGCGACGGCTCTTGTAGCCAGTGTCCGCAGCATCCATGCGCGACACTGACCCCATGTCGATCTCGGCGTTCTCGAGCACGCGCTGCTTGCCGAACAGGCGCTCCCGATTGGCCTCGTACCACGCACTGGCAGGAAGCAACCGATACAACTCCCGGAAGTAGTGGAACCCGGACCGAACGAAGTCCACGTCGCGGTTGATCTTCTCCCCGGAACTCTTGCGCTTCTTCCAGTGCTTGGACCGTAGGCGCTGCGGAACCATCTGCGGAACGTGGTCCCGAGCCATCTCCAACAGGTCACCCTCATGGGCGTGCAGGCTCGCCAGCGCCTCGGCGAAGTCCAACTTGTGGATGGGAGTGCCGATGTCGCGGTTGATGACGTGCGGGCTGTAGTTCTCAATGCCCCAGTCCTTGGCGATCTGGTCGAGTTCACCGTGGATGGTGACGACGTGCTTGGCTGCTTCGGCGATCTTCTCGTCGAACTTCTTGATGGCTCTGCGCAGCTGGCGGACCTTGCGCTCGGCCTCCTTCCACTCAGGCGTCGGCACCTCGTCCTTCTTCGGGCGAGGTAGCTTGTCCCTCGCAGCCAGGGCTTCCTGAAGCGGCTCACGAAGGGCCTCGCGTGCCGTCTCCAGCCTCTTGTGCACCGTTCTCAGGTGCGGGAGGTACTCCTTCTCGCGGATGATCTGGTCCGGCAGCGCGTGCCTCGCGACGAGCGCGCGAGTGCTTCGGTACATGTCGGCGTACGTGTCGGCGATCGTCTTCGCTTCTGGCGACAGCTCCTTGGCGATGCTCGCTCGCTCCTCCGGCGTCGCAGCCTCCAGGTAGCGCGTCACCATCGCTGACTCGCGACTGTCCGGCTTGACGTGCTCGTAGGTGCGGTTCGCCATCTCCTCGGCAACCGCCCTCGACTTGGTGGCGCGTTCGATCATGAACGCGGATTCCGACTCACGCCACTTGGACAGGTCGTCCGCGATGAAGCTGGTCGGCTTGGCGCCACGGTCACGTCCGCCGAGCAGCTCACCGTGCAGATCCGGGGCAACGGTCTCGGTCCAGTCGTTCAGGTGTCGGAGGTCCACCGCTTGCCGGTGTTCCTTGCCACGCCACGACTTCAGGACACGCCATGCCTTGGGGACTGCTCCGGTCCCGAAGACGCCACCAAGGACGGCGCCACCTGTGCCGCCCAGCTTGTATCCTCCGGCTGCCCCCACAAGCCCGCCAACCATCCAGTTGCGCCCCATGGCGGCGCGTCCAGCGCGCAGCTTGCTGGCGAATGCATGGTAGAGGGAGGCCATCGTCCGCCGGCCGATCTGCAACCACAGCACCGCCCGCTTCGCCCCGGACACGAGCATCTGGTAGCCGGCGCCCAGGAAGTTGGGGACGTAGGCTGAGCCGCTCTCACGGTTCGGAGGCAGCTTGGGAGTGGCACCCGTCTCCAGCGACGCCAACAGGCGGTCCGGGATCGCCCCGCCCACGAAGATCGCGTCCCGAAGGTCGTTCAGCCGCTGGATCACCTTGCGCCCTTCCGGGGTGAGGGAGAGCAGGCTGGTCGCCTCGGACTGCAACTCGAGGTCGCGGATCCGTTCGCCCAGGTGCGACAGGGCCTCGTCCTTGCCCTTCCCCTTGACCAGCCGCTTCAGGATGCTGTCGACCTCCTTCGTCTCCCCGGCGACGAACTCCTTGTGCGTCTTGACGGTGAGGTTCAGGTCGTGCTTGGACCAGGCGGCGTAGGCGGCTTCGGCAGCAGCAGCCTCACTTGCCATTCCCTTGCCGGCCGCCAACTCGCGGTAGCGAGACGCGAAGGCCACCTGCTCCTTCAGGTCGTCGATGCTGGTGACGGAGACCCCGTGCTTCATCTGGAAGTCGAACAGGGCCTGGCTTCTGGCCGGCCCGGACGGGTACCGAAGGGCATCCTTCAGGTCGGGGATGGCCTTCTCCACGTCGGGGATCTTCATGCCCAGCAGCCCTGGGTCACCCTGGTCGCGCTTGAAGTACTCCTCGGCCCTGGCTACCCCTTCAGCCTCTGACCCAGCCCGCTTTCCCATGGCGCTCTCCCACACTTCGCGGACCGGCTCCATGAGGGCATCCAGGACAGGCTGCTTGGCCGCCAGCCGCGTATCGACGCTCGGCTCGACTCCTGGCAGGCCCGGCCGGACAGCGTCTCCCAGGCCCGCCTGGGACGCCTCACGGACCGCAGGATCCTCCATGGCGGCCCGGACCATCTCCACGGCCTCCTTGGGGAAGCCCATGACCTTGGTGATGGTCTCGTCCGTCCGCAGCTCCTCGGGCAGCTGGCGCAGCAACTGAGCCGCGATCGCAGCCGAACCGGCCTCGGGATCGTCGGGTCGGGCGATGTCGCCGAAGTCGACGATCAGCCGCCCCAGCCGGTCGGCCTTGTCGGTCGCCCTCAGGGTGGTTCCCTTGGACAGGAACTCGGTGCCGATCTCGTCGACCAGGCCCTCCGCTTCCTTGCCGAGGCGTTCCAGGTCCATGTGCCGCGCCTGCGACATGCTGATCGACCCGTCTGGCTTCACGCTGGACCGCTCCGGGTGGATCACCCATGCCTTGCCCTCGCGCTGCACCACGCCGTCGGCCTCGAGGTCTCGGAAGATCGACGCGGCGCGGCGCTGGCTGACCCCCAGCTTCTCGGCGAGCTTCCGCTGGCTCAGGACGCCGAGGTCGACGAGCTGGGTGGCGGCTTCGTTGAGGTCGTCTCGGATTCTCGCTTGCCGTGCACCTCCAGGTGATGCTTCCGGCACAGCCATGTCACCAGGAGTGGCCTGTCGTAGTCCTTGTGGTGCATCTCCGCCTTCGCTCCGCACACCGCGCACGGCTCGCGTTGGATCTTGCCCCTGGCCAGGTAGACCTTCGCGTAGCTCCTCGCTGCGGCGCGACGCCTTGCTTCGCCCTGCAGCGGATGCGTCTTGCGCCACTCCTGCATCGCCTTCGCGTGACACGGATGGCAGCGGCTCTGCCCCTTCCGACTGTGCAGTGTTCCGCACAGCCAGCATCTCGTCAGTTGTTCCATGGATCCCTTCCACGGTAACACCTTCGTCCGCGACCCGATAGTGCATCAAGTCCCGCTCAGGAACCACGATACGCTCGTTCTCGCCGTCCATGGAGCGCAGCGTGAAGTCGCCGGTGTCCTCGTCCAGGTGCACCATCTCCCACTCGCGCTGGGCCTCGCCGGCCAACCGCTCCATGGTGGGGTCGACGGTCTCCGGCGCCATGGTCCGGGCTTCGTCGTGGTGGATCATCTCGGAGAGGGCGTCATCGCCCAGGTCGCGGGTGCCCGGATCCTCGGTGGCGCGGCGGCGGGCGCTGGCAATGGCGAGGGCAGCTTCCTCGCGGTCCGCGGCGGCGGCGGCATCCTCCAGCCGCATCGCCACCTCCAGATCGCGCTGCCGCTCCGGGTTGTCCGGGTCGGCGTCGTGCTTCTCGACCGCGTCGGCGAGCTTCTGGCGGACGGACTCGCCCTCCAGGTGCGGCAGGAGGTCGCCAGCCGTCTTCTCGGCCATCACCCTGGCCTCGCCGCCTTCCTTGCCCAGGGCCTCGGTGACAACCTCCTGGGTGGCGCGGCGCTTGTCGTCGGCCTTGGAGGGGGCCATCTGCTCGGTCTCCTCCCGGAGCTTCTGCATCACGACCTTGCCGACCTCCGGGTCCAGGTCGCCCTTGTCGACCATGGCCTGCACGTCCTTCTCGGCGCCTCGGTTCAGCTCGAGCATCTGCTTGCGCGAGGTCATCTTGGCGCCAGCGAAGCTCAGCGCGTGGATCGTGCCGATGCCGATGGCCATGGGGGCGGCGGCCAGGGCGTACTCCTTGGCTGCCTCCAGGCGCTCGTCCCAGCTCCCGGCCTGCAGGAGGCGCCGGGCAGGGCCAACCAGGGCAGGGTTCCGCGCCGCCGCCATGTCGGCCAGCACGTCGCTTGGGGTCACATCCCCACTGCGAGTCATCTCGGCAGCCTTCTCGACGCCCATGTTGGCGATCTCGGTCATGGACGGGGCCGCGGCGGCCATGGCCAGGGTGCTGCCGATGGTCTTGCCCAGGCTCCCCTTCTCCACGTACCGCTGCGCCATCTTGCCCAGAGACCCGCTGCCACCGGCCAGGCGCAGCACGTCCGACATCGAGAACAGCGAGGCCAGCGTTGCCGCCTGGGTCACCTGCAGCACCCGGTAGGCGCTCTCGGTCGACTCCCTCAGCTTGGGGTCTTCGATCTGGTCGACCTGGTTCTGCGCGGAGGCCGACAGCGGCAGCACGGCCGCGATAGAGCCTTCGGCCAGGGCGGGGCCGGCCACGTAGGTGATCGCCACCTTGGCGGCCTCGGCGACCTTCGGTGCAGCCTTCATCAAGCGACTGCCGTTCAGCAGCGCACCGGCGGCCTTGCCGAACAGCCCGATCTCGGCGCCGCCGGCAAGAGCCCACGGCAGCACTCCGACCGCGGCGGATGTCACGTCCTTGCCCGTCGTGACGCCCTTGATCCTGCCGATGGTCCTGGCAGCCTGCTCGGCGAGGGCCGAGCGGTACATGTCCGGGGTCACCCCTTCGGGGAGATCCATGGTCTTGCCGACGCTCGGCATGCGGCCGGCAGCGAGTTCGCCAACGATCTTCGGCGCCGACATGCCGCTGACCTGCTCGACGCGCTGCGAGATGAGCCTCTTGGCGGTGCCGAGCATCGACTCCTCGACGGAGCCCTCGCCGGCGAACATCCCGGTGACGCCACGCTTCAGGTCGCTCATCTCGAGCCGGCCGCTCGTCAGCGAGGACATCTCTCCCTCGAGGCGCGACTTCTCCTGCATCATCGGCACCAGCTCCGGATGCTCGAAGGCGACCTCCATGCCGACCTTGCCGGTGCCAAGAGCGGAGCTGTTGGGCCCCATGATCTTGCCGATCTTCTGGTCCAGATCGGCGATCTTGCCTCGCAGGTCAGCCTGGCGATTCTCCTCGCCCTTGCGCACCACGCTCTCGGAGAAGGTGGACCGCAGCTTGGTCTCCAACTCCTTGTCGAAGGACTCCATCACGCCCTTCAGAACCTTGCCGCGGGACCGGCTCGACTTGAGCTTCTGCGTGGTGCTCTTCGGCAGGTAGGGCGCCGAGTCCTCGATCTCCTGGTCGATGCCAGGGTCGTCCGGCTCGAGCATCATCCGGGCCTGGATGCCCTCTGCCTTGTGTGGCCCCTCGTTGACCTGCTTGGCCACGTCGAGCTGCTGCTGGTAGTCGCGTCGCTGCAGCTCGTTCTTCAGGTAGATCGGGATGGCCTCGAGCAGCTGCGACGCGGCGGCCGGATCGCTCGGCAACTGATCCGGGACCGTCATCGGTGGCAGCCCAGGTGGCGGCGCCATCGTCTGGTCCAGCATCCCCATGATCGGCGGGGAGTCCTCGCCCATCGGCGGGAGGTCCATCGACGGCATGCGCGGCTGGCCGCCCAGCACGAGCGGCGGTGGAGGCCCCTGCGGTCCCTGGGGATCCTGCAGTGGCTGCAGCGCCTCGGCCAGCAGAGCTTCCTGGCCCGGAAGGATCTTTGGCGCCTGCCCTTGAGGGTTCAGGCCCGCGGGTTCCTGCATCATGGTGGCGCGGAGTCTACTGCTGCTGCATCGCTCCGGGGCCGAACATCTGCGGGTTCGCGATCGACATGGGAGGGACGCCGAGCTGCGGGTAGATCTGGCGGATCTGCTCCCACGCCATCGGGTCGTTGTTGGCGTAGGCTCCGCGCAGCGACTGAACCAGGTTGCCGTACTGTCGCTGCCCCTGTGCCGCCTGGACGTTCGGCCCAGCACTCGTCGAGGCGGGGTTCATGTTGCCGGTCGGCTGGGCCTCGGCGCGAGTGCCGGTGCGGATGCTGCGCCCGTAGATCGGCATGATCGCCTGGCGGTCCTTCATCAGCTTCTCGTATCCAGGCGAAAAGCTGTCGGTCTCCTTCTGCAACAACTCGTCGATCGCGGTCATGGCCGACTTCGGGTCGTCGCCGTACTGCGACATGGCACCGTAGCCCTCCTCTTCCCACTTGGAGTCGGACCTTCCGCTGTTCTCACGCGCACGAGCGTACCGATCGGCAATGTTCATCTGGTTCTGCCGATTCAACTCGGACTCCTGCGCACGAGCCGCCCTGTCTTCCTCCGCAGCCTTCCGCTCACGATCCCACTTCAGGGCGTCACGCTGCTCGGAGTAGGCGCGATCGTCGCCGCGCTGCTTCTGCGCCATGAGGCTGTTACCCAGGCCGCTGACCAGGCCCAGGATCAGACTCAGGTTCTCGTTCCTGCGCTTCCGCTTGCGGTCCCTGCGCGCTTCTTCGTAGCTCATGGGTGTCGTACTCGTGCTTCGGGTAGAGCATGCCCCACAGCTGCTTCTTGTCCGTCAGCACGTAGGGCGTGTGGCTGGCGATGCGTGGCCCGCCGCGATGGTAGCCGCCGAACTCCTCCAGCGCGTGCTGCTGCTGGTGCGGCTTGCAGATGTGGCAGGCCGCGTCGGCGAGCAGTCGAGGGCTGAAGGGGAGCTGGTTCACTTGTTCTGCTTGTTCTGGTACGCGCCGTAACCGGCACCAACACCGGCACCGATCAGAGCGCCCCAAGGCCCACCGATCGACGCGCCGAGGCCAGCGCCGGACGCTGCGCCACCAGCGACGCCGCCGATGCCGCTGTCGCTACCCTGCGGGGAGGTGATGCGTGGGGTGATCTGCTGGCCGAGTGCGAGCTGCGCGATGGTACGGTGCGCATCGAACAGCGAGTTGGCCGACGACATCTTGTTGCGCGCCGCCTGCTGCTGGAGCTGCGACTGCAGACCAGACTGGTTGGCGCTGTTCTGCTGCTGCAGCATCGCCGTGATCGCGTTCTGGCCAGTGCCGCGGCCGAGACCCTGCGCAGCCATGCCCTGGCGCGACTGCTGGATCGACTGCCGCGCGCCCTGCCCCATCGCGCCGGCCGATGCACCGTAGGAGCCCATCGCGCCCATGTCCCAGTTGGCTTCGTTCGACATGTAGTCGAGGCCAGGACTCTGTTCGAGGCGACGCGATTCGAGGCCGCCCATCATCGGGCCGACAACCTCCATGAAGTCTGCCAGCTCCTCGCGGGTGCCCTTGAAGTTGGTCAGCAGCGACTGAACCGCGTCGGCACTCGATCCGCCCTGCTCGAACTGCTGCAGCACCGACTCGTAGCCGCCGGTGAGGTCGTTGGTCAGGTAGTCGCGTTTCCCCTTCTTCCGCTTGCCGTAGAAACCAAGAGCCTCGCCGACCGGCTCTCGATACCCAGCCTCACGGCGCAGCGCATCGACTTTGTTCGCCGCGGTGGTTGGCGTATTCTGATCCACAGGCGCTGGACGATCGAACTTGGCTGGAGTGCCGTATGCCATGGCCGGATCCTACCTCAAGGAGTCCACGGAAGTTCCCGGTAGCGGATGATCGAACCCTTCTTGACCGTGATGACGGAGGCCGCGATCTCCGATCCCATCTGCACCTGGATCGAACCTGACGGCGATCCGCCGGTGATGACCATTCCCGCCATCTCCACCAAGTAGCTGGTGCTAGTACGTGGCATCGCCGTTCCAGCAGCGAAGGATGGGCTGCCGGCTGTCATCGACTCGTACCGCAGCACGTCGGCGGTGTTCGAGATGGGGACGTTGATTCTGTAGGCGCCATCCACGAGCCCCGTCGGCGACGCGAGCGCTGGCCTGGCACCCGTTGCTGTAGCCGCCGACTGCACGAGCAGCATCACCTGGAACTCGTAGGCCTTGTTCGCGGCAGGCGTGAACAGAAGCCCTGTCACAGCCGCCACCGCCGTAGTCGACACGGTGAAGTCGGACGCCAAGCTCACAACGGTCCACGGGTCAGTCCCTGCGGGGCCAGTCGGTCCAGTCGGTCCGGTAGCTCCTGTTGCCCCAGTCGGTCCGGTTGGTCCATCTGGACCAGGGGGTCCGGTTGATCCAGCAGGGCCGGTAGACCCAGTCGCTCCAGTGGCACCCGTCGGTCCGGTCGGTCCGGCGGGCCCTGCTGGACCGGCGGGGCCAACGGATCCACCACCAGCCGCGAACGACAGGTCCGACCACCGCAGCACGCCGTCGCCGATCTTGAACTGCCACAGAGTGGTGTCCAAGCCCATCTCGCCCTCGAGCAGGACCGGGTTGGTCGCTGCCCACAGATCGCTCGGCCCCCTGCGAAGTTGCAGCCTCACGGACCACCAAGGTCGATCACGAGCTGGTCGAGGTAGTCACACATCCGCTTCGACCAGTCGGAGATCTGCTGGAAGTTGAACTGGAGCGTCCGCGCATCCGACGATGCGAGGATCGGCTGCAGCTGCAACAGTGGGCACTCGTCCATCAGCTGGTCCTTCCAGGCATGTCGCGCGAGGAGCTGGGGTTGATCTCTGGTGTGTAGCCGACCAGGGCGAACGGGTCGTCCACACCGTAGGTGCCAAACCGCACCCGGTGGTACTGACCCTCGGCCTGCTCCCTTGGCACGATCTGCCGATCGGTGTAGCCCTTGTCCATCGGGATCGTGAAGGTCTCGATGCGATCGGGGTCGGTAGGCCAATCCCGTTGCGCCGCATCCGCCCGCAGGATCGCCGAGATGTCGACGGTCAGGTCACCTGGCTGTGGGATCGCCTCGACAGCCAAGCGAGCCATCTTCTGTGGCTGGCCGATGTAGCCGACCGACATCCATGGGCTCGTCCAGTATCCCGCGTAGGCGCCCACCACGAAGCTGTCGTACGACACCCAGCCCGGAATCGCATCCTCCCACCGGATGGTGTCGGTGTCGTTGTCGATGATCGTGCGCGTGGTGACCAGGCCGCCGTTGTAGGTGATGGTCACCACAGCTCCGCGCATCCCGGCCAGCGTGGTCGAGAAGTTGGCGCCCGCCATCGTCAGGTCCGTGTCGGACCCGGACAGACCCGCGGCGCCCTGGATCGTCACCGCACCAGCAGCGTTCGGAGAGCTATCCACGCCGTCGCTGATGTAGTCGTCGGACTGGTAGAGGATGGAGCCACTCGTGGTGCCGAAGGCCAACACGGGGTTGCTCGTCACCGTCTCCAGAATCGTCATCACCACATGGTCCGGCACGCTGTGCACCGACCACGATCCAGTGGCCAAGTCGAGCGAGAGCAGCGTGTCCTTGACCGTCTGGCCGCGACGACGGACCGACAGCCAGTACTGCGTGAACGGGCGCAGGAATGCGCCGTGCATCAGGTAGAGGCCGTTGCCGTCCTTGAGGTCTCCACGGTCCACGGTGTTGCGCCACGTCGGCTCGACCGAGTCCGACAAGTAGCTGAGCTGCGTGTTGTCGAACACGAACACTCCCCGGTCACCGGCGCCGTAGAGCAGGTTGCTCGCGCTCGCGATGGCCCCGCCGATCCCGTCGCTCGCCTGCACGAGCCGCACGGCAGCGTCGACCTGGAACGCAGTGACGATCGCCCCGACCGACAGCATGTGGATGGAGTTCCGCTTGGCCATGAAGACCTGGCCCAGGTTGTGTCCGATGCCGACGATGGGCTTGCCGTCCTCGCTGTCGATGACGACGGTGAGACCCTGGAGTGTGAACTGGCTGATCTCTGCCGTGCCACTGAAGGCGAATGCGTTCTGGCCAGCCGGGATGTCTGGGAGATCGGCGAGAACCAAGCTGGTCCCAGCGATGGCGATGTGGCGTCCGCGCGGCGCTGGCAGCTGCTCACCAGGAGTCGTTCCCTCGCCAACCGTCGCGGAGGAAGCGGAGAAGTCCACCTGGTAGCTGTCGTTGTCGTTCAGGTCGCGGTTGAAGATCGGTGCGCCACCACCGTTCGCTGACACGTAGATGCGCCGCGCCACCACCTGCGGATCAGGGCTCCTCGGGAGGTTGATGATCGCGAAGTCGAGAGTGCCGACAGGTCCGCCACTGAGCTGGAACTGCGACAACTCCACGGGCTCGCTCTCGAGACCGTCTTCCGTGACGAAGGCGACTTGGATCACGTACAGGCCGTCGTTGATCGCCGCTCCCGGAGTGGTCCCCTGCTGCAGGATCACCTCGTTACCCACCGGGGCATCGACACCGACCTGGCGGACCCTGAACGCCTCACTCTTGTCGAAGCCAAGGAACTGGATCGACTGCGGCTTGTCGGCGCCGTTGGTGACGATGAGGCGATCTCGGAATGCCACCGACTTGTAGTAGCGGCCGGACTCCTGTCGGATCCCGCCAGCGATCGCGAAGAACTCCTGGATGTTGATGTCGGCACCAAAGCCGATGTCCACCGTGTTGTTGAGCAACCAGCCAGATCCCTCGTCCAGCGGCAGCGCGTAGACGGCGCCTGGGTCCAGTTCGCCCATTGGGTAGGGGAACCCGTCGTCGCCATCCCAGCGATTGGTGTCGACCGAGGTGCGCACCTGGAAGTCTGCGATCTGTCCGTACCATGACTCGAGGGAGAGCGGGTAGTCGGTCCCGGTCGAGTTGGGGAGAACCGTCTTGGTGAAGCCCTCGGGGAACCCGCCCAGGTAGAGCGTTCCAACCGATGGAGAAGCGCCCGTGCCCATGGGGTTGGACTGCTTCGCCCCGGTGAGAGTCGAGCAGTCCGACATCTGCACCATCTCCCCGTTCACGCGCACGGTGACGCCAGTCCCGCCCACCATCGTGACGTTGATGTTGTTCCACACTCCGTTCTTCAGGCTCTGCGACTGCGACACGTCTGCAGCGCCAGCAGGGATGTTCCCCTCCACGAACCGCCAGCTGAACAGGTTCCCATCCTCGACGCCGCACACGACGATCGCGCCGTTGTCGACGTAGATCATCCAGTTGAACAGCGTGTCGATCCCGGTGGTGACGGCGATCGCATCGCAGAGACGCTTCGATGCAAGCACCCTGGTGCCATCCAGCCGAATCGGTTTCACCCACATGGACACGACGATCGTGTTCGATGGCGAAGTGACGATGTTCAGATCGTTCAGTGGGTTGGTCTGACTCACGCAGTAGCTGCGATCTCCACCGGCGAAGAACAGGTTGCCACGGTCCCACGCAGGCTTTGCCCAGTAGATCTGGCGCCCGCATGCCGTCACCGTCAGACGCCGGCTCTCGATCTGCACGTCGTAGTCCGCAAGCAGCGTCACCGGAGTCTTCCCGGATGGCGATGCGATCAGTCCGGGACGCCACTGGAACCCAAGCTCCTTCGGAGAGCGCACCGCGTACGGACGCTGCCGATGCGAATTGCCCTGGGACGCCACACCACTCGCGAGGTTCGCAGCCAGCTCCGACATGATGTCGGTCTCCGAGCAGCACCGCCAGCACGAGCTGAGCAGGCCCAACTGGTCGACGACCTGGCTCTCCTGGAGGTGCGTGTGCTTGATGGGGTTCGAGTCGAAGGTCGGATCCGTCACGACCGCTGACGACAAGTACCTCTTCTCGAAGCCGAGGATGTAGGCGCCACCGTACTCGAGTTCCTTGTCCTCGATGTTGAAGCGGTAGTAGCAGAGCGTGTGGTAGATCCTCGCTCCCACCGCCGACAACTGCTCGTGGCCGTACTGATCGTTGGCGATCGACGTGAGCATGGTGTTCTGCGACAGCGCGTAGCCGGACGCGCCGCCGTTGCTCGACACTGTCGATGACACCGGGAATCCGTCTTCTTCCTGCGTGGCAAGGCGTGGGATGGCTCCGCGGCCAACGCTGCGCACCGTGTCGTTCTCGTCGTCCGGGAACAGGAGCGATCGGTTACCGCCAACAGGGTTCGCCCACACCCTTGACTCACTGAACCGCCAGTCGTCGAAGCTCTCCGGGCCGTTGCGCTTCACCAACTCGACGGCGGTGTCGGTCGTGATGATCCTGAACGTCTCGACGCGGCCGACGAAGCCTGTGCTGCAGTCCGTGTTGATCTGTGTCGAGCCCGCCATGTCGGGATCCGTTGGCGTTGCACCGCGCAGCAGCCGCTCGAACGATCCAGCTCCGATCGTGACGCCACCAGGTGGATGGCTGTTGCCGGTGACGGGGGTGGTCGCGTAGTTGCTCTCGACGACAGCAATCGAAGCTTCCATCTTGCCGTCGATGAACAGCTGCAGCGTCGCGCCTCCATCCAGTCGTAGAAGGGCGATCGCATACCGACGGCCAGGTTCCACCGTGGTGATGCTCGTGACGGGGCCCTGGTAGACCATCCCCATCTCTGTCGCCGTGGTCGCCGTGGCGGACACTGACCCAGCTCGACAGTAGCCCTGGATCGCGCCATCGGGCTTGATCTCAAGCCGCAGAACGCCATGGATCTCGGCGAGCACCTGGCCGTTGACGGTCTCGATCGACTCGGGCCACACCTCGACATGGATGCCATGCGCCATGTTGTCCCGCACGAGCGAGTACATGGTCGCCGGCTTCTGTGCCGTGGCGTCGTAGAAGCGCCAGTTGGGTGTCTCCGTGTTCAGCAGGATGTAGCTCGTGGTGCCGTTCAGGAACCATGAGCCACCTTCCTTGCCGCCATCGTCCGGCACCGAGATCGGTCCACGAGGGCACAGGTAGAGGTGGTTCCCGCGCCCGGTGTCCTCGCGAACGTAGTCCAGCGAGTCACCTCCCATCGACCACAGGTTGGCGAGCCCGACCTGGCCAACGGCATCAACGCGCACAACCCGCTCAAGGGACTCCAAGGTCGGCAACGTGGGGTTGGCAGTCCACACTGCGATCTGGTCGACGAAGCCGTCTGGCCTCAGCGTGGAGAACCAGTAGCCGCCTGATGCTCCCGACGTGATGCCGAGCCCAGGTCGCTGCGTGGCAGAACCGACAGCAGTGGTCTGCACGAACTGCTGCGGGCAGTCGAACACCTGGACCGGGCACTTGCTCCTGCCGATCGTTCCGGCCGCGAAGATGGTCTCGTCCTCTACGTATGGAGACGACACCTCGCCATGCATGCGTGCCACGCGCAAGGCAACCCGAGTCGTCGAGACCTGAGCGAGGATGTGGTAGCGGTAGCCCTCGGAGATGGGCATGGTGCTCACCACCGTCTGCAGCGTCCACGACCCGGCGATCTTGACGTGCGACGACAACCGAAGGCTCCACACCGGAACCGTTCCCGTGCCTGAGTTGAACAGGTAGACACAGAACTGCATTCCTGCGTCGGATGCTGCCCCCCACTGCTGGGCTGGATTCGCGATCCACGAGGCAAGGTAGGACTGGCTCTTGCGCACAGGCCCCTTGCTGATGATCGGCAGCACCTGCACCACGTAGGGTGCTGGGTTGAACGCGCCGGCTGTTCCGAGCGCATTGCCTCCCTGCTGCGAGATCATCCGCGTTGGCGTGAACCACAGCGCGATGTCCACCTCACCGTCGCCCTGGTTGTAGATGTCGCGGTGACCAGCCAGCATGCAGCCGGTCGAGATCACGAAGTCGCCGTCCGTCGAAGCTCCGGCACCTGAGTCCGCCAGCGCGGCCTGCGCCTTGTAGCTGACGTTCTCCAGGCTGTCGCCGAGCATGCGGTCGCGGAAGAGCGGGATCAGACCTCCACGCTTCCGTACCACACCGTCTCGCACGACCACGTTGTAGAGGTCCGGCGAGAACTGCGGATCCAGCATCGTCGGCGGCAGCTTCGTGTTGAGCCCACCGAGCATGGGCTTGGCCTGGCGCTTCATCGGACCCTCCGGCTGCTGCCGAACCTGGGTGGCTCACCGCTCGACCGGCGCGAGATCGCTGCCTCGAACGTCGCCATGGACTCGCTGAGTGCACCAGCCAGCATCTTCACCTCCTCCTCCGATCCCTGGCGGCGCATCAACGTCATCGCCGTGAGGTCGCACAGGTACTCGCTGTGCTGCGGATCCAGCGGCACCAGCATCGACAGGCGCGTCGTGGTTCCTGTGGCCGTGGAGAGCGCCGGGGAGAACGTGATGGTCGCCACACCAGCAGCCATCGTGAACGTGCTGCAGCGAACCACCTTGTTCAGGTCACCTGTGGCTCCTGCCATCACCTGGAACTGCTGGCTCTCGTAGGCCCGGTCGCGCTTCAGGATCCCGGTGCTTGCCGAAGTCGTGGTCAGCGTCGTGGTCGAAGCGGCACCGCTGCCCTGCATGTAGCACATCGGCGGGATCGCCCGGATGAACCACACCCGCAGCTTGATGAACGACTGCATGTCGCCACGGATCTGGATGGTCCCAGGTGGCCCCCAGTTCCACAGCACACCTGCTGACCGGAACGTGCCGCGAGACAGATCCTTCTCCTCGAGCGATGCCCTTGGGATCTGGACCGGGAGGCCGCCGCTGCCGATGGCTTCCAGCAACTGGATGTCGGCGACCCACTCGGGTAGCTGGTACTGGTAGACGCCGTTCTCCAGCAGCGTCAGCCCCGACGAGACCGTCTCCTCCAGCATGTCGAGGCCATGGTCCTCGCTGTGGATCCGCAAGCTGTCGAAGATCCTGCGCAGGCTGTCGTCCGCTGCACGGAGCACCTCGGCGTCGTCGAAGGTGCGGGAGTTCCGGTCGTGGATCCGCTCCCTGACGCGGAGGAGAACGTCGTCGGTGGTCAGCGCGAACATGCGCGGATCCTACCGCTTCAGCGTCAGAACTCGGCGGCCTCGCATCTGGTCGTAGAGGTCGGAGCTGCCGGCATGCACCGCATCCTGCGAACGGCGCGCTGCATCACGCGCCTGCTCGCTCTCGTCCATGCTGGCCAGGAACCTGTCCTGCGCCGCCTTGGAGAGGAACCGGCTCGGGTGGATGGAGGTCAGGTAGTAGACCGTGTTCGCCAACGTCGGCGACTCCTGCTCACCGAGGAACCGCACCAGCTGCGAGATGCCGCCGACCGTCTGCACGATGGCCCACCGCATGGCGGTGTTCTCCCACAGGATCTCGACGGTCGGGTGCAGGCGAGCCAGCATCCTGCGCACGTGCTGCGGCACCTGGCCGCCGGCCTTCCGGGAGTAGGAACGCTTGCTGTTCAGTCGACCCATGACGCATCCACGTCCATCGCGTGCAGTGCATCTGCAGCAGCCTGGACCGTCGCAAGGCTACCCACCAGGATGAAGATTGCCCACCGCGTGGTGGTATTGGGCTGGATCACCACACCTGCTGCTGTGGCAACCTGCATCAGGTAGGCGTAGGACAGCTGGTCGTACGAGGCGTAGTTGGGGTCGTTCGCGACCACAGTGTTCCCGCTGGCGGTCAAGCTGAACGCTTCGTCGATGTCGGCCTGCGATCCCCTGCGCATCCGCATGTAGAGGCCGACCACCAGTCCACCCACCTTCTCGAAGCCGACCACGCCGGACCCCTTCGAGAACGGTCCAGCGGCAGTCGAGATCAGCGCGTAGCTCGGGTCGATCTCATCGTAGTCGGCCACGCGGAAGGTCCGCGTGTAGTTGCCGACCGTCGTCAGGGACGCCTTCGTCGATGTGGCTGGGTCGTAGGTGAACTGGTGGTCGAACTTCGACTGGTCGACGAACACCCTCTGCTGGAAGGACAGGGTGTCGAGTGCGTTGCCGATGACGAAGTCGGCGATGAGGCTGTGCACCACACGGAAGCAGCCAGGGATGGCGTACCAGTTGGTGTCTACCTGGGCACCAAGTAGGACACCAGGCCACAGCACCGCGTCGCCGTTGGCTGCCAGGCCGCCATGGTCGTGGATCAGCTTCACCTGGTCCGACGAAAGCGCAGGCAGCGGAACGGATGGGGCCCACGGGTATGGCGACAGCTCGTCGCATCCGTATTCGAGCGCCACACCCTCACCGGGCAGCGTTGGCGGCATCTTGCTCCAGCCACGGCCCTGCGTCTGCGCCCTGCTGCTGTCGCCGTGAGAGAGTCGGTGGCGCATCCACTGGGTCGATTGCGTGCCGACGATCTCGTCGATCTGCAGCATGCCGCTGATGCCCATTGCGCCGTTGTAGCCGCGACGCATCCACTCGACGGATGGGGATGCACCGATGGCCGTCTCCCACCTGGTGACCTTGTCGGCGCAGTTCGCCGCGTGGCGGATGACGTGCGTGTCCGACCCGCTCACCACCGACTGCTCCTGCTCCGCGAACCCAGACGACGCCCTTCCGGCTGGCCACACATGGCCACTGGCATTGGCCGACGCGATAGAGCCACCGGATGGGACGCGACTTCTTGCGACTTGGATCTGCAGCGATTCGGCTCGCTCCATGGCGACTCCGCGACCTCGCAGGCCGTACCCCCATCTGGTTCCGGAGAACCCCGCGCCGATGTTGAGGCCAGAGTCGTCGACAACCAGCTCCGACGCACCCTGCTCGCCATCGCGACTCGCATAGGCTGCAGGCATGTCCACGGCGGACCCGAAGGATGACAACTGTGTGCCGGTCGCCACCCACCTGCTGATGCTGCTCGCTGGTGGACCCCAGATCGGACGCACCGTGACGTGCCGACCCTGGTAGTGCGTCGACGCCCGAGGTGCAGTCGACGACACCGACAGCAGGTCGAGGAACGCCATCCCGACCCTGGCACCAAACTCGGCCTGCCCGATCGCGTTGTAGTGCACGTCATCCTGGATGCCAGGGATCTCGAACCCGCCAACTGGAAGGTCTTTGGTCTGCACCACCCTGACGTGTGGGTCGGACTCTGCGATCTCTCGGAAGCCATCGTTCACCGTGGAGGCGAACGGCCACAGCGACTCGTTCTCCCTCACCAGAGCCAGGACGATGCCGACCTGGTGCGCCTCGAGCGAGGTGACTCCGTTGGCGACGGCCTGGTTGCGGATGTACCAGATCAGCTCGAGCATCGCGTCCTTGGAGGCGTTGGCGCGATCCAGGGTCAGAGCTTCCGTCTCTCCGAGGACGATGCATACCAGCTGCAGGTCGAACGTGGGGTCGGCGGCGAGAGCGCCAACGCAGTAGCCGTCGATGAAGGCCTTGCCCATGGACGCCTGGATCGCCGCGCGCACCTCGATGGTGTAGGCGCCGGCAGCAGGAGGCGAGCCGTACATGTTCGGCACGTAGAACTCGACCAGCGCCGTGGTCGCCGTGTTCGCGACGATGCGGCCGAAGCTCCCACCTCTCACCACATAGTGGTCCACCAGGCTGTTCGGAACCCAGCTCTTGGTGCCGTCCGTCAGCAGCGAGAACGGGGAAACCGTGGTGGCGATCGACGACGCCGTGCCAGAGTCCACGACGGTCGCCGTGTAGGGCGTCGTGCTGTGCGCCACCGTCACGTCGAAGCTGTTGTGGCAGATCGGCCAGAACCAACTTCCAGCGGGACGCGCGGTGCCAAGGGCGTTGGCCTTCAGGTACTGGCCGCCGTTCGCCAGCTTCACGATCGGCACCTGCGTGCCGAGATGCTCACGCAAGATGATCCCGGAGTAGATCTCGGGACCGAAGACGCCACTGACCGGATTCAGAGCCGGGGCACCGAGGTTCGGCTGGTAGTCGTAGGCCGACAGCACAGGGTCGACCGCTGACGGCCTGAACACCATCGGCCGGAAGGTGCCGGCATCGTCCACCACGTCGTAGAAGTCGACGTTGAAGAACAGCAGGTCCAGCAGGTCCGATGGGTCGATCGGGCTCGGGTTCTTCGCCCAGTCAGCGATGCCGTAGCAGTTGCTGTTGCCGATGAACCCGGCCGCGACACCCACAGCTACCGGACCTCTGCGCTCAGCACGTCCATGCTGACCATGATGTTGTCGGCGACAGCCCAGGCTGCGACCGAGGTCTGCTGCAGGATGTGCAACTTCGCGCGCTCACCCTGCCAGCCTGGCCAGTTCCATCCGCAGGTGAAGTCGGTCGCCGGCACGATCATCACGGCGCCGGCAGCAGCATGGCCCGTCAGGTCGCACACCACGAGGCTGGCGACCTCGTTCGGGAAGTCGAAGCCGTCGCGGAGGAACGTGGTGACCGCTCCTGCCGAGGTGAGCCACGCCATGTTCGTCGACGCCTCGGCCACCGCGATGATGTTCCCGCGAGCACCAGTGATCTTCGCCGCCACGAACAGGTTCTGGTTCGCTCCGACGAGACCGGACCCGACAGGAGTCACCGTGGTGTGAGCCGTGGTGTTGGCGCCGTAGCTCACCCCCGCACCGGACTGAGCGAGCATCGCCAAGCTGAGGTTCAGCAGGCATGCCTGCGCATCCGAACCGATCAGCACGTCGCCATCCGCCGCGGTGAGCGTCGTCTTCCAGGTGTAGACCTTGGTGTCGATCGTCACGGTCTGACCGTTGGTCGGAACACCAGTCGCCTCGAGTCGAGCGAAGCCGTGGCGAGCCGGAGCCTGCATCCTCTCAGGCAGCTTCGCCAAGTCGAGATCGCCAACCGACAGCGTTCGGCCAGCCTCCTTGGTGCGCTGGAATGCACCGGTGGTCGGCAGCTGATCCTGGTAGCTGGAGACGCGTAGCGGCAGGGCGATGCCGAGGTTCCGGCCGAACAGATGCTCGTTCGTGCCGTCGATCGTTCGCGTCCAGTCCCACCGTGTGCCGAGCGAGATGGTGTCGCTGGCGATGTCGAGCCCCGTCGACATGAACTCCACCGACACCACGTAGGCGAAGGTCGAGGCCAGGTAGACGAAGTTGTTCGTCTTCGCCGCGAGCGTGACGACCGGGGTCACCTCCTCGACGTACTCGTGGAACTGGTTGTAGCCCTTCACGCGAAGAGCCACGGTGCCAGCCACCGGAGTGCCCTGAGCGATCTGTGCCACCAGCGTGCCCAGCGTCGCCATCGACTTGTTGTTCATCGCCAGCGCCGTCCAAGCGGTCACCGACACACTGGCAGTCCCGCCGATGGGGCGTGCGTTGACGTTGTGCGTCTGCACGCTGCGGCAGTGGAGGCGGATGTTCTTCGTCCGCAGACCGGATCCCCAGGCGACCTCCGGCTCCATGATCCCTGGGAGTCGTGCGAGATTGACCATGGATCAGCCCTGCGGGTAGGAAGAGGTCGCGTTGCTGCCGCGCTGCGTGCCGATCGTCGTCCGCAGCATCGCCGAGATCAGCAGGTTGTTCTCACCGAGCTGGACGTAGCCGACCGGGACACCGCCAGCACGGGTGCTCGAGCCACCCAGGTTGATGCCGGAGATCTTGGTCACCCAGTCGTCGGTGGAGAAGAACCCCAGCTTGTGCGGGGTTCCGTTCCAGCCTGGAGCACTGCGACCGATCGCGACGCCAGTCGTCGGAGGGGCACCGGAAACCGCCGCCTGACCACGCGCCGGGAGACTGGCAGTGGTGTTCAGCGACGTTGGCGTGGTGCGCTCGTTCAGCAGCACCGCGGTCGCACCCAGGATGTCCGGCGACGGGAACGGGTTGGGCGGACCGTAGGGCTCCATCTGCACCGGTGCGCCGATGCCCCAGTTCGCCTCCGTTCCCACCAGGTCGAAGTTGGTGGTCGCGATGCCGCCAGCGTTCCACAGCAGAGCCATGATCGTCGGCGCGTAGTAGCCGAGGAAGTCTGCCGCCACCAGCGTGCTGCTCGCGCTGGCTTCCGCCATGAGCGGGTCGATGCAACCGCACCAGCCAACCGAGACGTAGTTCGTCAGGGAGCTGGTGGGGGCGATGTTGATGCCCTTCAGGTACATCTGGTCGACGGTCGCGAAGACCTTGCTCATGTGCACCATGAACCAGGCCGACGTGGTCGTCATCACCTTGGCGATCCAGGGAGACTCCTCCTCGATCGTGTTGCCGAACTGGTCGGTGCCACGCATCAGGATCTTCACCTGCACGGTCTGCGGGAACGGCGACCCGATCGGGAAGACCAGGAAGGTCACCGTCGGAGTCATCGGCACCGGCAGCACCGGGTTCCACACGCCACCGGCGACACGCATCGACACCCAGTCCGGCGTCGGAGCGCCAGACAGCAGCGACCAGTCCGGCTGCGGGGTCTCGAAGGGCATGATCCCCTCGAACTGCGTGATGTTGCCGCTGCCGAAGGCGCGGATGAAGCTCGGAACCACCGCGTGGATCTGTGCCGTGCGGAGCCCCGTGGCGACGTGCAACTGGTTCTCGCGAACCCCGATGCCCTGGCCGAGTGAGCCGGGCGTGACCTGGTAGCGCATGTGAGTCTCGTGCCCATCTCCTTGCGCCGTGGCCGGGCCAACCACGAGCAAGCCCCAGGAACCGCTGAGGCGCCGGTCTTCGGTCAGCTGTCGATGATGTCTTCGATCAGCACGCTGCGGTTGCGCGCGTCCGTGGCCATGTTCCAGTAGCGGTACATCGTGGCCTGGAAGGCGTCCTGGTCCGGGATGCGGTGCAGCACCGAACCGTCCTGGTCGAGCCAGTCGTAGTCCGTCTCGTAGATCAGGAAGATCGACTCGAGTGACAGGCCGTAGATGCGGCCCCTCGTGCAGTCCTTGTCGACGACCATCGGCCGGCCGTCGTAGGTCAGCGCCTTGAAGCCGCCATCCAGCTCCATCGTGTTCGGGAACCGCTTGGCGCCCACGAGGGAGTTCAGGTACTGGCGCCGGATGCCGTGGGTGGTCACCCACAGGTCCACCGAGCCGTCGCTCACTTGGTCGACCAAGTCCATCGCCTGCTGCAGCATGTCCGGGTTGAACGGGATCGCGGTGCCCGTGTTGTCGATGACCGGCGCCTTCCAGATCGGGAAGTTCGCGACCGGGATGCTGCCGAGGCCAGCCGCGTAGCTGGTGCCGTCCTGGAAGATCGGGTCCGCGTCGTCGATCAGCGCGGCCAGACCCTGCGACTCGAGACCGCGACCCCACGACGTGCCGGGGAGGTCGGTCGACTCGTCGTTCGCGATGTAGAGGTACTGGGCCCCCGACAAGGCGGACAGCGACGTGGCGGCACCCGCCGAGTTCTTGAACGTCACCGTGCCCGACGTGCGGTCCACGCTGGCGATGAACGCCGAGCGCATGCCACCCGTGAACAGGGCACCCGGCTGGGTCATCAGCGGCACGGCCGCCGTGTCCGCCGCGACCGTCGCCACGCGCATGTTGACATCCAGGTACTGGGTGCCGAGCGCGGTCGAGACGATGCCACCAGGGTTGCTGACGGTCCACGGACCGGCACCCGCGCCCGACACCAGCTGGCAGAGACGGCCAGAGCCGTTGCCGAACATGATGCGGTTGTCGTTGTGCTGGATGTCGCGGGCCAGGCCCTGCACCTCGGCGTCCATCATGCGGATGAAGGAGCCACGGTCACCGCGCGATGCACTCGCGCTCGGACCGCTGAACTTGATGCGCCCGTAGGAGTAGCGCATGTCGTAGCGGGCCTGCTGGAACTGCTGGGCCTGCGGGTCGGGGAGACGACCGTTCTCGGCGGCGTAGCCGAAGCCGAAGTTGCGACCGACGTTGAGGTCGATCACCATGTACTTGCCCTCGACGCCTTCGGACTTGCGTCCGAGCATGCGGGCCAGCACGGTCTTGGAGTTCAGCTGGTCGACCACCGCTGGCCGGTAGAACTCCTTCAGGATCTGAGAGAACGCGACGGCGCCAGTTGCGCCCGTGACAAGGCTGTTGCCGCGGAGGGCACCAGCGACACCGGAAACTACCATTGTTGTCTACCTCGCAGTCAGCGAGGCTGTCGGTTGAAGTAGTCCATCGCCGCTTGGCGAACGCTACCTGCCTTCAGCCCCTTCGCAGTCAGCACCCCGTCCGGGATCTTGGGACGGAGCATGGAGTGAGGCACTCCGAGGTCTTGGAACGTCTGCGCCTGCGCGCGTTGTTCCAGCTCCTGTAGCTTGGCTGCTGCGAGTCGCACCACTTCCTCGATGGGCGTGCCTTTCGGGGCACTCGCCACCTGGGACATGATGGAGTCCTTGGCGAACATCCTGGCGGCCTCGTTCCCCTTGAACACGGGGAACTCACCCATCAGGGCATCCACACGCTGGCCGGTGGTGGTGAACTCTTGCTCCCGGCGACGCCCATTCTCCAGGGCGGCAAGGGCCTGCACGGCTTGCTCGAGTCGATCCATCCTGTCCGGCGACAGCCCACGCAGATCGGGCTGCTTGCCAGCGCGCGCTGAGCCGAACGCTTCCTTCACGATCTGGTCGTCGAGGTCACCCTCGCCACCGTCGCTCTCGGCCTCGTTCTGCAGCAGCGAGAGAACCTTGGCGCGTCGAGTGGCGTCGAGGCCGGAGATCCGGTCCGACAACGCCCGCACAGCCTGCAGATCGCCCATCTCGGCCAGGCTCGCTTGTACGGCCTGCTTCGTGGCTTCGATCTCGTGCTGTCGACGGTAGGTCTCTTCCAAGACTGCACGCGGGACACGGCGCTTCACGCCGCCGCCCACGTCGACCTCCAGCTCCATGGGAGCCTCGGGTTCCCCGACTCGTGCCTGACCGTTTGGCTGCTGCTTGGTGTCGACGCCGGCCTGCGCCAGGATCCTCCGCGCCTCGGGCGAGAGGTTGCCAGTCGCGGCGGACACGTCTGCTTCTGCTTCCGGGTTGGTACTCATCGTGTGCTCGTACCCGCTGAGGGGACGTTCCCCTCAGATCACGGGTTGGTCTTGCCCTTGTGGGGCTTCGTGTTCGGCTGGGAGGTGCGGCCACCCAGTCCACCGTTGTTCTTCATGCCCTTGACCTGCCCGTCCTTCTTGACGGGGAAGCTCTTCGGGCCGGAGAACGACTTCTTGTTCTTCATGGGTCAGGTCTCGGTTGGGCTCACTTCGACCGGCCGAACTGATCGGCGCCGGTGAGGCGAGCAACGGTCTCGATGTCACGCACGACACCATCGCCGCGCTGACGGGTGAGGGTCTGGCTGGCCGGCTCGTCCTTGGCGACGTAGTCGCGATCGAACGCGCCCACGCCCTCGATGGAACCGGATCCGCTGGCGACCCGCTTCAGGGTCTCGCGGACGTTCTTGCGATCGAAGCTGGCGTCCCGGCTCGACTCGAAGTCGCCGACCAGGACGATGCGGTGCCGCTCGCGCGAGAAGCTCCCGTCGCTGTTCAGCGGCACCGGGGCGCCGCAGCACTGGCAACGCGGATCGCGGCGGTTGATCTCGTGGGGCGGCAACTTCTGCGTCCACATGATCGCGTGGTGCGGGACCGGCGGTGGCATGTCGGTCTCGATGCCGTCGACCGTCCAGCTGTCGCCGATCAGGTAGAGCGCGATCTGGTTGCAGGCCGTGCAGCGCACACCCCACTTGAAGGTGTCGTCCGAGACCGACTGCAGCGATCCCGTGGGGATCACCACTCCGGCACGCTGCAGCTTGTCGCGGTCTTCCGCCGACATGCCCTCGACAAGGCGCTGCAGCTTCTCGATGGAGTCCGCCGTGCGCTTCTTGGTCTCGGCCGGTGCGTTGGGTTCGCTCATGGGTTCGACTTCGACTCGGCCGCATTCTGCCGCGGCGGACTCGCCTTGCCAAGGGGTTTCGCTTCAGGACTTCCGCCGCCACCCCCAGGACCACCACCAGATGCTGCCATCTGCTGGGCCATCATCATGTCCGCCACGAAGCCGATGTGCTTGTTCACGTGGGCCTCGAACATGACCTTCAGCATCGGGTCCATCAGCTCGTAGGCGTCCGTCTGCATGAAGGCCAGGTGCTCCTCGTAGTGCGCCTGGTGGTCGTCGAACCACTTCACGTCCGGGAACGCGAAGGTCGGCGACGGGTCCGGCTTCAAGAACATCAGGTTCTCGATGCGGGCACGACGGCGGCTGCCGTCCTCGAGCTGGTAGAGCTTCTCGGCTCCACCGACCTCAACTGCCTCCAGGACCAGCCGTTGCTGCCGCGGATCGGCAGGGTTGATCGCGCCGAGCTGCATCAGGTTCGACAGCAACTCGATCGTCGCGGCCTTGGACTTCGGCGTCATCGACCCGGCGCGCACCGTGACCCGGCAGTTGCCGTTCAGATCGGCTCCCTTGAAGTAGCGGATGTCGCTCTGCCGGCTCTCCCCGTAGATCTGGATGGTCCTCGGGATCTTCATGAACTTCCACGAGAGCTTCAGCAGCTGCGTGCCCCAGTTCTCGAAGGAAGCCTCCAGCTCAGCGACGGTCGGCGCGATCCCCTGCTGGTCGCGTTCCTGGAGCATCGCCACCGCGTTCCCTGAACGGGCTCCCTGCGGCATGTTGCCCAGCGACGCATCGCTGAAGCTGGAGATCATCTGCATGTCGCTCGTCGCCTGGCTGCCGCTGACGAGCTGCGCGTCGCCGAGCTTCGGCGGCTGGACCAACTCCGGGCGACCAACGCGCGGGTTGAACTCCACCACATCGCCGATCTCGTTCCGCACGATGCCCTTCGACAGGGCACCGATCGGGGCGATCCACTGCGGCACCGACAGGATGTCGCGCTGAGCGATGATCTGCTGGCGTGCCCGGTTGTACTCCTGCTGCGGTCCGATCAGGTGCTCCACCGTCGACATGGAGTGGAAGCGACCCGGCATCCGAATGTTGTGCAGGTCGACCAGCGGGAAGCGCGTGTCGAGGCCGGCAGCGTGGTACTTGTGCGGACCGGACTCGAGCAGCATGCGCTTGGTCGCGTAGGCGGTCATCCCTTCCGGGCACCGCTTGCTCGGCGCGTACCAGATCGCGTCCACGATCACGGCGTCGTCGTTCTCGTTCGCCACGCCAAGGCCAAGGCCAGGACGCCGAGTCAGGGTCGACAAGCGGTTCCAGTACTGGCCGGTCAGCTGGATGCCGATGTCCTCGGGCCCAATGTCTGGAGCCTTGTCCGGCCAGCGGTCCCACACCTCGTCGATGGACATGACGCGGCGGATCAGCACCCACGGCATGCGCTCCAGTTCCTTGAAGCGCGGCGGGACGATCACCTGGAACGGGGAGAGCACCTCCACGTCGTAGTCACCGTCCGACTTGTCCTCGAACATCCCGAGCTTGTCGAGCCACTGCTGCTGACCAGGCTGCAGCTGAGCCTGCAAGATCGGCTGGCTCGTCATCGGGTCGTAGTAGAACCGACGCATCTCGCCCTTGCTGCCGTCCCAGTCGGAGTGCACGAAGGCCGTGCCGCAGATGTCGAGCCACATCGCGGCCTCCATCCGCTTCCGCGACAGGTTCAGGTACTTGTGCAGGTAGTCCAGCAGGTGCTGGGCAACGCGCGCACCCTCTTGGTCTGCTTGGTCTGGTGTGTTCGGCACCACCGACCAGTCCACCTTCGCACTCGTGAGGCGCCCCACGTTGGAGAGCACGAGCCGCATGACGTGGTTGGCGATGTAGCTCGCCTTCTGCGCCAGCAGGTTCGGGTCGATGTTCTCGAGGATCTCCGGCACCTCGAGTTCCTGGATGCCGAGGTAGTAGAGCAGGTTGATCCACCACTGCCGCTGCAGCGACATGAAGTAGCCATCCCTGCGCCGGCCACCGTGCGGTCGGGCCGACTCGAACATCCCCATCACTTCGTCTTCGCTCAGGTCGTCGAGACGAATCGGCTTGCCACCCCGGCTGTAGACCAACGCGGACAGGACATCGCTGTGCGCCGTTGCCGTCTGCGGGTTACTGACCATCGGTTGGCTGCTTCTCGACGACCTGGTTGGTGATCCACGCGATGGCCTGTTCCTCCGTCAGCCCGAACTGCTGACAGATGGACTCGATGTCCTTGGCCATGCGCTCACTTGCCAGGGGAAGGTAAGGGCCGATGCCGTGGCGCTGCAAGGTCCGCAGCACGAAGTCGGCGTCCAGCAGCTCCTTGGTGTGGTCCGTCTGCGCTACCAGCAGCCGGTGCAGGATCTCGTTCTGCTTCCCTTTGCGGTGGTCGGACTCAGCTACGCGGCTGACGAGTAGGACCATTCCGAGGACCGCGATTCCAGCAAGAGTGAGAGCTGCGAGTAGTGCTGCTTCCATGTTCCGTCCTGTCCTTGACCTTGGCCCACACCTGCTCGTCGTAGGAGCCGGGGCGCTTGTTCGATTCGCGGTGCAGGCCGCCAGTCTGGTAGACCGCTTGGTGGCGACCCTGCAGAGCCAGAGCCAGCGCCAGCACCCGGTCGTCCTTGTTCTTCCCGCGAGCACGCGCGACGCCGCTGTCGTCGAACTCCATGGTGCGTAGCTCGGACACCAACTCGGAGTCGCGCGTCCACAGCGTCATGGAGTTCAACACCTCGTGCACCCTGGTGATGAGGATGGGGCGCGTCTGCGCATCGGTGCGGAACCCCCACTGCGGAGCCAGCGGGTCGGTGTCCATCACGTTGAACAACTCCTTCCGGTAGAGGTTGTCGTACCGGATGGTGTCGGCGAGGCGCGTCACGAGCGCGAGGCCTGGGCCGTTGATCTCGGGCACCAGCAGCGCGGTGTTGTAGTAGTAGCCGAGTGCTGCGCAGATGGTGCTGAACTCGTCCGGCGGGCAGTAGCCGTGCCAGGTGGCGACGTGCAGTCCGGTGATGATCTCGAGCACGATCGCAGCCGAGTAGTCGGGTCGCTGGTCGCTGTAGACCATCCGCGTGCGCCGCTCGATCGCCGACCTGTCGCGCCGCTTGTTCTCGGCCGAGTCGATGCCGATGACGTACTCGACGCCCTCCTGCGGGTGATCCCACACCTTGAGGTTGCCAGCGCGATCTTCGACCAGCAGCGGTTGCATCAGACCTCCATCACGATGTTTCCTCGCCAGAGAGGTCGCGTCGCGTTCTCCTCCAGGGTGGCAACGGCATCTGCGTTGAAGACTGGCGAACCAGTGGTGAGGAACGCTTCGGACGGAGTGCAGGGGAACTCCTGGCGAAACTTGGCCTCGGATCCCTGTAGCTCGTTTCGGATCTTGTAGCGTCGCCAGTGGAGCTGGCCGTAGCTGAGCTTGTGCGACTCCTGGATCCGGCGCTCGGTGGTGTCGAGGGACCGAGCGAACAGGTCTTCTGCTGCCTTGGATGCGAAGCCAAGGGTGTAGTCAGGATCCCAAAACCAAGGAGCAAAGAACGGAATGAAGTCGCTTCGGCCACCTTCCGCAGCTCTCCAGGCGTCGTAAAACTCACCCATTGCTCCCTTGGCGGTCGACTCGAAGAAGACCGATGTGCCGGGAGCAGTCGGGACGCACTGGAGCGCAGAAGTGAGCGTCTCACCAGCGTCGGCCCACATCGGGATCTCGGAGCAGTGGATGTGGTGGTAGGTGTCTCCGCGGCCGGCTGAGAAGTTGCCTGCGGTGCGGGCCATGAAGACGGACCCGCTGTCCTTGAACTCGAGAACTCCTTCGGCATCGCGAACGGTCTCCCGTGGGAACCACATGTGCCCGTGCACGAACTTGGCCTTGCGCAGCATCTCCTGCGTGGATGGATCATCGTAGCTGATCGTGAGCGATGTGCGCGCGTTCTCGCGATCGCACTGCTCGTACTGCCAGCACTGGATGAAGCTACTGAACCCGAGTTGGCGACCCTTGAGGATGACCGATCGGATCGGACGCTTCTCCTCGCGACAGCGCACGATCACGTCCTCGTAGAACCTCCGCTGGGCGTATCGCGGCACCAGCCGCTTCACGCTCTTGTCGGTGTCCTTCGTTCGCATCCAGTGCGTCTTCTCGATGTAGACCAGCTCGTCTGGCCACAGTTCACGCAGGAGCGCGCGGCCCATCCGGCCTCGCTTCACCGGATCCTTCTCGCGAGCGAGGAGTTCGCGCGCAGAGTCCAACACCGCCACCTCGGCGTCGTTGAACTCCTCGACCAACTCCTCGTGCTTCGGGATCACCTTGGGATCGGCAGCTTGCGCTTCTCCAGCTGGGCCTCGACGAGCGAGCAGTAGACCTGGGTGGCGTGGATCACCACGAGGTCGGCATCGTCGCGAGGGTGCAACTCGATGTCTCGCGCTCCCATGGAGTCGAAGCAGACGATCTCGCCCTCCTCCACGTCGATGTGGTTGATGACGAGGTTGCCGAACGACACCACCCGACCGTAGGCGTACGTCCGGTTGTAGTCGTCAGGCATCAGGATCGGGGATCCCTTGTCGTCGTTCTTGTTGGGCTTCCGGATCAGCAGGTGTTCTCCCTTCGCTTGCATTCTGTTCCTCGACCGTGATGCGGGTCTTCTTCAGGTTCGCCATGAGCTTGTCGAAGTCGCTCGCAGCGTCCGATGGCGGCGGACCCTGCTGACCGTTGAGGGCTTGGTATGTCTGCACGATGGCACGGTGCGCAGCGATCTTGTCGGAGTTCTTGGCGGCATCGCTGTTCACGATGCGATCCAGGACGTTGACGCCGCGCACCAGCGTGTGTGCCACCAGCTGGCGAACCTCCTGGTTCATCAGCTCGTGGTACTTCGGGCTGGCAAGGATGTGGCGGACCTGATCCACGGTCAGGCCGGTGCGATCAGCGATCGACGGCACCGTGAAGTTGATCTCGCCATCCGTTGCCGCCGCGATCACGCATCGGACCGACACGAGCAGGTCGCTCGCATCCTCGTTCACGCCAACCAGCTTCGGCACTACCATCTGGTGGTGCATACTCCCCAACACGTTACCGGGTTGCAACATCCTCCCACCTGGAGGGACAGCGAGAACCTCCGAGATCGGCCCAGTGCCGAAGGTGAACGCCGCAAGCGCGACTGGTCCACCGGATCCAACCCGCTCTACGAGTACGCGCGCGGGATGAACTTCGTGCTGCTGAGCGGCAAGGTGATCCGGGAGCCCCGCGTCGCAGGAGCGCATCACCTCGAGACCGTCTGGTTCCGCATCTGCGTCCCCAACCAGGACAACCCACGACAACGCCTGTTCGTCTCCGTCCGGGCGCGAGGCGAGGTGGCAGCGCACGTGTGGGAGAACGTGGCCATCGGCGATGAGGTGGCACTGACGGGGCGGATCTACTCGGCGCGACTGAAGAAGCCTGGGATGCCGTTCCCCAAGCAGTTCGTGTTCGTCGTCGCCGAACGGGTCAGCAGCAGCTACCCGGTCCAGGTCGATCTCGACAGCCGCTTCGTCCGGGTGCGCGTCGACCTGTGGAACCGCATGACGAAGTGCATCGAAGGCATGGAGCCGAATACCGTCCCCGAGAAGCAGCGCCGCGAGTTGCTGGCCCAGCTCCACAAGATCATGGGGCTGGATGCTACGATCGACGAGGAGGTCGAGAACGATCGACTCGACCCCGATCCCAGCTCCAACCAGGACACTCCATGACTCGCGTTCTCGAGGCCATCTCGCTCACCGGAGCCAATCCGCTCCTGATCTTCCCGAACGGCTGCTCCTTCGACACCAACGACGTGTTCGTCGGATCTGGCCGCCTCCACACGCTCCAGGTGACCGCGGCCAATCCGATCGGAGCGATCCCGAACACCTTGCTGCAGCTCGTGGTCTACGACTGCCTCAACGCCTCCACGGGCCGCATCGCTCAGGGTGGCACCACCACCCAGGAGACCTACCGCCTGGCGATCGGGACCCATTCCCTGGGGGCCTACGGCGAACCCACCGCCGAAGTGGCCTTCCCGGCGGATGTCCTCACGCTCAAGGCCGTTGTGCAGCAGCTGGTGCAGCTGAGCCCGGAGACGCCGAACATGCTCATCCCAGTCGAGCACGACTTCGTAGCCGGCATGGTCGTCGCGCTGACCAACATCGTCGGTGCTGGGCCAGGGATCGCATGCTCCGTCAAGGCGAGCTACACGCCATGGGTCTCCGGCGGCACCCGTCGCCGTCGCGTCTACCCAGTGGCCACCGCAGTGGACGCCACGACGAAACGGGTCTCGGGGGCACGGACGAACATCTCGCTGTGAGGCTGTTCGTCACCGGGCTTGGCCGCGGCGCTCCGAGCGAGCACAACCGCGGCCGGTTCCTTGTGCCGCAGGTGCTGGACGCCATGAAGTGCGTCGAGGTCGTCACCTTCGACTGCGGCGTCGTGCAGGCCACCGCCACCGAGTGGGCCAGGGATCGCAAGGCTCGCACCATCCACTTCGCAGTCCACCGGGTCGAGCCCAAGCCCCTGGACGTGGTGGCCTGGGAGATCGCCCAGGTCCATCCCGACCTGGCCATCGGATTCTGGCCGGGGAAGGTGCAGCGCGAACTGCTGCAGCACCTGAAGGCGAAGGGAGTTCGCGTGGTATCAGCATCTGGTGGTGCAAAGTCGCTGGACTGGCACCCCTTGTAGAGCTACTCTCCGCGCGCCGTCCTCCAGTTCGGCATCGAGTCGGCCTGCTCCCTTTCCGAGTTTCGCAACCGGGTTGAGCAGGCCGGCTTTTTTTGTGCCCCTTGCATTCGGACTTCATCCGGGCATCATGCGCAAATGCGAAACTCGGCCACGGCCTCTCTGTACGGTGCCACCGTAAGGAGGGGGGTAGGGGGGTGGTACCCTAACCCCTTCTGGTACCCTGTCTCATCCGTACTTCTTCTGGGTACCACCAGAGTACATGTACCTGAACAGGGGTTTTCAGAAGGGCTTAGGGGACAGAACTCAAGCTTCAGGGGGCAAGCATGAGCAGCTACGAGATGGGCGATCTCGACAGGCAGCTGCGCATGGCGAAGTTTCTCGCCGAGATCGGCTACCGCGACTTGGCATGCAACGCCAACAGCCAGCGACTGTCCGTCTCCAGAAGACTCCTGTGCCTGGGCGTTGACGAGAGAATCTTGCGCCTGCTGTGGCAGTACGCCCATGCTGGCAGCACGACGCCGATTCGCCTGTTCGCTTGGTGGATCGACAAGCCAAGTCGCGCCATGGCCAAGATCGACGAGTTGCGCAAGAAGGAGTGCTGGACGAGTCGTGTGCTCGAGAAGATCGTGGCTGCTGAGCCAGAGCCTGGAGAAGAGGCTCCGATCTTCAGCCTGAGCGACTACCGCAAGCAGTCGTGAAGCGCTACCAGCTGACCACCTGGCAGCCGCGTCGCAAGAAGTTCGCGTGGCTACCACCAGAGGAAGGCCCAGGAACGCTTCGGTCGCGACACCCCCACCCGTTCACGGACATCCCGCCGCACGACGATTCGCGGTGGCCTCCGTGGTGGTGCGACACCAGACGGTGCATGTGGGGCTTCACCATGTACCGCTGCTCGTGGTGCGGCTACGGGACGCGAAGGCGCGGGAAGGAAGCACCTGGGCACTGCATACACTGCGGCTACAGCGTGAAACGTGCGATCGAAGGAACTGCGGCGAGAGTCCGCAAGATCCCGAGGGCAACGGTGTTCCGCAGCAGGGCGGATCTGGTTCGCGCAGATCCCAACAGAAAGGTGTGGACACCACCACCGTTTGGTGTGGTAAACTCACGCGACCCTTGGGAGGATGAACTCCCTGGTGAGCAGAGCTGGTGAGATGCGGGTTGCGCATGGTGCCGCTGCCGAGGAAAGCCGCTTGCGGACCTTCGGCGGTGGAGGGTTCGAGTCCCTCGCAATCCACCAAGTGCAGTGTTGGCCCACGCGCCGGCCGTGCCTCGCAAGGGGAAGCCGGCACCTTCTACCCATGACCACCGAAGACACACCGATCGACTTCGCCGAGGACGGCCGGCTGCTGGATGCTGCGACGCCTGGACCGTGGCGGCATGGCCCTGAGTCTCACGACATCACTTGGAGCCCTGCGACCCATTGCGCTTCTGGCATGCGAGTGGAGTGCCGGCGAGGGTTCGGTAGTCACGCCGACGACATTAGTGCCATGGTCGCCCTCCGCAACCACGCCGCCGCCTACCGCGAGGCGGTGCTGGCTGCCAAGGAGTTGTGCCGCAGAGCGGATGAGCGAGCAGCCGTCCCCCTTGGTCAGAAGGGGCCTCCCATCAGCAGGACCATCGAGGCCCGCGAGCGTCTCGACGACGCCCTCGCGCGCTTCCGCAACATCACGGAGACCCCATGACCACCCAGGAAGACAAGCGCGACATCCTCGCCCGCAGCTACGACAACGCCACCACTTGCAGCGATCATCCCGATTGCGTGCCGTGGAAGATGGCAGACGTGTCCGAGGTGCTCCACGCATGGGAGATGCCTGACCCCGAGTACGGAGAGTCGGGCAGCGCGTGTTTGGTTCGCCTGAACAACGGCAATTTCGGCACCGTCACCGAGTGGGGTGACACCACCGGCCATGGTTGACAGTGCGCCGGAGACGGTGGCGAGTTCGCCACCTACGAGGAAGCGATGCTGATGGGACTGAACAAGGAAGACCGAGAGCGATTCGCCAAGGAGACCCCATGACCGCCCCCGACATCACCGCGCGTATCGCCGAGGGGCGCCGGCTGGAGAAGGCCGCGACGCCAGGGTCGTGGACAACCAAGATGGCAAGGTTTGCAAGTGACGGCGAATACGACTGCGCCATCTACTCGGGCGAGATGCTGCTCGCCGAGTCATTCGGGCGATGCTCGGCATGCCGAGTCATGCCTGCTGAGCCAAACGCCGCCCTCATCGCCCGCATGCGCAACGAATACGCGGCGCTGCTGGACGTGGTGGAGGCGGCGCAGAATCTCGCATCCGCAGCCGTGCCGCAGTGGGCTCCTAAGTTGCGGGCCGCCCTCGCCGCCTACGCTCGCGCTGGGGGTGCACAGTGAAGAACATCGCCGAAGAACGGATCCTCGCCGCCAGGAAGGCTCACCAGTGCAACTGGTGCAACCAGACCATCGCGGTCGGCGAAGCCTACGAGCGTCAGCTCAACGTGGACGGATCCGAAGCGTTGGTCTGGCGCGCGCATGCCGAGTGCGCCGCCGCCGCATGTCGACTCAGCAACGACGACTTGGAGTGCAGCGCGGGCGTTCAGTTCACGCGAGGATGCTCCTGCGAGGCGGGGCAGCATGACGACGATTCGCCGTGGTCGTGCGACGAGACGCCGTTGACACAGGCGGAAGTGGCCGCGAAGTGGCGCAAGGCTCGCGCTGGGGGCCAGTCGTGACGCCCGCCGAGCGAGTGGCCGATCTGTGGCGCCTGCACGGCGAGACGGACGATTTCATCAAGGACTGACAATGACCACCCCCGACCCGATCCTCGCCGCCCTCGGCGGCACCATCCCGGCGGCGCGCACCCTCTTGCAGAAGCGCGATGGCCGCTACTTCTCGCCTGACGAGCACGCCATCTACGACCTCGCGCTGCGAGCCCTGGACGCGCCCGCGCCGGACGGCAAGGCGCTGCGGGAACTGCGGGCGTGGGTGGAGGGACAGCGCGACGCCGCATCGAGCGACTACAAGGTGGCCGACAGCGCAGACAAGCGCGCCTCCTGCAACGTCGAGATGCACTCCTATCAGCGCGTGATGGGGCAGATCGACCGCCTCACCAGCGCCCCTGTTGCCGACGCCGAGGTGGAGGCGCCAGCGGTGCGCGAGGGTGCGTTGCAAGGCACGCCAACGAGGATGACCGACACAGATCGCCGCGAGGTCGACACCTTGAAGAAGCGCGCATTCGACGAGGCGGCGGCCATCGTGGAGCCAACGCCAGCCGAGTGGTGCGAGCAGATTGTCGATGTGGTGCAGCGAAGCCGCACGCGCGCCGGCTTGTCGGAACCTATCCGACTCGACATGGAGGAGATCGTCTGCGACCGCTCCGAGTTGGAGCGTGCTGCCAAGTGGTTGCGCGCGTCGATGGCGGACATGCTCGCCGTCGCACAGCAAGTCGGCATCGTCTACGAAGCGGAGGGGCACGCGCCGGTTGCTGGACCGACGCCGGCCATCCTGCGCGCCATCACGAAGATTCAGCGCGATGCTGGCGACGCCGACCAACTGCGATCTGCTGGGTTGAGCCTCCGCGTGGAGAACGAGCGGTTGCGGACGGCTGCCGATGGCTTCTCTGAGTCAGTCTACAACTGCCTTGTGGCCGCCGGTGCCCCGAGTGGCGACATCAACGCCATGGAGCGCGCCGTCAACGCCGCAGGCACGAAGCCAAGCCACTTTGTGGCGGCGGAGTTCAAGAAGCTTCGTGAAGCGCTTTCGGCTTCCGAACTGGAGCGCGACGATCTGCGCGAGGAGGTTGGAGACAAGGGGTTCTCATTGCTCCAGCAGGAGCGCGACGACCTCTGCGCCGAGAACGGCGGCCTGACCCGCGAGCGCGACGAAGCCCGCGCGGAGTACGAGCGGCTGGCGAAGGCCCACGACGAACTAGGCAAGCAGGCGGTGGCCTGCGAACGCGATCGTTGCGTCCAGGCCGATGAGATCGCCACCCTGACCCGCGAGAGCGACGCTGCCCGCGCCGATCAGGCGGCGATGGCGAGGCGGGAGTTGGAGGCGTTGCACCGCAAGAACTTCGTCCTGATGGACGAGAGCGGGAAGCCTTGGTGCGTGGTCAAGGACGTCTCGGTCGTGGGAGCATTGCAGCGCCTCGCTGACCTTCCCGCCGTGAAGCCGGCCGAGCCCGCCAACCCCCCGGCATCGCCTGCCGCTGGCGACTGGCCCGAGGACGGCTGCCACGAGAACGGCGCCTACCATTGCGCGTGCATCGCGTGCGGGGCGACCTTCATCGGCCACAAGCGTCGCGTCGTCTGCAAGGTGTGCAGTGAGAAGACCGCCAACACCCCGGCATCGCCGGATGGTTCGGCGGCAGGCGCCGAGGCGCGTCTGGCGACCAAGGTCGAGAACCAGCGCATGCACATCAAGAGTCTGGATCGCGTGATCGCCGACCTCAAGGCGAACGGCAACTTGCGGGCAGGCAAGCTCGGAGCGCACAGGCGCGAGATGCGGCGCATGTTCGCCGACAAGGAGCAGCAGTTGCGTATCCAGGGTGCGATCATCGCGAAACTCAAGGAGAAGTTGCATGGTGTCCAAGTCACGGCGCCGCCAGTGCCGGCGAGACCGGCGGAAGGCGAAGGCGTCGAAGTGGCGTCGCGAGGGCAAGGCGAACCCGAAGAAGATCGGGCACGGATCGTCTGGCACGTTGCCGATCGAACCGCCGCACGCCGTGGGGAGTCTGGTGGCGTGGATGTCACGGAAGGGGATCGCGCCGACGGAGCCAAAGGCGAGTCCGCAGCAGCCGAGCGAGATCAGCCGAACGCGATCGGACGCGCCGACGCCGACGATGGTGAGGGCGATGATCGCCGCTGGGCTCATGTGACCGCGCCAGACGCCGAGGCGCGGATCGCTGAGTTCGTTGAGAAGGTGAACAAGGCGATCAACGCGATGTGCGACCCCCTGAGCCCCACCTTCGCGCGTGGCCCAGTCGAGGTCCGCGCGGGCATGGACGCGATTCGCGACCGGACCGTTGCCCTGATGCGATCCCTCGCCGCTGACAACGCCAAGGCGCAGGCCGAGGTCGAGCGGCTTCGGGCTGAGGCCGAGCAGTTGCGTGCCGATGTCGCGCGCACCGACGACAAGATCGGCGCCATGGAGATCCATGGGAACTCGGCGGACTACTGGTATCGGAAGGCGCTGGCGCGCGGGAAGGCGAACGAAGACCTGCGCGCCAAGCTCGCCGAGGCCGAGGCTGCACCAAAGACCATCAACATGAACGACCGCGTGTGCGTTCGCCTGACAGACGTTGGGCGCAGCGTCCTTCACGCCAACCACCTCGCCATGTTCGGCTCCAAGCGTCCCTACATGCCGCCCAGCGAGAACGGGGGGTGGACTGCTTGGCACCTGTGGGAACTGATGCAGGAGTTCGGTCACAGGACGGGGATGGGCCTGCCGCTGTGCTTCGAAACGACCATCCGCCTCAGCGCCGAGGCTGCGAAGCCAGACGCCGGGGACCATTTGCGCGACGCCACGAAAAAGGTCGACGCCGGGGACGACGCGCAGGAGGGCGACGAACGTATGGATGACTGGCCGTTCCGCGACTACGAGAAGAAGTACAGCCCGTTCGGTGCCTCCTCGCTGGAAACTGCCGTCTACCACCTGTGCCGGCGAGCACTGCGCGGAGGCGGCAAGTGAAGAGCATCCTGCAACCAGGCCACCTGCGACTGCAGCGAAGGTCCAAACGCGCCATCCACTGGATCGACGAGACGGGCTCGATCTGCTGCCGATAGGCTCTCACGCAGGAGGACTTCGCGAACGGCAGGGCTCTGCATGAACCGGAAGCCATCACCTGCGCAGCGTGCTGCAAGGTGCTCGAGATCCAGGGGACCAAGGACATGTTCGGCCGCGAACGTGTGGCCCCGCCGAAGCCGACCGACTGGGGGCCTCTGTTCAAGCCAGGCGCACCATGATCGCCCGCACACCAGATGGTGTTCGCGTCTACATCCCCGAGGCCACGCGGCTACCATGCGGCCTCACCGAGCAAGAACTCTTCCATGGCTACTCGACGACTCCTACTGATCCCGCTGCTGCTCTGCGCCTGCCAGTCGACGCCGAGCGATCCACTGCAGACCCTGCCGAAGCCGACCACGGCCGAGCGGGCGATGTCGCCGACGCTGGCGCAGAAGGCGATGGCGGTGATGTCCACGGGGCCAGCGATCCGAGGCGTGATCCGGCGCCTCAACCCGCCGACGAGCTGCAAGATCGACGGGGGAGTCCTTCCGTACTGCTACCCGGACTGGAGCGAACCACGCGCAGGCAAGCTGCTGCGGATCCAGTGGGTGACTCGTGCTATGCGCCCGTTCGAGGGAGAGCCGGCCGTGCTGCTGGTGTCGACTGAGCCAGCCGCGCCGCTGAACCTGACGCCGTTCGGCCACGATGGCTGCTGGCTGATGGTGCGCCCAGACTGGCTGCTGGCGCCCACGCAGGAAGGGCTTCTCACGAGTCCAAGCCCCGGAGTCCTGGAACTCCACTGGGTGCTGCCCGAGGCGTTCGTCGGCATGACGTGGCGCGCGCAGATGGTGGTGTTCACCGGGTCCACGCGATCGGGGTGGGCGGTGGACAGCGGGGTGGAGTTCACGATCGGGTCGCCGGAGGGGACGTGAGCACGCCATCATGGTCGTCACCGGAAGGCCAGCCGGCAGACGCCCCGGTCCACGTATACCCGCTAGGCGACCTACGCGAGCACGTCATCGATTTGATGTGCCCGTGCATGCCAAGGCTCGTCGACCCGGCGGTGGTGCGGCACAACAGCTACGACGGGCGCGAGGTCGGCGAAGTCGTGCTGCGGGCTCTGGACGGCATGGGCAAGGCGCTCGCCGACCACGGTCACACCTGGACACCTGCGCTCAGGGATGACTACGAACACGCCGTCGACCTGATCCGCGCTCACCACAAGACGCCGCCGGAGGGGAAGGGCGGCCTCTGAAGGTCTGCCCGAAGTGCGGCGGCACAGACCGCCTGCAGATGTGGACCCAGGGAGGCAAGCCGAACGGCAGTCGGTGTCGCACCTGCCAGCTGGAAGCCGCCCGATCCTGGCGGCGCAAGGGCAAGATCCGCAGCGATCGCTACGACATCGCCCGCATGGATCGGCACCCGATCCGGTGCATGCATCAGATGTTCGGCGCGCACCCCTGCCGGAAGAAGGCGCAGTGGCGCACCGGCGAGTGGCGAGCATGCGACGAGCACCGCCTGGCTGGCGACGTACCCTGGGTGTTCCAAGTAGACTCCCGAGCACCATGGCCATCCCGATCCGACAAGACGTAGACACCTTCACCGAAGACCAGCGCCTGACGGAAGAGGCCGTCGTGCGCAAGGAACGGCAGGAGGTCATCCAGCAACCCGCCGTCGCCCCGATGCTCACCCCCTACAACCAGCGCGTGGTCAACCCAACGCTGATCGTGGGCGGCGCCAAGTGGGCCTCGAGCATCAACGAGGACGGGCATCCCGACGCGCCCGAGATCACGGACGAGGTGCTACTCACCGCCACGGACGGAGCGTTCCTACCATGATGTTCTTCTGCATCCTGACCATCTTCCTCGGCGGGATCGTGGCGACCTCGTCGATCTACCGCCTGGTGCACTCGCGGCATCCGCACACTCGCGCGCCGCGTAGCTGAGACACCCGATCAGGAGCCCGCACCAGGAAGCGGGTGTCCAGGTCGACGAAGTGGGCCCCCTCGCGGTGGCAGCTGTCACGCCCACCGCAGTGCCACCACAGGATGCGCTCCGGCATGTCGCCTGCCTCGTAGATCCCGCGAGCAGCCACTTCGAAGACCTCCCACGACACCTTCGTCCGCACCTTGCAGCGCGTGCACACGAGGACCACGCAGTCTGCCCAATCCGGGCGATGCGGTTCCTGTTCAGCCACTGCGATGGAAGTCATGCGCGCGACTTCTACCACATCCGGTGGAACGCCCACAAGTGCGCGCTATGCTGCCGACCATGAACGGACAACAACTGGTGGTGGCGTTGGATCAGCAGCTCGAGCGGATCATCCTGCAGGTGGGCGTCGGGGGCTTGGTCGGGGCCGAGATCATCCACAAGCTCGCATCTGCGCGGCAGACCCTGATCGAGAGCATGCACTCCGAGATGCAGGTGCGAATGGCCGAGGAGCAGCAGGCCCCCCTGATGAGTGTGGGAGCCGAGATCCTGAAGCGCGGCCTGGAAGGACTTCGCTGTGGACCCGGGTCTTCTCTCCACCAGCAAGCCGAGTCCGCCCAGGCCGCGGTGCGCGAGGAAGGAGCCCAGCGAGCCCTCGAGGCCGGTGAGCCCTTCGTCGGCGGGGACCGGATCCACAACGCAATCGACAACCTGGCCCGCCTCCGCGCAGCCAACCACAACACCGCCGCCGACCAGCTCGAGAAGGGCCTCCGGGACGGCACCATGAAGCCCACCGACACCGGCGCCATCGTGGACAGCCAGCTGCAGGAGCCGATGCTGTGAGGCTGCTGGTGACAGGGGGCCGCGACTACCGCGAGGACGACCTGATCTACCAGGCCCTCGACAAGGTCCACAACGACACCCCCGTCCATCTCCTCATCGCCGGTGACGCCCGCGGCGCCGACCGCATCGCGCTTCGCTGGGCAACAGAACGCGGCGTCCAGTACCACCTCTTCGGCGCAGACTGGCGACGCTACGGCAACCTGGCCGGCCCCATCCGCAACACCGCCATGCTCACCCGAGGCCAGCCAGACCTGTGCGTCGCCTTCCCAGGCGGCAAGGGCACGGCCGACATGGTCCGACAGTGCGAGAAGGCGGGAGTCCCGGTGCGCAGGTGCGAGCCGTAGCGCATTCGCCTGACCGCACAAATCCGTTCAGGGAAAGTGGATGCGCGCGCGGAATGGGGCCCCAAGACTGACCGGGGGCTGCCTTTTCCACCGTCCCGTGCCACCCCCGGGCAGGGGGGCCGGTCCGTCCGTCCGCCCGACCGACCGTCGCCGTAAACCGTTGTGCCATCGCGTCGCACGTCGTCGCGTCCGCCGTCCCTCGAGCATCGCGTCGGGCCATCCCGCCCATGTTCCGATAACGGTTCTTATGTTGTCCTCGCCGTACCCGCCCCCGTGTCAACCATCGCACCGAGACGGACTGCCTGTCCGAGCGATGGGTCAAGCCCCATTCCGTCCGCCCCGTCTGGTTTGCTTGGCGCTGGCGTTCGATCGGGGTTGCCGGCGCCGGGCTCGCGTGGATGGCAAGGATCGCGCTGGATCGACGATCGGCCGCGGATGCATTCCGTAGTGGCGGCGGGCGTTGCGGGCGTTCTACGGGCGTCGTAGGCGGCCGGTCAAGGGGCACCGTGTAGAACTTACATGGTGTGTAAGTCTTACACGGTTGTGCGGTGGCGCGATCGAGGCCGATGGTTGCGTAGCTGCGCCAGTTCTCCGCTGTGCTACGAAACTGGCCACCAGAGGGCAGTTTGCCCTGTAGCCAACAGCACCCCGAAACCTGTCGCGTTGACAAGCAAATACTAGTTTCCTAGTATCTAGGGGTCATGCGATGCCCCTACAGATTGTGGTCTGGCCGAAAAAACGTGCTCGTGAAGGATGACGGCATGGTTGTATCCCTTCGACGGAAGGGCGGGTACATCCTCTCCCACTTCCTATACGACGGATACCCAAGGGTGGCGCTGTACGTTCGCGGCGGAAGCGTGCCGCATGCCGTGCATCGGCTCGTGCTGGATGCTTTCGTTGGCCCACGCCCGCAAGGCCTGCAGTGCCGGCACCTGGACGGCGACCGGCTCAACTGTCATCTGAGCAACCTGCGATGGGGCACCGCACGAGAGAACGCGACTGACCGGGTTGCCCATGGGACATCGCGCCGCAAGATCGACGACGGTCAGGTTAGCGAAGTGCGACGCCGGAGCCGGGACGGGGAGCGGCAATCCGACATCGCTCGTTCGCTTGGCGTCTCGCCGTCCCTTGTGTGCCGCATCCTGAACGGGGAGCGGCGGGCGGAATCACTGCTCTAGCGCCGCCTCGAACCTCTGCAGGATCGCCGCGCGCACGAACTGCTGACCCGCCGCTTCCTGTTCCCGGACGATGCCGCCGAGCAGGTCGCAGAGCGTGGCCAGCATGGCCCCGGCCGCTTCGTGGTGAGCCAGGCCGAGTAGGCGGCATTCGTTGCGGTGGGAGATGATCGCCCGGCCGATCGCCTCTGCAGCTGCTCGGGCGGCGCGGGAGATGGTGTCGGTGTCGTCGGTCATGCCCCGCCCTCGACGATCGCCTCGAGTACGTCGGCCAGCATGGCGGCGCTCGAGCCCGGTTCGGGCTGTCGCCAGCATGCGCCGGGCTCGAACTCCGTCGCGCAGAGCGCAGCATAGAGCGGGCAGGACTGTCCGCCGTGCCACTGTGAACCGATCCAGTAGACCGATTCGCCAACGTCCCAGCCGACCGGGTCTGGATCGCTCGAGCGTTCGTGTTGCGCGCATGCCCGCAGTAGCTCGAGGCCTTGCGCATGCGCTGCCAGGTGGGGCGCGACTCGCCGTAGAGCGGCGCTGTAGCGATGGCTTGTCATGCGCCCCCCTGCAGCCACCACAGCATGGCCAGAAGCAACCCGCCCACGAACAGGCACCACACGAGCGCTTGAGCCGATTCCTCAACGTCGCGGGCCGTGCGCCCTTGTCCGCCCCGGATCATGCCAGCCCCCAACGGCGCGCAAGGTGCACCGGCACGAGATCGCGCCGCACGATGGCCGGCCGGCCTTCCCACGTCCGCCCCACCGCGAACGCGTCGGCCTCGACCTTGCGCCGGAACCTGTGCACGGCATCCGTGTCGCCCCCGGCACGAGCTGGGCCGGTGGTGTCAGCGATGACGTACCACACGATGACGGATCGTGTCGCCTTGGTTCTCATACGCCCACCGCCTCGGCATCGCCGAGCAGTCGCAGCAGCAGCACGGGGCCGCGCGGGTCGTGTTGCAGCTCGATCGCTTGGCGCATGAATTCAGCATCCGTGGCCGTTCCGAACGCGCCGCGCACCGTCATCCTCAAAATGGCGAAGCGTTCGCACCACGCTTTCAGCCGCCGTTCGATCCTCTCGCCGGCCTTGCGCTCGGCGTCGGGATCGTGCTCGACGACGGCGTTCGCGCTGCCGGTGACGTGGCTACGGGCCTTGACGCAGTAGGAGCCGTGGACGGCGCCCTTGCACCAAATCGGGCAGCGGTAGAGCGGCTTCCCGTCGTCGCCGAGACTGTGCCGCACGTAGCCGCCATCCTCGCCGCTACAGCATCGCTCGGCATGGCGCCGCTGCGCACGCTCGATGCGACACAGTTCCTCGGCCAACGTCGCGGCCGAGTAGGCGGACAGGCTCGGGTAGGCGCGCGCCAAGCGGGCCGCGAGCAGGGATTCGCCGCGTGGTTCCTTGGTGGTCATGCGCGGGGATCCTCCGCAACTTCGGCGTCATCGGGTTCCTCGGCATCGGGCAGATTTGATAGCGCCGCCTCGACATCCTCGCGCATCGCCCAGTACGCAAGCCGCGCCGTCACGGATCCGAAGTCGTTGCATCCGTCCAGCGCGGCCGATCCCTCGACGTCGAATGCGGCGCTCTCGTTCGGCGACAGTTGCAGGCACGTGAGGTTCGCGTGCGTGTAAATCACGTAGTGTGACCCGTCCACGCTTTCGTGGATGAAGTCGTGAGCATCCTCGCCGCGTTGCTCGGCTTCCTTCGCTTCTTCGGCGATGCTCGCGACGGTCGCCCAGTACTCGGCGTGTTCGTTCTTCGGTTCGTTCGTCATCGGTCGTCTCCAGTTGTTGCCAGCGGTCCCGGCTGGCGCGGGAATGTCGGCGATGCGCTCGCCGGGGCGCTATGCCATGCTCCCATCGGCATGGAACTCCCAATCGTTCACCTCGGCTTCACCGATGAATGCCTCAGCCGAGCTCGTATATTCCATCTCACTATCCCATCGCATTTCGGCCCGCTGGGCAACGTCACGCTTGATGTCACATGGCGACCGGCCCTCCCTTGCGCCCTCGCGCATGCAATCAAGTAGATCGTCGTCGAGACAGTAGCCGGTCCATGGGCACGGCTCGACGCAACCGGGGCGGTAGCTCGATCCGTAGCGAGACACTTCCCATCGCCGCTTGCCGGTCCACGGGATGCGTAGCGGGCCGAGAACGTGATTCTCTAGCCATGCCATGACGCGGCGCGGCCCCTCGATGTCCGGCGGATCGTCGCCGATCGCTGCCAGTGCGGCCTCTGTCGATTCGCGGTGTTCCGCGAGCCATGGCGGATCTTCGCCTAGCCAACGGCAGTGCCGATCATGGGCCCGCTCGAATCCGCGCGGATGGTGCTCGCGTAGCTCGGCGGCTGTGTAGATCGTGACCGTTTTGGTTCGCATGGTGTCTCCGGTTTGAGTTCGTCGAAGCCGCCTATCGGCCATCGACGCCCCCACTCTACACCACCATTTGTTGGGGTGCATCCCGCATCCAGTCGTAACCCTGCCGCGGGTAGACTCTTACACCCTGCCTGCTCAGGAACTCAACTGCCTGCGTCGGGCACGAGATCGTGGAGCCGGCACTTGAACAGCCTGCACAGCCGCATGAGGTTGAGCATGCCGCACTCGGACTCGCCCCTGGCCCACCTGCCGACGGTGTTGGTGCTGACCTCGACCCGTTCTGCGGTCTCTCGCCAGGTGAGTCCTTGGCGCTGCATGTGCAGGGTGATGTTGTCGCCGATGGAGCGGATGAGCTGACGATGGTTCTGGATTCGCTTGGTTGCCATACCACCACATGATGTGGTAAGCCTTGCTCCGTGGCAAGCGAACCCAGGCCGAAGTGGCACCTGAAGCTGCGTGGTGGTCACGTGCGGGTCTACTGGCCGGTCCACAAGGTGTGCATGGTGAGCCTGCATGGCGAGCTGATGCTGGTGGCTGGCGTGCCTGTTCGGGCGCGTGCTCGTGGCCAGTCTGTCGAGACCGCTCTTGGGCGGCTGTGGCAGATGGTGCAGCACGTCCCTCTGGTGCCTGAGCCTGTGGGGAGCGATGCCCAACTGGAGAAACCATGAACGACGATCTGCCTGTCCTGATCCCCGACCTGCCGATGCAGGACTACCTGGACCATCCCGGCTACGGGTCGTCCGATCTGCGTGCCTACCGTGCTGGCCCACCTGCTGTCGTGCCATGGCGCCGTCAGCATCGGAGCAACACGAGCGCGACGACGATCGGCAGTGCCGTTGCCTGCCGACTGCTCGAGTCGTCTACGTTCGATGACAGGTTCGTGGTCAAGCCCGAGGGCATGGAGTTCCGTTCCAAGGAGAACAAGGAACAACGCGATGCCTGGCTGGCTGCTGGGCTGCAGATCCTGTCCCAGGCAGAGAACGCCCAGGTGACGCAGATCTGCGAAGCGTTCGATGCCAAGAACGAGGCCACGGGCTCGCTGTTCGATGCCCTGCATGCGGAGGCGTCCATCTTCTGGCAGTGCGCCCACAGCGGGCTCTTGCGCAAGGGTCGACCCGACTGGTTCGACAACCATGCGGTGTACGACCTGAAGGTGAGCGTGAATGCCACACGCGACCTGCGGGGCCTGTTCATCGCCGCGCAGAGGGATGGCTGGCTGGACCAGCTGGCTCACAACCGAGCTGGGCTGCGTGCCCTGGGCCATCCCGTGACCGTGGGGAGGCTGGTGGTGATCGCGCCCACCCCACCGCAGGGCCTGCGCACCTGGCTGCTCGAGGTGTCCGAGGAAGACCTGGACGTGTTCGAGCTGCAGAACGAGACTGCCGCCAAGGGGATCGCTGCCTGCGAGCGTGCCAAGTTCTGGCCTGGAACACCGGATGCCTGGACACCGTTCGAGGTGCTGGGTGTCATCAACGAGATGACCGAGAGCGACGCGGAAGGCGCGGAGGAGGCTGACAGTGACAACCCGCTCATCTGAATACGCGATGCAGTCGCTCGCGAAGTGCCCGAAGTGCCGACGCTGGCTGCATGTGAGCCTCTTCCAAAGGAGCGCTGCCAGGAAAAGGGGCATCCAGGCCCACTGCCGCACCTGTCATAACGAGACCATGCGCGCAAGGCGGAAGATCCGCAAGGAGCAACCCCATGGCTGACCAACCCATCCCTCCCGGCCGCGAGTGGACCGGCACGCACAAGGTCGCGAAGGACTCGCGCTGGCTGTGCGCCGAGGATCTGCCTGTCGACCGCGACGTTCCCGTCGAGATCGAGAAGGTCATTCGTCGCGACGGCCTGACGATGCAGGAGGGCCGCCCGATCAAGGTGGCCCTGTCCCTGAAGTTCAAGGGCAAGCAGAAGGAGCTGATCCTGAACCGCACCAACGCCAAGACGCTGGCTGTCCTGTTCGACAGCAACGACTGTGGTGCTTGGTTCGGCAAGCGCATCGCCCTGTTCGTGAAGACCGGAGTCCGCTACCCGGACGGCACCAAGGGGCCCGCCATCCGCATCCGGGCCAAGCGCATGGACCAGACCAAGACGGGCAGCGACGTGGTGTTCGACAAGCTGGCTGCGAACCCACTGCCTGATGACGCTGAGCAGCGGGAGACCATGCTGCTCGCGATCGACCAGGAGGCCATGAATCGCGACATGGACCAGAGCGCCGTCATGGAGATGTCCGAGGCCACCTTCAGCGGGTGGGACGAGTTCGTGAAGCTGCCGCTGGCTGATCTGTCGAAGGTGCTGGAGGCGCTGAGCAAGCTGGGATGAGCCCCACCCAGCGAGCCCTGGCCTTCTGCAAGAAGCAGGGCTGGCATGCCCAGGTCGTGGAGCGGTGGAACCCGTACGCGCGAGTGAGGCACGACCTGTTCGGGTGCATCGACATCGTGGTCCTGGACGGTGGGCCGGGCGGTCCACTGGGCGTCCAGGTCACATCGGGAAGCCATGTGGCCAACCGACTCGCGAAGGCCCAAGAGGAGCCACGCATCTCGGCTTGGCTGGCCAGTCCAGCCCGGTTCGAGGTGTGGGGCTTCTCCAAGAAGGGTGCTGCCGGGAAGCGGAAGCTGTGGGAGCTGCGACGAGTGCCTATGCTTCCCGGAACCTCGTGAGGTAGGCCGAGCACGCGGACCTGTTGCAAGGGTCAGGTGTGCGTTCGAGAGCGCCAACCGTGTGCTCGGCCGTTTTCTCCAGGTAGACTCCCGGCCCATGGTCACCACGTACTCCAAGACCGGGGCCGATGGCACTGCGGTCTCCGTCACGTTCTCCGGCGAGCTGCGGTACCGCGTGCAACCCGACAAGCGACTGCTCGTGCAGGTGCCGCCTGGCGGGTCGTTCGTGGTGCAGAGCTACACCCCTGGCTGGACCGGCACGCGCAACGGCGCGATCAAGTACCCGGCAGGGTGGCGCCAGGCAGCGGACTGCGATGCCGACTCGCGGCAGAGCACCAACCCGCCCGGCAACTACTCGCGTCGCGTGGACATGCCCACGGCCATGATCCCTGGCGACGTGCTCATCATCTGCAAGTCGCACGGCGACATCCCCGGCCCTCCCGGCAGCTACT
>Ga0075163_10000517_pt1 | contig 49665 bp, 33 predicted proteins | sample JI1023141ADNA_FD_71478 | JGI IMG/M metagenome (GOLD analysis project Ga0075163, IMG submission 71478) | Wastewater effluent complex algal communities from Wisconsin, to seasonally profile nutrient transformation and Carbon sequestration -... | ecosystem: Engineered > WWTP > Effluent > Algae...
GCGGGGGGCTGGTTGGTGTTTGGGCGGCGGGTGTGGCGGGTGGTCGCTATGGTTTGGCCGCATGGCACACAAAGTTGCATCGTCGCCGTCGGGCGTGTTTGAGGATCTCAAGAAGCAGGGGATCTTGCGCGATGGGCTCACCGTGATGGTGGGCGGGTTTGGGTTGTGCGGCATCCCCGAGCAGTTGATCATCGCGCTGCGCGATAGCGGCGTGAAGGGATTGACGTGCATCAGCAACAACGCGGGCGTGGATGACTGGGGCTTGGGCTTGCTGCTGCAGACGCGGCAGATCAAGAAGATGATCTCGTCGTACGTCGGTGAGAACGCGACGTTTGAGAAGCAGTTTCTTGGTGGGGAGTTGGAGATCGAGTTCAATCCGCAGGGGACCTTAGCGGAGCGGATTCGCGCGGGCGGCGCGGGGATTCCGGCGTTCTTCACGGCGACGGGTGTGGGGACGGTGGTCGCGGAAGGGAAAGAGATTCGCGAGTTCTATCGCCCGAGCGAGGACACGAAGTTCCACAACCGGCACCCCGATGCGGCGAGCGGGACGTTCCAGAGCATGCAGGCGGGATTGCACCCGGAAACGATGCCACAGCGGCGCGAGTATGTGATGGAGACTGGGCTGTTTGCGGACATCGCGCTGGTGAAGGCGTGGAAGGCGGATGAGTTTGGGAACCTGGTGTATCGCAAGACGTCGCGGAACTTCAATCCGATGATGGCGGGCGCGGCGCGGTTCACGATCGCGGAGGTTGAGGAGATTGTGCCGGTGGGGAGTTTGGAAGCGGACCAGATTCATACGCCGGGGTTGTATGTGAAGCGGATCGTGAAGACGCAGAGCGTGAAGCGGATTGAGCAGCGGACGGTGAGCAAGTAGGACGCTGGCGAACGCGATAGGAGCAATCGATGCGGCGAAGCCTGCCATGGATTTTGATTGTGGTGGGTGGTTTGGTTGCGCTTGGTGGGATCGGGATGGCGCTCTTTGAGTTGTCGCGGTTGTATGGCGGGGTGCTTGAGAAGCCGTTGGATCAGCCGGACGGGTTTGAGAAGGAATCTGCGGGGCGGATGTTGAACTGGGCGATCGCGGCGGCGCCGGGAGCGGTAGCGGTGCTGGTTGGGAAGATCTGGCTGAAGAGGCAGAAGGCGCGTCGGGCGTGAGATCGCGTCGGCGTTTGGCTACGCTTTGGCGTGGACCTCTCAGAATTTTCAATGGTGACGTTTGATTGCTTCGGCACGCTCGTTGATTGGGAGCGTGGGATTGCTGATGCGCTCAGGCCGATTCTGGTGGCGCGGGGTGTGAGGGTTGATGAGCAGGAAGTGCTCGCGCTGTTCTCGCGGTTTGAGGGGGATGCGGAGGCGGCGGCGAATGTGGAGTATCGCACGTATCGCGAGGTCTTGACTGAGGTGATGGCGGGGTTTGCGCAGCACTATGACCTGAGTCTGTCGGCGGTGGAGGAGGATGCGCTGGCGGACTCGCTGCCCGCGTGGCCTGTGTTTCCCGACACGGTGGCGGCGCTGCGGAAGTTGAAGCGGATGGTGCGGGTGGGCGTGCTGTCGAACATTGATGATGATCTGTTCGCGGCGACGCGCGGGAAGTTGGGGATTGACCTGGATTGCGTGGTGACGGCGCAGTTGTGCAAGAGTTACAAGCCAGCGGAGAAGCACTGGCGGGTGATGCGGGCGCTGACGAGTCTGCCGAAAGAGAAGGTTTTGCACGTGGCGGAGAGCCGATTTCACGATATCGTGCCGGCGAAGGGGATGGGGTATTCGACGGTGTGGGTGAATCGGCGGGGCGGGGTGGGGAAGAGCGGCGGGGGCGCGAGCGAGGGAGATCGGGAGATCCTCGCGTGGGAGGCGACGGCGGATCTGGAAGTGCCGGATGTGGAGACGCTGGCGCGGCTGTTTCAGATGACGTGGGAAGAGAAGCGGCTCTAGTTCAGACGCTTCCAAGTTCTGGTGCGGGCGCCTGTCGATCGCGTTGCGCATTCTCGACGGCGAGTAGGTGTTTTCGCACGTTGTAGAGCAGCGTCCAGTACATGATGAGGATGGCAAGCAGGAGCCCGGCCGCGATCAGCATCGCGAGGAACCCGATGGCGATCGTGACGAGTGCTGTGAGGATGGCGATGATGAGCAGGACCGGGGCGAGCCAGGTGAGGCGTGCGGCGTCGCGTGCGAGTGGTTTGCTTGCGAGGCGTGGGGCGAGCCATCGGATGTAGGACATTTCGAAGAAGAAGCGTGCGAACCAGATGACGGTGGCGGTCACGCTGATGATCCACATGACATCGCGTGATGGCAGTCCGAGGAAGCCGAGTAGGAAGAGAAGCAGTTTGCAGGCGAGCGTGGCGCCCAGGAGGATGCGGATCGCGAGGCGGGAACTCGAGGCGTTCTGTTTGGCGTTGTAGGCGGGATCGAGCGTGCACAGTTGCCACCAGCCACCGATGGTCACGAGGGCGATGGCGAGCCTTGCGAACTCGATGGCGATGAAGACGGCGGCCCAGGAGAAGAAACTGAATGTCGATGGTCCTCCGGCGAAGGAGCGAACGAACGCGAAGGAGTAGAGGATGTAGAGGGGGATGCTGAGGAGGGTGCCGATCCAAACGAGGGACGCGCCGAGTCGGAGGGTGCGGACGTGGTCTGGGCTGGCGTGCAGGAGGAGGTCGCCCCGGAGGGATTCGGCGATGGACTTACCACACTCGGGGCATTTGCTGTTGTCGGGGAGGCCGACGAGGTTGTAGCCACAGGCGGTGCACCAGGCGTTGAAGGCGATGGGGAGGCCTGAAGTGCCCGGGGAGAAGCGGAGGGAGTCGCGGATGGCGCGAGAGCACTCGGGGCAGTTTGCCTCGGCGGGGAGGCCCATGAGGTCGTAGCGGCAGGAGATGCAGAACGTGCCCGGAGCGACGGTGAGGGTGTGATCGTTGGGGGCGTGCGGGCTTTGGTTCATGAGGTTTGGATGTGAACGCGGAAGTTGCAAGCGTGCAAATGCGGAAGGGATACGTGGGCTTGGCCGTACCAGTTCATGATCAGCGTTGTTGTTGTGCGGGGGTGTTGGCGTCTTCGTAGGCTTGGAGTTCGAGGAGGTACTTGAGGTCGCGGCGGATCCAGTTGAGGAGGTTCCAGTACAGGATGAGACCCACCAGAGGGCCGATGATGACGAGGATTCCGACGGTGCTAAGAAGTGGGTAGAGCCACGTCAAGAGTTTGGCACGCTCGGCGACGCGGGCGTCGGGGAGTCGAGGCGCGAGCCAACAGACGTAGGACATTTGCAGGCAGGCGAGTGGAATCCAGACGGCCAGGCCGAGGACCGCAAACGCGATGGTCACTCCCACGTGGGTCGTGAACTGCTGCACTATCAGGCTCACGATCGTTAGCGTCAGCGTGATCACAATGAGGTGACGGATCCAGGTTCTGGAACCCGCGGCGTTGTGGCGGCCGGAGAAGGCGGGGTCGTGGGTGGTGAAGAGCCACAAGCCGTACATCTGCGCTATCTGGCAGGCCAGCGAAAGGAAGCCGAAGGAGAGGCTCCACCAGAGGGGGAGGGGCGCGGGTTGGAAGGGGGAGGCCGAAGGTGGTGGGGTTGGAATGCCGTTCGCGGCCATAATCACCATCATGATCGCGACCATAACCACGGCGACACCGATTGACAGCAGAATGGAGTTCAAGATGAGCGAAACGCCTTTTCGGAGCGCGGCCACGTAGTCGGATTGAGCGTCGGCGATGAGGTTGCTGGAGAGGGTGTCCGAGACTGGCGTGCCGCAGGCGGGGCAGTTTGCGGTGTGCGGGATGAACCTGAGGTTGTAGCCACAGCGGACACACCAGTTGTCAAACCCGACGACGGGGCCAGCACGATTGGGATGGGGTTTTGACTGGTCGTTGCTGGCGTTCATGGGCGAGAGTGTACCAGAATCCAGGGATAGCGAGGGGCGGCGAGTGAATCTACACTTGGGTCCTATGCCACTTACTCGCGAACAGATTGCTCAGCGTGCCGCACTGGAACTGAAGGATGGGTATGTCGTGAATCTGGGGATCGGCTTGCCGACCTTGGTGGCGAACTATGTGCCCAGCGGGATGGATGTGTGGCTGCAGTCTGAGAATGGGTTGCTTGGGATCGGGCCTTTTCCGAAGGAAGAGGCGGTGGATGCGGATTTGATCAATGCGGGGAAGCAGACGATCACGGCGCGGAAGGGGGCGAGTTTCTTTTCGTCGTCGGACTCGTTCGCGATGATCCGGGGTGGGCACATTGATTTGTGCATCCTGGGCGCGATGCAGGTGGCGCAGAATGGTGATCTGGCGAACTGGATGATCCCTGGAAAGATGGTGAAGGGGATGGGCGGGGCGATGGATTTGGTGGCGGGTGTGCGGAAGGTGATCGTGGCGATGGAGCACACGGCGAAGGGATCGCCCAAGATTTTGAAGCAGTGCTCGCTGCCACTGACGGGGAAGAAGTGCGTGGACATGATCATCACGGATTTGTGTGTGCTGGAGATGAACAAGAAGACGGGGAAGTTTGCGTTGAAGGAGTTGGCGCCGGGCGTGACGGTGGATGAGGTGAAGAAGGCGACGGAGGCGGAGGTTGAGGTTGGGGATGTGAAGGTGATGACGGTGTGAAGCGTGAGCGCCACGACTCGCTTCGCGGACAATGCTCATCGTGGGCGTGGGGAAGTGGATGTATGGGGCTCGAGCGGCTGGGCGACGAAGACATCAGCCCTTGAACAAGCCCAGGAGTTTCTCGGCGAGGGTGTGTTCGGCGAGGTCTTTGAGTTCGCCGGCGTCGAGGAAGAGGCCCAGGCACGCGGGGCAGCGGTCGAAGACGATGTGAGACTGTGTTGGGGATTGGGTGGTGCCGAGCGCGGATTGGTCGCGTGGGCACTGTCGCATCGTGCGCGTGGCGGTGTTGCCGCCGGGGATGAGTTTGCCCGAGTCGACGCGATCGACGAGGTTCTTGCTGTTGCCTGATTTGGAGAGGGAGAGGACCTTGTCGAGTTCTCTTGCGTCGAGCCAGATCCCGCCACAGAATGGGCAGCGGTCGATGCAAAAAGAGCCGAGTTCGATTCGGTCCATCACGCCCTTGCAACTGGGGCAGTGGAGGTGGAGGCCGGGCTGGAGGTTGAGTTCGCGTGGCACGGGGGAGTGTAGGAAGTTGCATACGCTGCGATCATGGCACGGATGTGGTTCGATTCGCATTTGGATCTGGCGTACCTGGGCGTGGGCGGGCGGGAGATGAGGGCGGTACCTGCGCTGGCGGGTGGGCCTGATCTGCCGGCGGCGGTGACGTTTTCGTCGCTGCGTGAAGGGCGCGTGGGGGCGGCGCTGGGGACGGTGTTTATCGAGCCGACGGATGCGGGGAAGACGCTTGCTGGGGCTGGGTTTCACGCGGGGGATGTGGAGAGTGCGTCGCGTGCGGCGCGGGCGCAGATTGAGTTGTACCACGCGTGGGCGCGCGAGGGGTTGATGAGAGTGGGGTTTGGCGGGGAGGCGGCTGGGGTTCGCAAGAGTGATGCGCTGCGGGTTGGAGTTTTGATTGAGGGCGCGGATGGCGTGCGGTCGCCCGAGGAGTTGGAGTGGTGGGTGGGGCGGGGTGTGGTCGCGATCGGGTTGACGTGGGCGCGGGCGTCGCGTTATGCGACGGGGAACGCGACTGATCCGAGTGGTGATCCGGGGTTGAGTGATCTGGGCCGTGCGATGGTGCGGGCGATGGATCAGGTGCGGACGGACGCGGGGCGGAGCGTGGTGCACGATGCGTCCCACTTGTCGGACCGTTCGCTGTGGCAGTTGTTTGAGTTGACGGATCGTGTGGTGGTGGCGTCACACTCGAACGCGCGGGCGGTGGTGGCGAAAAAGGCGTTGGAAGCGGGTGCGATCCCGGCGGACATTCGGCACAAGTCCAATGCGGCGGAGATCGTGTTGCAGCGGCATTTGAGTGATGGCGCGATCAAGGAGATCGCTCGGCGAGGCGGGATTGTGGGGCTAAATGTGTATTCGCCCTTTGTGATTCCTGGCGCGAGCAGAGATCGGCGTGCGACGGTTGAGGAGTGGTGCGAGCATGCGGACCACGTGGTGCAGGTGGTGGGGCATCACCGCGCGATCGGGATTGGGACGGACATGGATGGGGGTTTTTCGGCGGAGCGGTTGCCGGTGGGGATGTCGGAACCTCGGGATTTGGAGTTGCTCGCGCAGGGTTTGGTGAAGCGCGGATGGAGCGAGGGCGCCGTGGAGGCTCTGGCGTGGGGGAACTGGGCGCGGTTTTGGGGGATTGGGGCTGGCGAAGACGGGACGTGACGGTCGCGCGGCGAAGCGCCACGATTCGAGGACTCATCGTGGGCGTGAAGACGTGTGCGTTGCTTACGCGGCGGCTTTGGCGCGCGGGCGTGACTTGTACCACTCGACGGTGGCGCGGAGGCCATCTTCGAATGAGACGAGCGGGTTGTAGCCTAGGACTTCGCGTGCGCGGGCGATGTCGGCGCGGGACCAGGCGATGTCGCCGCGGCGTTCGGCGAGGAACGTGGGCTTGGCATCGGGCATGCCGAAGGCGGCGGCCATGGAGTTATGGAGTTCGAGCACGCTTGGAGAGGTGCCGGTGGCGATATTGAAGATGTCGCCTTCGAGCGGTCCCTTGTGTGCGGCGGCGAGGAGATTGGCCTCGACGGCGTTGGCGACGAAGGTGAAGTCGCGGGTTTGACGGCCGTCGCCGTAGATGGTGCCGGACTTGCCCTGGCCAAGCGCATCGGCGAAAGCGGCGACTGCGGCGGCGTATGCCGAAGCGCCATTCTGACGCGGGCCGAAGATGTTGAAGTAGCGGAGGACGGCGGTGTCGATGCCGTAACTGCAGGACCAGGCGCGCATGAGGTGCTCGCCCGCGAGTTTGCTGGCGGCGTAGGGGCTGCGTGGGAGCGGGGGCATGCCCTCGGACTTGTGCGAGGCGTTCTGCGACATGCCGTAGGCGCTGGAGGAGCCGCTGAAAATGACGCGCTTGGCGCCGGCCTGGTGTGCGGCGGTGAGGACATTCATGGTGCCGCGGACGTTGATGTCCATGCAGCGCTGGGGCTCGACGATGCTTCGCGGGACGGAGCCCATCGCGGCGAGGTGGAAGACGTAGGAGGAGCCCGCGACGAGTTCGGCCCAGTTTCGCGGGTCGAGGATGTTGGCCTCGCGGAAGGTGATGCGATCGATGGTGCCTGCGAGGTTGTTGATGTTGCCCGTGCTGAGGTCGTCGATCGCGGAGACTTCTGCGCCTGTTGCGAGGAGCGCGTCGACGAGGTGGGAGCCGATGAAGCCGGCGGCACCGGTGACGAAGACCTTGGTGCCGGCGAAGTTGTGTGGGAAGCGATCCCGCCAGGGAATCAGGCATTGGCCTGTAGTAGTGGTGCCTGTTTGGGGGTTGTGAGTGGGCATGAAGGATCCACAAACGACGAGCCGCCTGATCTCCAGATCGAGGTGGGACGAGTGAGTATCGGCGGTCGGGTGGGAGGACTTGCCGCAGGTATTGCATCTGGAGCGTGATTGCGGGGGAGAATGCGCGGTTTCCGGGCTCGTGTGTGTGGGCTCGTGTGCTGGTTTTGGGCGGTAACACCGCATGGACCTGTTGGCGTGTGCGCGACTTGGAGTGGTTATCAGCGATGGCGGGGTGTGGTGGGGGGTCGTCGTGAAGGCTGGTGCTGATTGTGACGATGACTCGGGCGAGGAAAGCCATGAGTGATACGCCGACTGTGCCGTTCGAGCAGCCCACCGCGGGGACACATCCGAGGTTGGTGCCTGCGCGCACGGTGGACGCGGACTCGTGGGCGACACGTCTGTATCTGCTGGTTCGCGGCGTGATCGAGTGGCCTATCGCGGTGGTGTTGTTGATCTGTGCGACTCCCGTGCTCGTTGGGCTTGGGTTGGTTCTGAAGTCATCGTCCCCGGGTCCGATGCTGTACTCGCAGATTCGATTGGGCAAGGAGGGGCGTCGATTCCGCATCTACAAGTTGCGGACGATGATCCACAAGAGCGAGGTCGCGACGGGCCCCGTGTGGTCAAGCCCCGGTGATCCGCGAGTGACGCGAGTGGGGCGATGGCTTCGCGACACTCACTTGGATGAGATGCCCCAGTTGTGGAATGTTGTTCGGGGGGAGATGAGTCTGTTTGGTCCGAGGCCCGAGCGACCTGAGATTGCCGAGCAGATTGAGCGGTGGCTGCCTGAGTATCGGGATCGGCTTGCGGTGAGGCCTGGGATTGCGGGGCTTGCGCAAGTGATCCTGCCTCCTGATGCGGACTTGATGTCGGTGCGGCGGAAGTTGTCGTACGACCTGCAGTACATCGCGGGTGTTGGGCCTGTGATGGATGTTCGCGTTGCGTGTGCGACGGTGTTGCACTGTGTGGGGTTGATCGCGTCGGTTGTGTCGCGGCTGTTGGTGCAGCCGAGCGCGCCGCCGCCGATGGTGGAGCCCAAGGGTCCGATTCCTCACTTGGGATTGTCGATGGCGGACCATGGGCTTCGGCCATCCGAAGAGGGGTCGGAGCAGACGGAACTGACAAAGGTCGCGTAGCGCATGATTCCCACGTTCACCCGAGTTGCGAGCACTGTGCCGGCTGAGAGGGCCTTGGCTGTGCCTGCGCCGGTTGCGGCGAGCGTTGCGCCGGTCTGGTTGGCGACGCTGACGGAACGTCTTCGGCTGTACCTGCTGTACACCTCGATTGCGGTACTACTGATTCGTCCTTCGGACTTGGTGCCAGCACTGATCGAGACGCCCTTGTATGAGACGCTGATCATGGCGTGCTTGCTTATGTCGCTGCCGGGGGCACTGCGGCTGCTGACGCCCAGGGCGCTTCTGGGGAATGCGCCGCTGCTCTTGTGCACCTTGTTTGTTCCGGCGCTCATGCTGTCGCACCTGGCGAGCGTGAACACGTACGACGCGCGCCTGGGCGGTGTCGAAGCGTTGAAGGCGCTCGCGCTTGTGTGCCTTACGGTGTCGATCATCGACTCGCCCGCGAAGTTTCGCGGGTTGCTTGGCGTGTTTGTGGCGAGCGTGCTGGTGGTGACGGTCACGTCCGTGCTGCACTACCACGAGTTCATTGATGTGCCGGCGATCGCGGGCGTTGAGCATCGGTTCATCGAGGGCGACGACGAATCCACGCTTCTTCGGCTTCGAGGCGTCGGACTTTTCCATGATCCCAACGACTTTGCGTTGCTGCTTGTGTCGGCAGGTCTCATCACCGCGAGTGCGTTTGGTGGGATGAGGTCTGCGCTTGTGCGGGTGGCGTTGTGCGTGCCGCTTGCGATTCTTGGGTATGCGTTGTTCCTGACCCACTCGCGAGGTGGGGTTTTGTCGGCCGCAGCGGGAATCTTGGCGTTCTTTGTCGCGCGGGTTGGCGTGAGGAACGGCGTGATCATTGCCGTGGGCGTGGTGCCGGCCGGGTTGCTTTTGCTTTCGAGGCGGCAGTCAACGCTGAACTTGGCGGACCCGCAGGACACGTTCCAGACGCGCCTTGGGCTGTGGAGCGATTCGCTGGTGCTGTTCCGGGAGTCGCCGATCACTGGCATTGGACAGGACAAACTGGTTGATCGCATCGGGCAGGTGTCGCACAACTCGTTTCTCCATGCGTTCGCGGAGATGGGGCTGATGGGCGGGGTGCTGTTCCTGGGCGTGTTCGTGGTGCTGCTCGTGTCATTGTGGCAGGCGCGGGGTGATTCGAATGGTGAGTCGCGGCTGCGGCCTTACGTCTTTGCATTGATCGCGGCGTACGCGGGTGGCCTGATGTCGCTGTCACGCTGTTACACGGTGTCCACGCAACTGACGCTGACGATCGGGATTGTGTTCCTGATGGTGAATGCGCGGAGCGGCGGAATTCCGATGCCACAGTGGAACTGGACGTGGGCGAGGCGTGTGGCGCTGGCGAGCGTCGGGTTCCTCTTCGCTGCGCAGGTCCTCGTGCGGGTCATGCTGCAGCGAGGTGGCACGTGACGCACGAAGGAGCGGCTGCAAGTTCAGGGCGACGCCATCTGCCGGCTCTTGACGGGCTGCGGGGCGTCGCGATCCTGCTCGTGATGGTCTATCACTTCAGCGGCGGGACCGATCAGAGCGCTCGCGGGCTTGATCTGTGGTTCACTCGCGTCTGCGGCGTTGGCTGGGCGGGTGTGGATCTGTTCTTTGTGCTTTCGGGGTTTTTGATTACGGGCATCCTGATCGAGGCGCGGGGCAAGGAGGGCGGGCTCAAGCGGTTCTTTGTGCGGCGTTCGCTTCGTATCTTCCCGCTGTACTACGCGGTGTTGCTGGCGTTGTTTGTGGGTCTGCCCATGGTGGGGGCTGCGAGTTCGACGGGGCTTGAGGCTGTCGCGCCGAATCAGGGATGGCTGTGGACGTACACGGGGAACATCGCCAAGTTCTTTGAGCCGTCGATCGTGTTCCATGAGGGCTTGATTCAGACGGCGCACTTTTGGTCGCTGGCGGCCGAGGAGCAGTTTTATCTGGTGTGGCCGCTGTGCGTGATGTGGCTGGAGCACAAGACGCTTCGGCGCGTGTGTGTTGGCTTTGCATGTGCGTCGATGACGCTGCGAACTGGGTTGCAGTTCTGGGTAGGTGACGCGGTGTACACGTTCACGCCTTGTCGCCTTGAGGGGCTCATGGTTGGCGCGTACATCGCGATCGCGTGGCGTGAGGCGGGGAGCCTGATTCACCAGCGGCGTCTCGTCAAGACTGTGGCGATGGGGTGCGGCGTGATCCTAGGGATCACGTGGTTGGCGGTGGGGCTCGACAACGCGCACTGGACGATGCTCACGTATGGGTTCACGGCTGTGGCGTTGCTATCTGGCGCGTTGCTTGTTCTGGTGCTGAAGGCGGGTGAGACGACGACGCTTCACCGGCTTCTCTGCGTGAGTCCGCTTCGATTTGTCGGACGGTTGGCGTATGGCCTGTATGTGTTCCACTACCTACTGATGCCGTTGTTCCGAACGTATTTCTCGCCTGAGGTGCTGGTGCGTGAGGTGTTCGGGCATTACTGGCCTGCGCGGTTTGCGAGCATGGGGCTGTCGATGGCGGCGTCGATCGTGGTGGCGTGGGTCAGTTGGCATGTGTTGGAGAAGCACTTCCTGGGCTTGAAGGATCGATTCGCGGGTGAGAGATCGAGTGGCGAGGGAACCCCGCGAAGGGCGAGGAGTGTGGTTGCGTCGAGTGGTCTTGGTCATGTGTCGCGTGGCATTGAATCGTGGGCGAACGACCTCGCTCGCGCGCTGCATGCGCGAGGCTGCGATGTCACGTTGTGCAAGGGTGCGGGGAGCGCGGCCTCGACGTTCGAGAGGGTGGTGCCGTGCTGGGTGCGTTCCTCGTGGAAGGCGCGGGTCGCGACGAAAGTGGTTCCGAAGGCGATCGCTTGGAGGCTGGGAATTGCATCGACGTATGGCGTTGAGCAGGTGACGTTTGCGATTCGGCTGCTGTGGGTGCTACGAGTCTTGAACGCGGATATTCTGCATGTGCAGGATCCGGTGGTGGCGAGGATCGCTCAGGTGGCGCGTCGGTTTGGAGTTGTGCGAACCAAGACGATCCTGGCGCATGGCACGGAAGAGCCAAATGAGACGCTCGCGCGGTTTGAGTATGTGCAGCACCTGGCACCGTGGCACCAGGAACAGTGCGAAGCGGCCGGGTGCTCGCGGGCAGCGTGGACCACAATCCCGAACTTCATTGATACACAGCGGTTCTCGGCGGGGGATGGTTCGTCGGTGCGGCGGGAGTTGGGTATTTCGAGCGATGCGGTGGTGGTGATGACGGCGGCCGCGATCAAGCGCACGCACAAGCGGATCGATGCGCTGATCGAAGAGTTCGCGATGTTGCGGGAGACAAGGCCGGACCTGGATGCGTACTTGGTGATCGCTGGGGGAGAAGAGAAGGAAACGCATTCCGTCATAGAGCAGGGGAACAGGATGCTCGGTGATCGCGTGCGGTTCTGCGTGAAGCATCCGCGAGAACGCATGACCGACTTGTATCGGGCGGCGGATGTGTTCGTGCTGGCGAGCCTAAAAGAGATGATGCCGATCGCGCTCTTGGAGGCGACGGCGACGGGGCTGCCTTGCGTGGTGCACGATCATCCGGTGATGCGGTGGATGGTGGGAGCGGGCGGCGCGTGCGTGGACATGAGGAAGCAGGGCACGCTGTGCGCTGCGGTGGCACGGTTGATCTCTGATCGCGCGCGAGCGGAGGAAGTTGGGGCTGCGGCGAGGGCGCACTGCGTGGAGCAGTTTGGCAAGGACGCGGTGGTTGATCGGGTGCTTGCGTACTACCGCCAGTTGCTTTCGCCTGGAGTCGAGGTTGTGCCGCGGGAAGTGTCTGGAATGGGTGGCGTCGATGTGCAGCCCAAGATCAGCGTTGTGATTCCGGCGTACAACGCGTCGGCGTGGGTGGCGGAGGCGATCGAGAGCGTGCTGGCGCAGACGGTGCCGCCCCATGAGATTATCGCGGTGGATGATGGATCGACGGACGACACGCGGGATGTGCTCGCGAAGTATGGCGATCGCGTGAAGGTGGTGACGCAGCAGAATCAGGGCGTGGCGGCGGCTCGGAATCATGCGGCTCGCGTGTCGAGCGGGGATTGGATCGCGTACTTGGACGCCGACGATGTGTGGCATCCGCGGAAACTGGAACTGCAGGCAGAAGCAATCCGGCAGAGGCCGGACGTTGGCTTGCTCGGCACGCGAGCGGGGGATGTGCATGGCGTCGGCACTTCGGTCGAGCGGGAGCCCCGGCTTGCGCCGCTGGAGTGGACGGAACTGGCGGTCAAAAACCATTTCACGGCGTCGAGCGTGATGGTCCGACGGGAACTGTTGGAACTGGTTGGTGGATTCGACACGGAACTGCACGGGCCCGAGGATTATGATCTGTGGCTGCGCGTGACGGAGATGACGCGTTCTGCGCTGCTTGATACGGAACTCGTGGGGTATCGTGAGGTGCCCGGCAGTCTTGGCCGACGCGCGCGTTCAATGGAGCATGGTCTCTCTCGCGTGCTTGCGAAGATGGATGAGCGGTCGGTGTGGGGTGCGCGACGTGTGCTACGTCGGAAGGCGCGTAGTTACTGCAAGTTCTCGTGCGCGTACATGTTTACCACGAGCGGGGAGCATTTCGAGGCGCTGCGGCGTCTGGTTGAGTCGGTGGTGCTGTATCCGTTGCCTTATCGGCGCAAAGAGGTTCGGGTGCCGATGGCTCGGGCTCGGTTGCTGTTGCGTGTGACGCTGCGGTGCGTTCGTGCGCTTGGACGGAAGGTGGCGTCATGACGCGCGCGATGGGAGCGACAGGGCAGGGCGCGGGAGGCCGCTCGTTCAGGGACGCGATCTGCGGCGCTGCATGGCTGTCGGGCTATCAACTGCTGCTCAATGTGCTGAGTGTTCCCGCGTTGGCGTACATCATTCGCGAACTGGGTTCTGTGCCATATGCGCACTGGATGACGGCGACGGGGTTGTTGACCTTTGCATCGCTTGCGACGAACATGGGGCTGCGGCCAGCGTTTGTGCGGCGGATCGCCGCGGGGGACGAGGGCGTGCGTGAGGCGCTGGCGGAGCAGTTGGGTCTGCGGCTGGTGCTTTCCGCGGTTGCGGCCGCGTGCGTTGTGCTGGTGTGCTGGGCGTTGGGGTATCCATCGATTGTGCTGTGGTGCGCGGGCGTGGGCGGGGCGGGTTTGCTGCTCACGACGGTTGCGACGACTCTGGGTGATGTGTTGCAGGCGACGCAGCGGGTGAGGCCCTTGGCTCGGACGGCTCTCGTGTCGGGACTGTGTCTGACGCTGGGCGCGGTTGCGGCGGCATGGACGCGGGGTGGCCCTGCATCGGTTGCGAGCGCGTACTTGCTTGGTCCATTGGTGTCGATCCTTATGCTGGGTCGCGTCGTCCGCGCGGAAGTGGCTCCTATCTCGGTCAAGTTCGGGCGTCAACAGGGTGCTCGCCTTCTTGGTCAGTCTCGGCACTTTGCGGTGCAGCACGTGCTGTTTGCGGGGAGCGGGCAGGCGGAGGCGTTGTTCGCGCCGTTGCTGCTTGGGATGGGGCCGTTTGGCTTGTTTACGGCTGGATCACTGTTCGCAAACAGGTTGGCGGTGATTCCAGATTCGCTGTGCACCGCGGCGTATCCGACCTTGGTGCAGGCGGCGGGAGAATCGCGAGCGCGGGCGAGATTGATGTCGCTGAGGTATTTGCTTGTGAGCGTGGGCGGCGCGGTGCTGATCGCCGCGATGCTGATGTGGATTGCGCTGCCAGTGGCGCGGGTGCTGATGCCTTCAGAGGCGGCGGCGCTTGCGTCGGTGATTGGGTTCACGATCTGGGCGTTGCCCTTGGTTTCGGTGGAGTTGGTGCTCGGGTACTCGTTGACGGCTGCCCGGCGGGAGGCTGTGCAAGCACGGGTCGCGTGGCCCGCGTCGTTGCTCGGTGTTCTGGCGTCGTTCGTGCTGATCGTGACTATGGGGCTTGAAGGGGCGTGCTGGTCGATGCTGGCGCGCCCGATGATCCGATCGGCGTTCCTGATGCCCGAGTTCGTGCGTACGTTCTGGTTGCACGATGGCAGTGCGAGCGACAAGACGGTGGGCGCGGTGCCCGCAGAATCGATGCGGAAAGCGGGATAAGCGTGGAACGAACGGAGCGGAGCCAGGCGCGAGCGATGCGATCGGCGCGGCGCGCGTGTGCCGCGTGCGTGTGTGCGTGCGTCGCGGTCGTGGCATACGCGGCGTATTTGCGGTGGTGGAGTGACCAGTCGTGGCTTGGCGTGGCGATCGTGTTGTTGCCACGGTGGCCTTGGGCTGTGCTGATGGCGCTGCTGTGGGCGTGGTGTCTGTGGAGTCGGGCGTGGAGGACCATGCTCGTGCTCCTGGTGGCGACGTGCGTGACGCTGTTTCCGGTCATGGGGCTTGGTGTGTCGGTGGGTGGCTTGGTCAGCGGGTTTGCGTCTTCCCGTGAAGCAACAGGCAGCACGCTGCGCGTCGTGACATTCAATGTGCACCGTGCGAAGTTAGATGCACAGGGATTTGCGGCGTTCCTAGAGCAGCAACGGCCGGATGTTGTTGCGCTGCAGGACTGGTCGAGCGTGCATATGGACACGCTCTTTGGAGGTGAAAGTTGGCACACTCGTCGGTCGGGTGAGTTTCTGGTCGCGAGCCGATTCCCGATCGTTGGCGTGGAGCCGATTGACTTGGCGCTCGATCCGGCGATGGCATTGGGAGAGCAAGGCGAGGCGGCGGTCTTTCGCCTGGACACGCCGATTGGCGAATTGGCTGTGGTCAATGTGCACTTCGCGTCGCCTCACAACGGCGTGCTCGCGTTCGTGCGCGAGGGGCCCGCGAAGTTGGAGGCGAATCACGCGCGGCGGGCGACAGAGATGCGGCTCGCGCGGGCGTCTGTGAACGACCTGAAGGTCCCGCACATCGTGGTCGGTGATTTTAACACGACGGACCCGAGCCCCTTGTTTCGGGGGGAGTGGAGCGGGTATGTGGATAGTTTTGCGCTTGTTGGGTCCGGGTTTGGTTACACGTATTACAACCGGGTGGCGCAACTTCGGCTGGATCGAGTTCTGGTGGGTGAGGGGTTGAGGCCCGAGGCGAGCTGGGTGGGGCCGTTCTTTGGATCTCCGCACCGGCCTGTAGTGGCGGACGTCAGGGTGGTGACTCCCAAAGTGGAGAAGGGTGACGGGTTGCCAACTCGTCCTGAATCGGTCCCATGAACCGGCCGATAACGGTGGAGAGACCGTTCTCGCTGGGGCGCTTGGAGTGCCGAGCGCAGGGCGGCGCACTCCGGAGTGAGTTTGATCCGCATTGCGCACGTGACCAATCAACTGGAGACAGGCGGCATGGAGCGCCTGCTGGTGGAGTTTGCGCGCCATGCGGATCGGGGTCGGTTTGAACTGGAGTTTGTGTGCCTTGGGACGCGGGGGCCGATTGCCGGCACGTTGGAGTCGCTGGGGTGGACGGTGCGCACGCTGGAGATGAAGCCCGGCTTGCGACCTGGTGCGATGATGACTCTCGCGCGGCTGTTCCGGTCGTCGCGGATTGATCTGGTGCACACGCACAACACCAAGCCTTTGTTGTATGCATCAGTTGCGGCGAAGATTGCGTCGATGGGCGGGCTTGTCCATACGCGTCACGGGCAACGGATTGGATCGTCGCGTCGGCAGGATGCGGCGTTCTCACTGGCGTGCAAGGGTGCGGATCGCGTGGTGTGCGTGTCTGGAGCGACGTATCGCGCGAGCGTGGAAGAGGGCCTGGCTCGAGACTCGTTGTGCACGATCGAGAACGGCATCGATGTGGAGCGATTTCGGTTCGCCGGTCCCCAACACGATGGACCTGTGCTGTACGTCGGAAGGCTGAGTCCGGAGAAGGGCGTTGATGTCCTGTTGCATTCTTTGCGGAGAATGCTGTTGAATGAGCCTGCGATTCGATTGAGGATTGTGGGCACCGGGCCGAGCCTGGACGAACTGCGTGAACTCGCGAGGACGCTGGGAGTCAGCGGGAGCGTGGAGTTCTGTGGCGAAGTGTCGGACGTTGCGGCGCACCTGCGGCAGGCTTCGATGTTGGTGCTTCCATCGCGTTCGGAGGGTCTCTCGATCGCGGTGCTGGAAGCGATGGGATTGGGACTGCCGGTTGTTGCGACGCGCGTGGGAGGCACTCCCGAAGCGGTAACGCATGGCGTGACGGGCCTGCTGGTGGACAAGGATGATGTGGAAGGATTGGCGAGCGCGGTGCTGAGGCTTCGGCGTGACCACACCATGGCACAGCAGTTTGGCGCGGCTGGACGGGAGAGTGTGGCCTCGCGATTCGACGTGCGGACCATGGTGGCACGCTACGAGGGGATGTACGCGGAGGTCCTCGAAGGGCGATCGGCGGTGGCCGCATGAGCACCCCGATGTCACGGTTCTTTTATCAGAATGCCCTGCGTGGATATGAGTCCATCGTAAAGCGTCGCTCGACGTGGCGCTACTGGCAGGAACTGGAGCACTCGCAGTGGCTGACGGTGGCCGAGTTGGAGGCGCTGCAAACAGATCGGTTGCGCCGCCTCATGGCGCATGCGTTCGATCGGAGCGCGTATTTCGCGAAGGAGTGGCGTGCGCTCGGACTGGATCCTGCCCGGATCGGCTCGACTGCTGACCTTGCGCGCTGGCCGATCGTCAGTCGAAATGACATTCGGGTGAATCGTGCGCAGATGCGCACGACCGAGGCGAAGACGATCGTCAAGGCGACGGGCGGTTCGAGCGGAGAACCGCTTCGGTTTGACATCGACGAGGAGAGTTACCAGCGTCGCATGGGCATGTGGTTTCGCGGGTATGGCTGGGCGGGAGCGGTGCCGGGCTCGAAGCAACTGTACCTTTGGGGGACGGCGATCGGTCGGCGGCGTTTGCTTGCACGCGCGAAGGATGCGGCGTACAACGCGCTCAACCGTCGCAAGGTCGTCGGGTGTTTCGACGCGGACCGGTCTCTCGCGAGCCAGTTTCTGGCGTCTCTCGAGGCGTATCGGCCCGATTGCGTGGTTGCGTACACGAACCCGTTGTATGACGTGGCGCGGGAGATGGAGAGCACGGGTCGGAGGGCGCGGTATGTGCCACGATCCATCATCGTCGGCGCGGAGAAACTCCACGACTTCCAGCGTGAGGTGATTGAACGAGCGTTCGGAGCGCCGGTGTTTGAGACGTATGGCTCACGCGAGTTCATGCTGATCGGCGCGGAGTGTGATCGTCACGCGGGGCTGCACCTCTCGGCGGAAAATCTCATTGTTGAGATCGTGGACGAGGCTGGCGTGCCCGTGGCGCCGGGCGTGGAAGGGAACGTCGTCATCACCGATCTGACGAACTATGCGATGCCGTTTATTCGCTATGAGAATGGCGATCGTGCGGTGATGCGTGCCGGGGCGTGTGCGTGCGGTCGATCGCTGGCGATGCTGGAGAAGGTTGTTGGGCGGCGTCTGGACGTGTTACTGGCTTCGCACGGACGCCGGATTCCGGGCGAGTTCTTTCCGCACTTGGTCAAGGATTTTCCGAGCGTGCGCCGGTTCCAGGTGGTGCAGGAGCGCGCGGATCTGGTGCGATTCCTGATCGAGGGCGATGCGGCGGCAAGCGAGGAGAGGGACTCGCTGCAGCGACTGGTGCGCGATGCGTTTGGTCCTGAAGTACGTGTGGACTTTGAGCGCGTCGACCGTATCTCGCTCACGCCGGCGAGCAAGCGGCAGGTTGTGGTGAATCGTGTGACGACTGGAGGGCTCACGTAATGCGAGTCCTTGTTGTCACCAGCCTGTTTCCCAATGATGCGCAGCCGCACAAAGCGCCGTTCAATCGTCAGCAGATTGAGGCGCTTGCGGGGATCAGCGATGTACGTGTGATCGCGCCCGTGCCCTTTACCAAGATGCTGCGGCGGGGCGTTCAGAGTGTCACGGCCAATGATGCTTCGGGGCGTGAGAACCGCAACGGACTGCTCGTCAGTCATCCTACGTATTACTTCACGCCCAAGGTGATGCGAGGCGTGTATGGCTCGTTCTTCGTGAAGAGCATCGCCGGCGAGTTTGAGCGATGTGTAGAACAGTTCAGGCCCGACATCGTGCTTGGATGCTGGGCGTACCCGGATGGCTGGGCCGCGATGCACCTTGCAAGGAGACATGGGCTGCCCGTGGCGTTGAAGATTCAGGGCTCCGACGTCCTGCAGGTCGGGGATCGCGGCGTGCGCGCCCGCCGCGTGTGCGAGGTTCTTCGCGGAGTTGATGGCGTTGTTGCGGTGAGTGCGCACCTTGCCGAGCGGGCGATCGGGATGGGGGTATCGCGGGATCGTGTGCGAACGGTGTACAACGGCGTGGACACCACGCGATTCTGCCCGGGTGATCGGACGGCGGCGAAGCGCACGCTGGGTAATGAGTCGGACGTGCCACTCATCACGTTTGTGGGGAACATGGTTCCGGTCAAGGGCGTGGACATCCTGATTCGGGCGCTTGGCGTGGTGCAGGGACGGGGCTTGAAGTTCCGATGCGTCTTTGTCGGAGACGGTGCGGAGCGCGTCGCTTATGCACGCATGGCTGTGCGCGAAGGAATCGCCGACCATGTTCGGTTCGTGGGATCCTGCCCGCTTGAGCGGATGCCGCTGTGGCATCGGGCGAGTGATCTGCTTGTCTTGCCGAGCCGGTCCGAGGGTGTGCCCAACGTTCTGCGCGAGGCGCAGGCGTGTGGCACGCCATTCATTGCGACGCGTGTGGGGGGCGTGCCGGAGATTGCGTTGCCTTCGTCGTTGGTGCCGCCCAACGACCCGGAGACGCTGGCTCAGAGAATCGCGGAGTTCCTGCTCGCGCCCCGCCGGTCAGAGGATGTGCATCCGATTGCGGAGGGGATCTCGCCCGCTACGTGGCAGGATTCTGCGGCAGAACTGCTGCGCGTTCTGGAAGATGTCGCTGGGGTCACAAGGTCGAGGGGCCGCCTGGCGGCATAAGTAAGCATGGATCCAATGACGGCAATCCTGGGTGTGGCGGCGGGCGGCGCGATTGCAGCGGCCGGCGTCGCAGTGCACGCCATTCGACGCCGAAGTATGCAGCACTGGCTTGGGGAGTGCTTGCGCCAGCAATGGCGTTCGCGCCGTTCGGCAAAGGACGGCACCATTCACGTGTTGATCTGCATCGCGGATCACTTCGAGCCGGGGTGGGGCAATCCGAGCCAGGAGAAGGCCGACGAGCGCGTGGCGGCATGGCTGGACGAGTTTCCGAAGAACCTCGGGGGGTTTCGCGATTCTGACGGCAGGCCGCCCCAGCACACGTTCTTTTATCCGATTGATCAGTACAACGAGCAGAACGTCGATGCGATCGCGGAGTTGTGTGCCCTGGGTTTCGGCGAGGTGGAGATCCACCTGCACCATGACAATGACACCGCCGAGAATCTCGAGCGGATGCTGAATCACTTTGTGGGCGTCTTTGCGGAGAGGCACGGGTTGCTTGGGCGCTGGGCCGACGGGTCGCCGGCGTATGGCTTCGTGCATGGCAACTGGGCTCTGGACAACTCGCGCCCGGACGGCAAGTGGTGCGGCGTCACGAACGAATTGGCGGTGCTCCAGCGAACGGGGTGCTATGCGGATTTCACGCTCCCCAGCGCGCCCGATGCGACGCAGACACGCACCATGAACCAGGTGTACTACGCCAATGGGCGGGATGGATGCTGCAAGGCGCACGACCTTGGGACGCGGGTCGTGGTTGGCGGGACGGAGACGGATGGCCTCATGATCGTCCAGGGCCCGTTGCGCTTGTGGTGGCCGAAGGGCTCGATGAAGCCCAGGATTGAGAACGGGTGCGTCCAGGCGGGGCAGGTCGCGACGATGGAGCGGCTCGACCAGTGGATCAAGGCGGGCGTGCAGGTGGCTGGGCGTGAAGACTGGGTGTTCGTGAAGTTGCACACGCACGGGGCGAAGGAATCGAACCGTCGAGTGCTGCTGGGCGAGGCCGGAATCGCGTTTCACGAGGCGTTGGCGCGGCGTGCAGCGCAAGATGTGCGCTTCAAGTACCACTATGTGACGGCCCGCGAGATGTACAACCTGGCAAAAAGTGCCGAGTCTGGCTGGAAGGGCTCCGTGAATGATGGTCGGAACCACCTAGTTTCCGCTCCAAAGCGCAAGAACTGCCTGCAAACTGCGTTTTCGGGCGAGAAACTTTGGAATAAACCGCAAGGGCCACTTGGACAGCCCGATACAAACGAAAGCGAGCGAAGTGTTCGTTCGGCGTGATGTCCGTAGTCACGCAACTTCAGAAGTCGACTTCAGCAGTTTCAGCACCTTGAGCCACTCAACCACCCAACCCCGCAACGACCAGGCCCAGGCGAGCCAGACCTCGCACGGCGGAGTCGCGTCTCAGTCGGGGATCGCGGCGGGTGGGCCTGATTTCTGGATGATGTTGCACAGGGCGCTCCGCGGCCGTTACGGCGTCGTGCTGACGCTGTCCGCCGGGTTCGCGGTTGCTGGTGCGTGGGCCGGGTTCACGCTCGGTCAACGGGTGTACTCGGCGACGGGCCTGATTCGCATCGCGGCGTCGCTGCCGGCGGTGATGCGTGAGACGGACCAGAATCGAACGATTCCAAACTTTGACGGGTATCTCCAGGCGCAGCGTGACACGATCATGAGCCGCGAGATGATCGAGACCGCGATGGCGAGCGAGGCGTGGCGGCAGTTTGTCGCCAACGGCGAGGAACTGACCGAGCAGCAGTTCGCGAAGGCGATGAAGGTCGATGTGCGTCCTCGCAGCGACCACCTCAAGATCTCGTTCACACACAAGAACCCGGAACTTGCGGCGTCGGCGATTCGGTCAATCGTCGGGGCCTACGAGGCATCATTCCAGGACCAGCAGGGACAGTTCGAGTCGGAGCGTCAGCAGCAACTGGCCGACCGTCGGACGACGCTGGCACAGGATCTGAGCAATCTTGAGGCGCAGGTGCGTCAGGTTGCGAACGGCGCTACGACCGCGGAACTTGACGTTGCGATCATGGTCGCGTCGGATCGCATCAAGAAGTTGAAGGCCACGCTCGCGGATGTGCAGAGCGCGATGATCGGCGGGGTGACTTCTCAGCGTCAGAGCCAGCCTGCCCGTTCACCCGAGGACATCGCCAATGCCGAGTTGCTCCGCGTGACGATCGCGGAACTTGTGCGGGCCGAGGAGAAACTGGCGGAGGTCAAGAGCCAGGGGTATACCTCGCAGCACCGCCTCGTCAAGCGACTGGAAACGCTCGTGCAGGATCGCAAGGCCCGGGTTGAAGAACTCCGCGTCGCGAGCACCAGCACTTCCAAGACAGATACCGCGCCCGAGCAGGACGCTTCGCTCGAAGAAAAGGCAACCAATCTGGTTGCGATGATCTCGCAAGCGGAACGCGAACTGCGTGATGCGACGACGCGCCGCAGCGAGTTGTCGGCCTTGATTGCAAAGGTCGCGCCGGTTCGTCAGAGCCTGCAGGAAACCGACACGCGTCTGGATGCTCTCAAGACAGAGGCGACGGCTTCGAATCGGTTGACCGTCATTTCGGCGGGCGACATCCCGATGTCTCCGTTGCTGGACAATCGCTTGAAGTCTGCGGCGTTGGGCGGCTTTGTCGCGGGAATCGGCTCGCTCGCTGCCTTTGTGATGCTCGCCTCTGTGCGTCGTCGCTCCCGGTTCAGCAGTGACGTCTCCGATGATCTCCGCGATCGTGTGCCGTTCGTGATGGCGCTGCCTGATGTGATGCACACGCCCGGCTTGGCATCGGACGCGGTGCACCGCGTGCACGAACTTCGCATGCGTCTGCAGCCTCGCACGGCTTCGGACCGGCGCACTTTGTTGATCTCCGGCGTGGGCGAACAGGATGGAGGCTCGGGGCTTTCGCTCTCGCTGGCGCTGTCCTTCGTTTCTGCTGGGTTCCGCACGCTCCTGATCGATGGCAATCTGGCGATGCGTCGTCTTTCGGACAAACTGGAAGCGGGAAGTTGCCCGGGCCTGACCGACGCGACGAACAGCGGGGAGCCGCTGCTCTGGAAGACCAGTGCTGGCTTCTCGTTCCTGTCTGCGGGCACGGGTGAGGCGACGGATGCCTGCCGCTTGTCGCCGACGGCGACGGCCAAGGTCCTCGCGTATCTCCGTGAGCGCTTTGACGTTGTGCTGATTGACAGTGATTCAATGACGGGCGGCCTCGCCGCTCCGACGATCGCACCGCTCGCCGACGGGGTCGTGCTCAAGGTCAAGCGCGGGCAGGACATGTCGAGCGTTCGTGCGGCGGCAGAACTCGTCGAGAGCCTTGGCGGCGTGATCGCTTGTGCGGCATTCAACGATGCGTCCGCGAGCGAGTTCCCTGGCGATCACACACAGTCTTCCTTGGTTCAGGTTCCGGTATCGCAGGCCGAGCGTCTGGGGGCGCTGGCGGCGGTGATGGCCGACTCGCTCCACCTCAACTCCGACGACGACTTCCACCTGAACGCGGGCGGCCTTCCCATCCAACCGACCGGGAGCACCAAGCGCGCCGCCTAGGAACCCCCAGACGTGACGACTTCCGACACCAACACAACCTCCAAAGACCAGGTGCTGAACGGGCGCGACATGCTCTGCTTCAGCCACGACTGGAACGCGGACCCGCTCTCGAAGACGCACCTGATGCGTCTCCTGTCGCGGAACAACCGGGTCCTGTGGGTCAACTCGATCGGGTATCGCGCGCCGACGGCATCGCGCCGCGATCTGTCCCGCGCTATTGGAAAAGTCCTCGCCGCGACCACTCCCTTGCGTCAGGTCGAGCCCAATCTGCATGTCCTCTCACCGTTGATCATCCCGGCGTATGGCCGCCCGTGGGTGAGCCGGTTCAATCGCTGGTTCCTCCGTCAGCAGATCAAGCACGCGATGCGATCGTTGGACTTTGAGCGTCCGATCAACTGGGTCTTCAACCCCGCCGCGAGCATGGTCGCGGGCTCGCTGGGCGAGGACATGCTGATCTACTACTGCGTGGACGACTACTCGGCGTTCTCGGGTGTGCATTCTGCGGCGTTGGCCCAGATGGAGCACGACCTCCTCAAGCGGTCTGACCTGGTCATCACGTCATCGGATCGTCTTTTCAACACACGCCGCGAGCACAATCCGAGCACGACGCTCGTGCGCCATGGCGTGGACTGGACGCACTTCCGTCGGACTTTCGACACGGCGACGAGCGTGCCCCACGATCTCGCGTCGATTCGCGGTCCGGTGCTCGGCTACTTTGGTCTGATCGCGGATGACTGGGTCGATGTGCCGCTGCTGGCGCATGTTGCTCAACGTCTCCCGCACGCGTCGATCGTAATGCTGGGCAAGACCACCATGGACGTTTCGGCCCTGAAGCGCCTGCCGAATGTGCACATGCTCGGGCACCGTCCTTACGAGTCACTTCCCGCGTATTGCAAGGGGTTTGACGTCGCGCTCATTCCGTTCCCCGTGAACCAGGCGACGCTGAACTCGAATCCGCTCAAGGCTCGCGAGTATCTCGCCGCAGGTCTGCCTGTGGTGTCGACGTCGATTCCCGAAGTCGAGGCTTTGGGCTTGTGTCGCACCGCGCGGACGTCTGAGGACTTCGTCAAGAACATCATCGAGGCGCTCGAGAACCCCGGGCCTGCGATTGCTCGCAGCGAATCGGTGCGGGCGCAGAACTGGGAAGCGCGTTTGTCCGAGATTGAGTCTCACGTCGCTCAGGTCGCTCAGCGGAAGATCGAGTGCCACCCGGCGTCGTCGACGGTTGGCCTGCAGGCGGCGTGAGCGGTAGGGGCCCTCACAAGGCAGGTGCAACGTGCGTTCGCTCATCAGCACACTACGTGAGGACATTCGTGCGAAGGCTCGTTGGTGCTATGAGTCGGATCGCCCCCGCGACGTGCTGCGCGCACTCCTGACCGATGGCACGCTAGCCATGATCTTCTATCGCCTGATGCAGTGGTCGAGGCGGTATCGCCTGTGGCCGCTGGAGATGCTCTTCAACAAGGCAAACGCGGTCCTGTGCCGGTGTGTCATCGGGCGCGGGGCGGAGTTTGGCCCCGGCTTTGTGCTCATCCACGCCGACGGCATCGTGATCAACGGCTCGGTCCGTGGCGGGCGAGGCGTGATGCTGGAGCACCAGGTGACCGTCGGTGCTGAGCGGCGTCAGTCGCCGGTGCTCGGTGACTACGTTTTCATCGGTGCCGGCGCTCGGGTGCTGGGGAATGTGCGAATCGGGAGTCACGCGAAGATCGGCGCCAACGCGGTGGTGCTGTCCCACGTTCCTGCGGGTCACACCGCCGTCGGCGTTCCCGCGCGTGTGCTTCCGACACGAACCAAGGAGAACGTCCAGGCCGCGTGAGGCCGACGCGACTCAACATGACATTCGCCGAGAGAATCATCGCGGTCTTCTGTGCGGCGTGCGCCTTGGGCGTGGTGTACGCGTACGCGCTGTATCCGTTGGTGGTCTGGACGCTTGCTCGCCTGTTCGGCAGGAAGCCGGTCGCAAGGATGGCCGAGGACGCGCACGGTCTTCCCACGGTTGACCTGCTCATCGCGGCGCACAACGAAGAAGCGGTCATCGCGGATCGTGTGCGCAATGCGCTCTCGCTTGACTACCCGGCGGACAAGTGCCGAGTGGTGATTGCTTCCGACGCGAGCACCGATACAACCAATCGGTTGTGCGCGAGGTTCGACCAACGCGTTCACCTGCTGGCGTTCGAGGAGCGCCGTGGGAAGGCCGGCACGCTCAACGCCGCGATGGAGCACTTGAAGGCGGACATCGTCGTGTTGTCCGATGCTAACACGTTCATGGACCCCGATGCGCTTCGGAAACTTGTTCGCTGGTTCAACAATGAGCGTGTCGGGGTCGTGTGCGGGAGCCTTGTGCTGACCGACCCGACCACGGGCAAGAACGTTGACGGGCTCTATTGGAAGTACGAGACGTTTCTCAAAGTATGCGAGGCGCGGCTCGGCGCGCTGCTTGGGTCCAACGGCGCGATCTACGCGATTCGTCGTTCTCTGCTCAAGCCGATACCGGCCAACACGATCGTGGACGACTTCGTCATCCCGCTGCGCGCAAGGCTCGAGAGTGGTTGCGAGATCGTGTACGACGACGAGGCGGTTGCACGCGAGGAGTCTGCGCCGGATGTTGCCAGTGAGTTCCGCAGGCGGATCCGTATTGGCACGGGCGGTCTTCAGGCGATGGCATTCCTGTCGCCCCTGTTGCATCCGCGTTGGGGATGGACGGCGTTTGCGCTCTGGTCGCACAAGGTGATGCGATGGGTCGGGCCGTTCTTCCTGCTGGGCATGCTTGTGTCGTCGATCTCGCTGTCGAGGCACTCCGGCTTTTTCTGGTCCAGCATGATTCAGGTCGCCGCGTACGTGGTGGGGGGGATCGTGTGGTTCGTGCCGACTTCCGTGCGTGCGGTGCGTCCGGCGCGCGTGCTGCCGATGTTCATGAGCATGAACGCGGCGTTGATGGTCGGTTGCCTGCGCTGGTGGACCGGGCGTGCGACCGGTGTGTGGTCGCGCACGCCGCGCAGTGCAACGCAAGCGGCTGTTGGGCGCTGAGCCACAGAACGAGTCGACCTGCACGAGTGCGAGTCTTCAAAAAAAGGGCGAACCCGCGGCACAGAGCGCGCCGCGGGTTCGCAAAGGGGGGCTGGTTGTCGAATCTGCACCGAGTCGTTCTCTCGGTGTTGTTTTCAGCGATTAGCAGCCTGCTTCGAAGCGAGAGAGGTAGAAGAGAAGGTCGTTGATGTCGACCCCCCCGTCGGGGACGCCAGCGGCGGGGTCGCCGTCGTTGTCCAGGTCCACTGCCACGTTACCAGCCTCGAACCCTGCCAGGAAGTAGAGGAGGTCGTTGATATCAACGCCACCGTCAGACGTTCCGCCCGGGAAGACGCCGTCGTTGTCCAGGTCGGCGAAGCACGTCAGCCCAACGGTGAGAATGCCCTGCCCGTGCGTGGAGGCGTTGTTGCCCGAGACGCGGAAGTAGACGGTCTGTCCGCTGCTCATGTTGAAGTTGCTGAAAGAACTGAGGTTCGTACCGCAGCCCGAGGGCACCGGAGTGTGGTTGTCGTTGCAGACAAGGACGTTGCCACAGGCGGCGTCATGAAGGGTGAGCACCGTGTTGGTCATGAGCGAGTAGCCGCCCGAAGCGGTTCCTTGGGGGCACGTGGATGCGGAGAGTTTGCCGCCCGAGGGAGCGTTGAAGGAGAACCACACATCGCGCGAGAGGTTGGCGCTGGCCGCACAGGCCTCAGCAGCAATTCCGTCAGGTGAGGCCTCGGTTGTGTTGAAGGGGTTGGCACCCTCGATCGCCGCAGTGGCCGATCCGCACGAGTCGTTGGCGGGCAGGACCGGCGCGGGGTTGATGGAGAGGTTGACCGTCGAGAAGCCCGCGGTAAGGAAGGCGTTGTCCTTTGCCGCAACGCGGATCTTGTAGGTCTGTCCACCGACGAGCGAGACGGGGCTCACGCGGCTGCGGTTGGCCGAACCACATGAGGGGCCGGTGTTGGGGTCAGCGTCGTTGTTGCAGTTGATTTCGGGCCCGCCGCAGCCGTCGTAGATGCTGAGGACGGTGTCGAAGTTCGCGCCGCATGTCTCGATGCGGAAGTCGCCGGAAGCGGCGGGAGTGAAGGAGTACCACAGATCGGCCTTCGTCAGAGCGCACGACGCGCTGCTCAGCGGATCCATGACGTAAGCGCCACAAGGCGTCTGCGCCGGGGCGATGACGTTGGTGCCTTGCGTCACGACGGTCGCCGTGGAGCAGGTGTCGTTCGCCGCGACTGGGTAGGTCGGATCGAGTTGGACCACCGCGGTGCTGCTCGTCGCGGGCGTGCCGCAAGGCCCGGTCACGACGCAGTAGTAGTTACCAGCCTCGCTGGAGGAGAGCGTGAAGCCTGCGGGCGGCGTGATGCGGAACTGGAAGGAGTCCGCGCCGGTGATGTCAGAGCCGAAGCCGCTGGGGCCGTTCGAAAGCGGGCTGCCGTTCTTGTGCCACTGATAGGTGAACGGCCCGGTGCCGGACGCCGACACGTTAAGGATGATCGAGGAAGAGCACGCAGAAAAGTTGGTGGTCGCGTTGGGGTTGAGTCCAATCGCAGGAGCGACGCATGCCGGGCCGTTGTCCTTCCACACCCAGGTCGGTGCACCGGGAATGCGCTGCGTTCCACCTTGGAAGCCGACGATCGCCGTCCCGTCGGGAGAGATCGCGATGGGGTGCCCGAGCACCGGGAGGCCCTTGGTGAAGTCACCGGCGTCGCCGATGGGCCCGTAAAGGAGGTTGGGACCGACGTTGGGCGTGCCCTGGGCGACGTTGTAGTCGTACCAGTCTTGGATCAGGTTGTCAGATTCGTGCCAGATGAACCCGCCCGACATGAAACTGCCGCAGGTGCTGTACACGGCCGTGCCGACGATGACACTGCCGTCCTCGTTCATGGCGAGCGACCCGCCGACATTCGGAGGCTGGCCGCAGCTGGTCACGGCAGCGGGGAGCCACGAGGCGGGATTCGAGAGGTTGCTGCCGATGACGATCGGCGCACCCCACGACGAACCGTTCCATTCCCACTTCGTGATGCCATCGGGCCCGCGGGCGGCGATGATGGTGCCAGTGGAGTTCATCGCGGCAGCGCTGGGCGTGGACGAAATCCCCTTGGGGAAGCCGTTCGCATCAACGCCGGTGTCCAAGTAGGTCATGCCCCACTGATTGGAGCCGGTGTCGAAGCGCCAGACGACGAATCGCCCGCCATCGGGATCAGCCGTCGCTGTCGCACCAATGCTGTGCTCGGTGGCGCCAAGCACCACAAGGCCGTCATTGCTCACCGCGTAGGGATTGCCCGTGCGGCGACGCGTGTTCACGCCGGTGCCCGTGCCCGTGCGGTAAGGCGTGGGGAGCACCGCGAGACTGCCCGCCCCGGCATTCCCCTGCGCATCCCAGATGACCGGCCGCCAGTAGAACGACGAACCGCTGATCGACGTGCCCGCGGCGTTGAAGGCGCACACGTAGTTCAGCCCGACGATGAAGCGACCGTTGCCCGAGATTGCGTTGGGCGTAAGGAAGGGGGCGGTGTCAGGAGCGGCACCGTTGGCGGAACCCGTGCCGTAGATGCCCGATGTGCCAATCTCGATCGGACGCAGTTGTCCGCCCGTGCCCGCCGCGCCGCACGTTGCGAGATAGAGGTATTGGAACTCGGTGGGGCTGACGACGGCGGTTACGCGGAACGCACCGTTGAAGTTCGCGACCGAGTTGCCCGAGATGATCGCCGTGTCATTCACCGAAAGGCCGTGCGGGGCCGTGGTAATGACGGTCGCTGCGGAACCCGAGCAGGAGATCGAGGTGATGGTGGAGGTGACGGGATTGTCGGTGCGGGCAATGATGGGCAGTTGACCCATGTTGGTGTGAGTGCTGCTGCCGAAACTCCAGCGCGCACCGCCCGGAGCGGTTGCGGGCGGCAGCGTGGTCGAAACGATGAGCGAGGCGGGCATGGGCGTGTATGCGGGCGTCACCGTGGCTGCGGTGTTGCCCACGGCCCAGCGAGTCGGCCCGTTCAACACCATCGACGTAATGAACGCGCCGTTATCGAGCGAGACCTCACCGCCGCCCATGGAATCGGGAACGGTGAACGACGTAAGCGCTGCCCCGGTGAGGCTCCACCGAGCGGCACCAGCGCTGGACGCGCTCGAACCACCGATGTAGTTGGTACCGGAGATTTCGTTGGTGACACTCAGGGGCGTTCCGCCGCCGAGGGTCGTCAACGTCGGGACGGCCAGCGCGCTCGACGCGGCACCCGCTACCAGTGTCAGACACGCCGCCACGCTCAATCGCATCTTTGCCTGCATCATGACCTATCTCCGAAGTTGGCCCAATCCGATTAGCAAACCGTTCAAAATCCAAACGCCACTTCCGGCGTGCCCCAGCGCCTCCAAGGCACCGATTGCCAATCGCAGTATAACGCCTGATCGAGTTTCCACAACTGCGTCTTTGTGATTTTCTTTAAAGAAAGTTTCGCGAGAGGCGTGCAAAATCGAGAAACTCGGATATACTGGGGAGGACTCCTCGGCCGAAGAAGGTGTTCGTTCGTATGACTTCCATTGCCTCCACCCTTTCAACCGACGCGGCGTTCATTGAGAGCGCACAGGTGGTTGTGCGCGGTGTCCGAAGAGCGCTCGCCGAACTTCTTGCTTCGGTGGGGGCAGATCCGAACCAGCCCCAGGAGATTTCACGCACCTTTGGGTTGGACAAGACGTTGGCCTGGAAGGTGGCAAGGGTCGTTCGCGAGCACGACCCGTCCGATGCGATCGGCCATATTCCGCGTCGACCCAGTTTTCAGATTTTGGTCGCGGCATTGTCCAAGCATGGAGCACCGGCCGAGAAGGTGACGACGCTCTGGGCGGCGGTTGATGCGTTTGAGCGATTCGTAGAACTGCATTCCGACGACCGCGAGACCCTTGAAGTGATGGTGGGTACGACTAGGGCGCGTGCCGGTGCCAAGCGGCTTGAGGCGTTCCGCAAGTCGGCGTTCCAGGCCAACAGCGCGATCTGGGGCGTGCGTGCCAAGTTGCAGGTCAGCCTTCACCTTATTGCACCATCGCAGATCGGTGAGAATCGTCTGAGCATGGCGACGATCGCCGGTTTCCACGATTTCAAACGACTCCGACCGGACGTTCCATGGACGATCGCGAAGTTTGCTCAGTGGAACATGGCCGGACACGTCATCGAGCGGCCTCAGAGTTTCGTGCCGATGGATCCCGCTTTGCATCCGGATGATCCGCCGATTCTTCGCGAGTTTTCGTCGGAGCCTTTGCCACCGATGCGCAACGTCACCGCGCCGGGCGGTGGCGTTCGATTCGAGATGACACAGGGCTCGGTGGGGAATACCGCGGCCGCGACCGTGATTCTGGGCTGGGTCGATCGCTCGGTTGTTTCGTGCATTGAGGCTTTCCCTGGCGAGTGTGGCGAGCACGGCGTGTTCCTGAGCACGCCCGTCGAGAGCGTCGCTCATGACCTGCTCATCCACAAGTCGATGGCGTTCGCGACCAATCCAACGGCGCATTTGTTCAGTGAGTTGCCGGGCGGGCCGAAGTATCCAAGCGATGGCGACGACCTGGGTCAGTTGCCATTCCACGAGGCCGTGCAGGATCTTGGGGTCGGGCCACCCGAACTGATCACGCCAGAGATTCCACGATACAGCGAACTCGCCGAGAAGGCGGCCGCCTCCCTGGGCTATCCACTCAGCGATTTCCGCGGCTATCGGCTGAGGCTGAACTATCCGCCGATTCCGTCACTGGCGATCCTGCGTCACACGCTTGCGAAGACCAAGTCTTGAGTGATCAGCGACTCACGCCTGCTTCACGCCACGAATCGCGAGGAACATGGGGATCTCGCGCCGGATGCGATTCTCCTCGGCCGCCTTCGGGCCCGGCTCGCTGGAACGGGCGCTTGGCCATTCTTCGAGTGCGCTCACAAACAGTCCTGCCTTTGCAAACGCGTTGATGTACGCCTGGATGGGGCGATGGAAGGTCTGCGTTACGACGGCGTCTTTGCCCTTCGCAGTTGCGCCCGGGTTCATCACGATGTCGCGCACGCCCGGCGAGAGGTAGCCGTCGACGCGGCGGTACTGACGGAACTTGCCAGCCGACTTGCGCTTCGCTTCGTCGTGCCCGTCTCGTTTCTTGTCTTTGAACGTGTTGCCCGAAGAGGATTCTTCGAACCCCCAACTGGTCTGACCCGGCGCACGAAACGCCGGATGCAGCACGACGACGACCACGCGGCCGCCGGCGCGCAGCGATGACGCGATGCCCGACATCACGGGCTCGAGCGGGTTGATGTTCATGAGGGCCATGATGCAGGTCGCGCCGTCGAGGTCCTTGAATCCAAGGCCTTGGAGCGATCGTGCGTCGCCGACGTGGAACTGCATGGATGCACTGCTCGCCTGCTTCTCGGCAAGTCGCTGTGCCGCGGCTATGAGGGACGGCGCGGCGTCGACGCCGATTGTCGGCACGCCCAGCCCCGCCAACTTTCGGCACAGGATCCCTTGGCCACACGCGACATCGAGGACGTTCTCACCCTCGCGAGGCGCGAGCAAACGCAAGGTGTTGGGCAGGATGACGTTCTCGTGGTGATCGCTGCCACGCTCTTCGAGAAGGTCGTCGTACCACTCGGCGACGTGCTCCCATGATGAACTGGTTGTGGCTGCGTCGGCCTTGTTCGAGGCAGGCTTCTTTTTGTCAATCACCGGCTCGAGGTAGTCGCTCATCTTGCTTGGCGACGCTGGCAGCGTCCCAGTGGAGGAGTTCGCTGCGCTCGTCTTGGGCGCGTGCGGTGGAGCAGGCGGGAGTGGTTCGGCGGCGGCGTGTGGTGGACTGCTGGAAGTCGCAAGTTCTGCTTCGCCGCTGTCGCTTGGCTGCCCTTGCGTCTCTTCACCCTTCTTGCCGATCAACTTCAAGAACGCGACGGGAGCAGCACTGAAGAATCGACGCTCCTTCCCATCGCCCGGATGCGTGAACCCAAGTTCCGAGGCGTGCAGGCAGACGCGCCCGATCGGATCGGTGGCGGCGCCGTAGCGGCGATCGCCCACGATCGGATGCTTGATTTCCTGCATGTGTACGCGGATCTGGTTCTTGCGGCCGGTCTCCAGGCGCACGTTCACGAGCGCTTTGCCGTACGCCGACTCCATGACGCGGTAATGCGTGACCGCGAGTTTCGCGTCCTGGTCGGTGTCGTCGTCATCGCTGCGACCTTTGCCCAGTTTTGTGGGTTGTTGCGTGCTGCGCATGAGCCCGTGTTGGTCCTCGTACAGGTAACTCTGGATCGTGCCCATCGGCATCTGGCGGCTTGAAATGCCCGCGCTCTCGAACTCGCCCTCGACGATTGCGACATACGACCGATTGAGCCGCTTGGCACGCAACTCTTCCTTCAGCCAGCCATACGCCCGCTCACTTTTGGCGAAGATGATGAGGCCCGACGTTTCCTTGTCGAGACGATGTATGATCCAGGTGCGCTTCTTGATCTTTGAGCGCGCGCTGACGTAGCGCTTGACGAGGTCGAAGAGTGTCGGGTCTTTGACCTTTTGTCCCGGGAGAGAGGCCGAGAGCATCCCGCTGGGCTTGTCCACGACGAGGAAATCAGAATCCTCGAACACGATGCGCACGTCGCGTGCGATGTAGCGGTCTCGATCTGCCTTGCCCATTGGCGCGGCGTCGCGATCGTCACGCGTCCGTGGAGCATCATCGCGAGGTGTGGGCCTCGTGAACGGGCCGCGTGGCGGCAATTTGCGTGCGTGGGAGGGTGCACCGCTCGGTCGGCGTTCATCGCGCGGCGAGCCATCTCGCGGGCCGCCGGATTTCGGACGGCCGCCAAACTTGTGAGGACGAGGCATGGATTACTTTCCCGCCGCGACGGCGTTCAAACGCTTGGAGAGTTCGCCGAGCAGCCAGCCAACGAAGGCCTTCTTGGACATCTTCACGCCCTCGCCGCCCGGGGAGTGGGTCATGGAGCCGTCCTTTGCAACGAGGATCGCTTCGATGTCGTCGCTGTCCATGGTCTCGAGCGGGTTGGCGACGACGAGGTCCACGCCCTTGCGTTCGAGTTTGGACTTGGCCGAAGTGATGAGGTCGGCGCGAGGTTCGAGGGCGAAGCCGACGAGGTATTGACCGGGCCGACGGCGCGAAGAGACGCCAGCCAAAAGGTCGGGCGTCGGCTCGAGTTCGAGCGTGAGAGGGGTGTTGGTGCGGCGGAACTTGCCGCCCGACATCGCGGGGTTGGGTTTGGGGCGATAGTCGGCGACCGCAGCGGCCATGATAAGGACGTCCGCGCTGGGTGCTTCCACTGTGAGTAGTGCATTGAGGTCGTCGCATGTGCGGAAGCGCTTGACCGTGACTCTGGGGTTCACCACGCTGGTAGAAACGGGACCAAGCAAAAGCCGAACTTCCCAGCCAGCGTCGGCGGCGGCTTCGGCAAGCGCGACTCCGAGGCGTCCGGACGAGCGATTTCCGAGGAAACGGACCGCGTCGATCGGTTCTTGGGTTGGTCCGGCCGTGATGAGGAGTCGTTTGCCGCCCATCGAGGGCTCGGAGGCGGCGACGCTCACTGGTCTCGCGGGGGTGGTTGGACCGGCCGAGGTGGGGGTGTTCACGAGGAGTGCCTTTGCGAATCGACCAACGGATGGATGGGCCTTGCGGTCGCGCGAGACCGCCATGACCCATCCTTATTGTTGGCGCGGTTCGGCAGCGGAAGCAGACGCGAAGGGATCCAACCGGGCGATCGATCCGGATCTATCTGGCGGTGTTTCGTTCGGCCCCGTTTGATACCGGGGGCGAGGTACTGCATAATCACCGCCCCGGCGGGTTGGTGGAGTCGTGGTTCGTGGGGTTGATTCCTCGCGTGGCGCGTGCCACAAACTTTGGTGGGCCAAGGACTAACGGCTTTTGAGGGCGGGGCCAATGCCCCTGCCTACAGGAAATAGCATGGCTCGATCACGCAAGAAAATTGGTGAGATCCTCGTCGGCTGGGGTGTCGTTTCCCAGGATCAGGTCGAGAAGGCCATGGCGGTCGCCAAGGCTGGCGGGAAGCGCCTGGGCGAGGTTTTGGTCGAACAGGGCGCCTGCAAGGAAGACCAAGTCGCCAAGGCGCTCGCGAACCAGTTCGGCATGGAGTATGTCGATCTGGGTGCGCCGGGCATCGCGGACAAGATCAACCTCAAACTCATTCCTGATGACCTTGTCAAGAAGCACCTGGTCATCCCGATGAGCAAGAACGGCAACCGCCTCACGCTCATCATCCACGACCCGCTCGATCTCGACACGCTCGACCAGTTGCGATTCCGCCTTTCGGTCGACATTGATCCGAGGCTCGCGGCGAAGAGCGCGATCAAGAAGTATGTCGAGGGTGCGGCGGCGGGGACGCAGCGGACGTTTGCGGCAAACCAATCGCTGGTGACGGACTCGATCGATAAGTCGGTGGACCGCTCGGTCGATCGCTCCGTTGACAAGTCGATGGACAAGTCGATCGACCAGGCCGCGGAAGACGCGCCGGTCGTGAAACTGGTGAACCGCATTTTGTCCGAGGCGGTGCGCATGCGAGCGTCGGACGTGCATGTGGAGCCGATGGCCGATCGCGTCCGACTGCGGTATCGCATCGACGGCGTGTGCATGGAGCGCGACAACCTGCCCAAGCGCATGCAGAACGCCGTGCTGTCACGCTTCAAACTGATGGCGGGCGTGAACATCGCCGAGAAGCGCGTCCCGCAGGACGGGCGTATCAAACTGAACGTGGATGATGTGTTCATCGACTTCCGTGTGTCGGCGTGCCCGGCGTATCACGGGGAGTCGATCGTCTGCCGTGTTCTGAGGCCTGACAGCGTGCGCATCGGTCTTGTGAATCTGGGCTTTGAGGCCGACAGCCTCGACGCGTTCAACAAGATCATCCGCAGGCCCAACGGTATTTTCCTCGTGACGGGCCCGACCGGTTCGGGCAAGACGACGACGCTGTACTCGGCGCTGGACATTCTCAACCGTCCCGACAAGAAGATCATCACGGCCGAGGATCCGATCGAATACTCGTTCGGCGGGATCAACCAGTGCCAGGTACGCGACACGATCGGGATGTCGTTCTCGGCGATTCTGCGTTCGATGCTGCGTCAGGCGCCGAACATCATTCTGGTCGGTGAAATTCGCGACAAGGAAGTGGCCGAGATCGCGATCCAGGCTGCGTTGACGGGGCACCTGGTGTTCAGCACGCTGCACACCAACGACGCCCCCAGCGCGATTACGCGATTGATCGACATGGGCGTGAAGCCGTTCCTGGTTGCCAGTTCGATCCAGGCGATCATGGCGCAGCGACTTGTGCGCGTGCTGTGCAAGGAGTGCAAGCGCCTGGCGGAGCCCAGAGACCTTGATCCCAAGATCCTGCGGCTGGTCGGCTTGAACATGGATACCGCGATCGGCAAGGCGCACGCGAACGCCGGCTGTGATGCGTGCAATCGCACGGGGTATCGCGGGCGCAAGGCGATCTTTGAGATGATGCGCATGAACGCGCAGATTCGCGAGTTGGCGTTCAATCTCGCGCCGGTGTCGGAGTTGCGCAAGGCAGCGATCCAGTCGGGCATGCGCACGCTCGTCGAGGACGGCAGGTTGAAGGTCCTCAACGCCGTGACCACGGCGGACGAGATCGCACGCTCGACGCAGGTCGACCTCGACAACGCGACGGGCGCGACGGAAGAGGAAGCAAAGGTCTGAATCAAACCCCGGCCCTTCGAGCGGAGATGCTCGGATGGGCCTGATTGCGAGAGGTTCTTCGTATGTCCAGCATGCAGATCGATCGTCTTCTTGACACCGTCGTCAAACTCGGCGCGTCCGACTTGCACCTGACGGTCGGGCGTCGTCCCACCATCCGCCACCACGGCGGGCTCAAGGACCTCCAGACCAAGGTCCTGGATTCCGACGACATGGTCTCGCTCATGAAGGCGATCACGCCCGAGCGCAACCAGCAGGAACTTCAGGAAGAAGGCGGCTCGGACTTTGGCTTCGCGTATGGCGACGCCGCCCGCTTCCGCGTGTCGGTCTTCCGCCAGCGTGGCGATCTGGCGATCGTTCTCCGCCAAATTCCCAGCCGACTGCTGACGTTCGAGCAGATCGGCCTCCCTGAAGTGGTGCGCGATTTGATTCGTCGTCCGCGTGGAATGTTCTTGGTGACCGGTCCCACCGGCTCGGGCAAGACGACGTCGCTCGCCACGATGATCGACTACATCAACCAGACGATGGACCGGCACATCGTGACGATGGAAGACCCGATTGAGTATTACCACTATCACAAGAAGTCGATCGTCAACCAGCGTGAAGTGGGCAACGACGTCCCGAGTTTCTCGGAGTCTCTCCGCCGCGTGCTGCGTCAGGACCCTGACGTGATCCTGGTCGGCGAAATGCGCGACCTTGAGACGATCGAGTCGGCCGTGCGTGCCGCCGAAACGGGGCACTTGGTGTTTGGTACCCTCCACACAACGGGTGCCGCCAAGACGATCGACCGTATCGTCGACGCCTTCCCGGTGAATCAGCAGAACCAGATTCGCGTCCAGTTGTCCACGGCGTTGCTCTGCGTGCTGAGCCAGGTGCTCCTGACCCGGGCGGATACATCCGGCATGGTCGCTGGGTATGAGTTCTTGGTGGTGACGCCCGCGATCGCCAACCTCATCCGCGAAGCGAAGACCTTCCGCATCGACTCCGCCATCCAGACGGGCAAGAAGTTCGGCATGCAGTTGCTGGACGACCACCTCTGGTCGCTGTATATGAAGGGCATGATCCACGCGGAAGAGATGATTGACTTGGGCAAAAACCCACAAGACCTGTCCGATAAGGTGCATCGACTGGGCCGAACGGTCGGGCGAGTGGAGTGGGATGAGGAAGACGAGACGCCGAAGCAGTGACTTTGGCGCGGCTCGTTGGTTGATTCATGGTAAAAAACACAAGAGTCTTGTTGCATTGACCAGCGGATTCGACTTGGATTGTTCCAACCGCGGTGGTATGGTGGCCGAATGGTGTGATGGTCCGCGTAACGCGCGGGACATCGGCTGGCTGTTCGGACATTGCGGCGTCCTGATTGCGAGTGCTTGGCCTGCCCAGTGGGGTTGCCAAGCGGCTTGAGAAGGATCGGGATGGTTCGAGCGAGGTGCTGGCCGGAGGAACCCCATGGCGATAGCGATTGATCCAGCAGAACTGAAGGGACGCAAACTTGGTCGCGTTTTAACCAAGTTGGGGAAGGTCTCGCGCGAGCAGGTCCACGAGGCTCTGGAGATTCAGAAAACCCGCAAGGCCCGGATCGGTGAGATTCTGGTCGAGTTGGGGTATGTCACGGCGACCGACGTTTCGGAAGCGTTGGCTGGTCAGGCCGGCATGGCGTATGAACGCTTGCCGAGCGGGTACGAAGTGCCCGAGGCGATCCGCGAGGTGATTCCGTCCGAGAACGTTCGGTCGTATGAGATCATTCCGCTCGAGTTCAATCCGACGAGCAAGCGGCTCAAGATCGCGATGAAGACGCCGGACAACTTCCGGGCTGTTGATGACCTTCGTTTGTTGATGGGGTTCAACGTCTCGGCGGTGGTGGCGGACCCGGCGGTCATCGACGCGGTTATTAAGAAGCACTTCAGCAAGACCGAGTCCTTGTCCGAGGTCGTCAGCACGCTTGCGGTGGACGAGAAGTTCAAGGGGCTGGCGGGCGGCAAGGGTGACCAGTCGATTGACCTTGACGCGCTGCAGGAGGCGGCGAGCAGCAACGAGGTGATCAAACTGCTCAACTTGGTGTTGATGCAGGCGATCAAGGACAAGGCGAGCGACATCCACTTTGAGCCGTTCGAGAACGAGTTCAAGATGCGGTATCGCATCGACGGCGTGCTGTATGAGATGGTGCCGCCCCCGAAGCAGTTGGGACCAGCGATCACGAGCCGCGTAAAGGTCATGGCGAACCTGGACATCGCGGAGCGTCGGTTGCCTCAGGACGGACGTATTGAGTTGACGGTGGGGGGGACGCCGATCGACCTGCGTGTGGCGGTTCTTCCGACCATGTGGGGCGAGAGCGTCGTGATGCGTGTCTTGGACCGGAGCACGGTGGAGTTGGCGCTCGACCGCATCGGTCTGCGGACGGACGACATGGAGACGGTGACTCGTCTCATCAACAAGCCCAACGGGATCGTGATCGTGACCGGGCCGACGGGCTCGGGCAAGACGACGACGCTGTACGCGGCGTTGGCGAAACTGAATGACATCGAGACGAAGATCCTGACGGCGGAGGACCCGGTCGAATACGACATCGATGGTCTGTGCCAGTGCCAAGTGAACAATGAGGCGGGCAACACGTTCGGCAAGTTGCTGCGAAGTTTCCTTCGTCAGGACCCGGACATCATCCTGGTTGGAGAGATTCGCGACCTTGAAACGGCGCAGATCGCGGTGCAGGCGTCGCTGACGGGGCACTTGGTGCTGAGCACGCTGCACACGAACGACGCGCCGAGCAGCATCATCCGAATGGTGGACCTTGGGTTGGAGCCGTTCCTTTTGACGGCGACGGTTGAGGGGATCGTGGCGCAGCGTCTGGTGCGCACGATCTGCAAGCAGTGCAAGGAGCCTTACACGCCCAAGGAAGAGGAGTTGATGGAGTTGGCGTTGACTCCCGACGACGTGCGTGGACGTCAGTTCATGCGTGGGCGCGGGTGCGATCATTGCCACAAGTCGGGGTACAAGGGGCGTGCGGCGATCTTCGAGATCATGACGCTCGACGACGAGATGCGCGAGTTGATCATGAAGAACGCGAGCACGGCGATCCTGCGGAACCACGCGAGGAAGCGCGGGATGCGGACGCTGCGCGAGTGCGGGATCCTGACCATCTATGAAGGGATCACGACGATCGACGAGGTCGTGCGCGAGACGGTGATGGACGAGTAAGAAGGCAATGGGCAATGGGCGGAGAAGGAAGACACAGGCTGGAAGCCGGTGCCACGAAGGCAAGGGCGGACGAACAGAGCATTGACCGGGCGGCGAGTCTTGTGGGCCTGGTTGGAGAATTGCGATGGCGACGTTTGCATACGAGGCGTTGAAGGCGGATGGCAAGACCCAGAAGGGCACAATCGACGCGGCATCGTCCAATGAGGCGATCGCGAAGATCAAGGCCATGGGGTACTTCCCCAAGGAGATCAAGGAGTCCAAGGCCAAGAAGGACTCGGCAGATCCCAATGCTGCGAAGAAGACAGCGAAGAAGAAGGGTGGGGGCGGCATCACCATCGGCGGCGTGAGCGCCAAGGTGATGACGACGTTCACGCGTCAGTTGTCGACGTTGCAGGACGCGGGCCTGCCGCTGCTTCGCTCGCTTCAGATTCTTGAGAGCCAGCAGAAGCCGGGCCTCTTGAAGAACACGCTGATCGGCGTGTGCGAAGAGGTCGAGGGCGGCAGTTCGCTCTCGGAGGCGATGGCGAAGCACCCGAAGGCGTTCAATCGTCTGTACACCAAGATGGTTGCGGCGGGCGAGGTCGGCGGCGTGCTGGACATCATCCTGCAGCGTCTCGCCGAGTTCATGGAAAAAGCCGAACGCCTGAAGCGCAAGATTAAGGGCGCGATGGTGTATCCGATCGTGGTCGTTGTGATCGCGATCATCATCCTGTCGGCGATCATGGTGTTCATCATCCCGAAGTTCGAGGCGATCTTCCTTGACTTCGGCGTGGAACTTCCCGCGCTGACGCGCTGGCTGATCAACACGAGCCGCTGGTTTGTGGGCAAGATGACGGGTCAGGCGATCCCAGGTTGGCCGTTCGTGCTCGGCTTCCCGATCCTGGCGTGGGTGTGCTGGAAGTTGGTGCGCATGGCCGGCCCAGGTCGGGCGGCGACGGACTGGACGATCGTGCACCTGCCGATCTTCGGCAATCTTGTTCGCAAGACGACGGTCGCGCGGTTCACCCGAACCCTGGGCACCTTGATCTCGGCGGGTGTTCCGATTCTCGAAGCGGTGAAGATCACCGGCGAAACTTCGGGCAACTACGTCTACGAGCAGGCGCTCGTGAAGGTGCACGACTCGATTCGTGAGGGCGAAGGGTTTGCCGGGCCTTTGCGCGAGAGCAAGACGTGCGACGCGATCGTGGTAAACATGATCGACGTGGGCGAGGAGACGGGCGAACTGGACGCGATGCTCCTGAAGATCGCGGACAACTACGACGAGGAAGTGGACGTTGCTGTCGCGTCGCTCGTGAGTTTGCTCGAGCCCCTGATGGTCGTGATGCTGGGTGGCGTCGTCGGCACGATCGTCGTGGCGCTCTTCCTCCCGCTGGTCGCGATGATCGAATCGCTGCAGAAGGGCGTGTGATGCGTCGGGCGAGCAGCGCCCGGTGCTGGAGAAGTATTGAAGCGTTGGTTTGCTTGGATTGCCTTTCGATTGGGGAACTCGATGCACGGCACGCGTCACAACTTGAATCACCGGCGAGGCTCGCGAGGCTTCACCATCGTTGAGTTGCTCAGTTCGCTCTTCGTGATCGGGCTGATCCTCGCGATCCTGATCGTGGGGCTGCGTTACTTCTTCGCGGCGGGGCAAGCGACCAAGCAACGCGCCGCGGTCACGCAGATGAAGCAAGCGGTGGCGGACTTCCGCGCCAAGTTTGGGTACCTGCCGCCCCTGGTGACGGATCAGTATGTGCAGCCCACGCCCTTGCCTCCTGTGATGGCTGGGCTTGCACGTCAGAGCGTGGTGGCGATCGCCGCGACGGGATTGAACCGCATCGCGGTGGTGGATGAGACGCAGATCACGCCCTGGATTCCTGACGCGGTGGCGAACAATGAGTACAAGGATCCGCGGTTCAGCGTGCGGACGCTGCCGTATTACCTGATGGGTGCGCTCGATGTGGATATCACGGGTTCGGCGAACGTGGTGCTTCCGATCGACGGCGTGCTCGGCCCGGGCTCGCATCGGCCGAATAGCGACGGTTCGTTTGCCGTGCCCAGCGAGGTGATTCGCTCATACCAGGCGAATCCATCGCAGCCCCTTCGGAAGTTCACGGCGGAGACGTATCTCGCGTTTATCGACTCGGGCTCGACCGATCCCAAACTGTCCCGGGTCGCCGACGCAGCGTACGACGCGCCGAGCGACACGGCTGGCATGCAGTTGACGCTGCGTGATGGCAAGAACGTGGTGTATCGATATTACCGCTGGGATGTGAAGGATCCGGCGACTGTGCCCCCGGTTGTGAATCAGAACATCCCGCTGCTCGTGGGCAACGCGAGCGATGCGGCGGTGCGTGGCTCAAAGTACGCAATCGTCGGAGCCGGACCCAACCAGGTCTTTGGTGACGAGGACGTGACCGAACTTCGGACGAAGTTGGGGCGGCCTTTGAACTATCCAGAGGCGACTGCTCGCAAGGAAGCGGCGTCGGACAACATCGTGGAGGTGGGACAATGAGCCAGCGTACTCAGGGTCTCGCGAGCCGCAGGGCGTTCACGCTGATCGAACTGGTCACGGTGATCGCGGTGATGGGCATCCTCGTGGCGATCGGGGTTCCGGCGTTCCGGGCGGCGCTCGCGTCGTCGGACAAGGCGCTGTCGGAAAGCCAGTTCCGCATCGGGATGGAGACGGCGCGTCAGTTGGCGATCCAGAACTCGTCGCGCGATGCGGCGGCGGTTTTCTTCTATGAGCCGGGTGGGCGGCTCACGATCGTGCCGTGCTTGTATGTGGGGACGCTTCTTGATTGGAAGGATCCGGCGATGACGAGCGCCGGCGATGATGTAATAGAGCGTGACGTGTTCGTCCCAGTGCCCGAGATCGCGCCGGTGCAACTGCCCCGAGGCTGGGTCGTGCGCGGGTACGCGGCGGCCGGCACGCTGCACGACGACGATACGGTGCGTGACAATGAGAACGGCTGGTACGAACCATCAACGGCGCGTGATTTCCAGGCTGCGACTGGCAACTCGCCGGTCGGGAATTGGGTTTTTCCTGAGACTGGGTTCTATCCGAACGCGAGCAATGTCGCGTCGCTCACGCCGGCAGAGGCTCCGGTTCAGGGGGCCAAGCGGCAGACGTTCCTTGTGCGGTACCGCGCCGGGTCGGGAAACGTCGATCCTTCCGAGTCGCGGCAGTGCATCGTGATCGACCCTGCGATCAGCCAGAGCGTGGACAACGCGGGCACGGTGACGGATTGGCGGGCGAACCTCACCGGAATGCAGGCGACCTACAAGAAGATCGCGGATGCCGAGGACCGCCAGCGCGTCGTGAAACAGTTGCTTGCAATACAGAACTTCAACGCGGACGCCACGGTTGACGCGGCGGATGATGAGGATCGCCGGTTTTTCCTGGGCAATGTCTCGAGCGACACGGTCCTTTGCCACCCTGTGACGGAGTTGTCTCTGTATCGCGAGCAGAGTCTTGCGAGGGCGATCGGTGCGAGTGGCGTGAACACGAAGACGGGCTGCCTTTACAAGGACATCCAGAACGCGAACGACAGGCCTGAGATTGATACGGCGCTGTGGGGTGGGTCCGCTCCTTCGACGGACATCATTGCGCGTGACATCAACTTATGGCTGACGGGTAAGTTGCAGGTCGGCGGGCCCGGCCCCACCAACGAGTTCATCGAGAGCGACGCGAAGTTGTTCTCGATCGATCGATACCTGGGGCAGGGGCGGAAACTCGGCGACGATCGGGAGGTGACGCCATGAGCAGAGCGCGCAATCGGGTTCGTGGCGGCTTCAGTTTGATCGAGGTGCTGATCGGAATCCTGGTCCTCGCGCTGGGTCTGGTTGGCCTTGCGGCGGTCTTCCCGACGGTCGTGCGTCAACAGCAGGTTGCGGCGGATCAATCGCAGGGCGTGTCGGTCGCGCGGTCGGCTGTTGCGATGATGAAGAAGCACGCCGAGTTGAATCGAACTTTGTCGGACGCGAACTATCTGGAAACAACAAACAGTCCGCCATTGACGACGGACACGCTTGATGACACGATCGACCTCCAACGGCTCGTGGGCTGGTCGGTGCTCACGTGGAACGACCAATGGTCGCTCGATGGTTCGTGGGACTTGCCGTACGAGGGTGTCGCCCCGACGGCGAGCGATCCGATCAGCATCGATCCTGCCACAGGAAACTGCATCATCGGCAGTGCGGCCGGGTTTTATGTGCAACAGGTGATCAACGGCGCGTTTCAGGATGATCCCCGCAAGATCAGGACGGGCGGCATCGCGATTCGGACGGCGGATCGCCTGATCCCCAACGCGGAGACGCCGCGGTTTGTGTGGGACTTTGTCGTGCGGCGCGAAGACCTGGGCGAGCGGCACAGCGGTGCGCCAGGCGTCGTCAATCTGAGCAATATGAGAACGTACCGCGATGACGGCGTGCAAGTCGTGGTGTTTGTGCGGCGCATTGATCCGGGAATTCGCGTGCCGGTCAATGGCTTTCTCAGGAACGTGATTGTCGGTGCGGGGGCGAACCGAGTGCCTGTTGCGGCAACAACGACGAACGTTCCCTCGCTGGATGGCCTTGGCGGCAACGGCGGAGTGCCGAGATACTCAATCGTACAGCCTTTGGAGTTCGTGTTCGGGACGGACCCAGTCAGTGCGCAAGTTCGCTATGACCTGCTTGATCTGAATGGTCCGGAAGCAGCGATGCTGCCATACGCCGCACAGATTGGTCAGAGGTTCGTGGATCACCTGGGCGGGGTGCACAAGGTGGTCGAGGTGCTGGATTCGGGCAATGCCGCGACGCGTCGCGTGCGTTTGGAGAGCCCGATGCGTGCGGACTATTCGGTCGTTGCGCCGCAGCCAAACGGCGCGATGGAGTTGATTTTCACTCCGCAGATTCCGGCGAGTGTGGAAGTGTTCAGCACGTCGCCCGGCGACCCGTCGTGAGAGCGGTGGTGGAGTGTGCCAAAGTGCGAAGCGAGTTGTTTCGCGGAGAATCGGCCATGAAGAATCGTTGTGCGACATCACCTGCTGCTTTGATCGCGGCGACCGGCTTGCCCGTGCGTCGCGCGTTCACGGTGATCGAGTTGCTGGTGGCGATCGGTGCGGTGGCGATCGTGACCGTTGGCCTCGCAGCGATCTTCGACGCCGTGGGCAAGACGGTGCAGGGTGGCAAGCGTGCGAGCGCGCTGTCGCAGTACGCAACCATGGTCGAGAACGAGTTGCGCAGGGACATTTCGGCGATCGATCCGAACTCGTTCATGGTGATCCGCCAGCAGTTTGTCGACGTCAACAACGATCAGTTGGTTGACGGCAATGACGCGGTTGTGCAGTTGTATCCCAATCAGACGAGCGGCCTGCGCACGCGTCGCATCGACGAGTTGATGTTCTTCGCCCGGGGCGACTTTGCGTCGGTCCGGACGCCGATCGTGCCCGACCTGGTGGCCCGCTCGCGCGAGGCGCGTGTGTACTACGGGCATGGTCAGAAGATGACGCCCGTATACAACGGCGGCGTGGGCGAGTTGGACTACACGAAGCCCGAGCCGCGTTTCCGGGATGTGGCCGCGGCCGCGACTGCTATGACGCCACTGGGCGGTGGCACTGCGAGCGATCCGAATCGCTATGCCAAGGATTGGATGCTCCTGCGCCATGTGACGGTCTTGCAGCAGCCCAGCGCGACCGGAACCGGCTTTGCGGATGTGCAGAACGAACTGAAAGCGCTCGGCGTGCTCCCCGCAGCGGCGCCGGTGCCGATCATCGTGGACAAGGATGCACAGATCGCGCTGCAGCCCGCGGCGCCGACGATTTTCCGCACCACGCTTTTCCCGAGATTGCCCGCGGGTGGCATCGGCGACTGCTTGTGGGCTGCCGCCAACGATGACTTGCACCCCAACTTCGCGACTGGCGCGGTTGATGTCGCAACCATGGATCTATCGGAGGTGCGTTCGTGGATCCTGGGTTCGAGTTCGTCTCCTTGGTCGTGGACGTTTGACCTGAGCCAATCGGAGGTCATCCTTCGCCAAATGAAGTTCAGCCCGATTGGCAGCATTCCAGGCGGAAATCCCGCGAGCATCAACTCGCTCGACATCATGCATCTCTGGATGAGCGATGCGATGCCCACGCAGTCTCTCTCGCGTCCTCCGGAGAGCACGGGCACGTTCGAGGCGCCATCCAACTTTGATCCGATCGGGCACCGCATTCGCTACGAGGTCCAACCGCCGGATCTTCGCACGTCGCTCGAGTCGTCGGGCAATCCGCCCGCGGGAAGTTACGCGACCCGCGCTCTTCAGGACGCGTACGAGCGTTCGGCGCAGACAATGCTGAGCGCCCACAACTTCGCACCGCGATGCAGCGAGTTCATCGTCGAGTGGTCGTTCGGAAGGACGCACCCGACAACGGGTGAAGTAATCTGGCATGGGCCGCCACGCGCAGGCTTCACGACGACCGAACTGAACTATTACCCGATCCAACTCCCGACCAATGAGTTGCTTGAAGAGGGCAGCGAGTTCACGCTTCGCTATGCACCCAATCCGGCGACCCCTCTCAACCTGATTGAAGAGCCTCGCGTCCACACGTTCACCGATCGCGTGATCTATGGCGAGACGCCCGACCCCGCCAACCGGCCGGCCGCCATTACCAGTTACTTTGGCTACATCGATCCCACGTTTGATCCGCAGAAGCCGATGGTGGGGCGTCCGGGTGCGAACGCGCAGGAGGCGGCGGGCGTTGCGGTGGACAACAAGTTGATGGAATGGCCTCGTCCCAGGATGCTGCGGATCACCATGTCCCTCGCCGACCCGCAGAATCCGGCGGTCGAGGAGACGTTCCAGTTTGTGCTGGAAGTTCCGCAGATGAAATCGAAGTGATCGGCATGTAGCGAGGTAGGGCACGTTCCGGGGCGGTGAGTCGGGATTGTGATTTGTTGAGGAGCACGACCATGTGCGACGAGTTGAAGACGACATCCAGTGCGGCAGAGTCCAAGGCCGCGAACTCTTGCTCTTCTGTGACGGGCCCCTCGTTCGTTGGCGTGGCGCACACGTCGCGCGCCAAGGTCCTGCGCACCATCAGCGGGCAGACGGCTGGTGTTGATCAGCGTCGCGGCTCGTTCCTGGTGCTGGTGGTGGGGGTGCTCGCGCTCCTGTCTGTGATCGCCGTGCTGTACGCGACGCTGGGCACCAGCGATCGATCTCGGGCAAACTCGGTCGTGCGCAAGCAGATCCTCGATGACTATCCCGCAAAGGTCGCGGATTACATCAGCGGGGTGATCGCGGCGGATGCGCTCGACATCATCCTCGAACGCATCGCGGCACCGGGACAGCCACGGTACGTGGCCGCTCGAGAGTCGTTTGACTATCCATTCACCGATTGGCGTTCGACGAATCAGAACGTCGGGTTGACGGCCGACAAGCCGCTGTTCACGCCGACCGGTGGTCCGGCGCGTGCTGCCAACGGCAACTTCATCGGACCGATGCCGACCTCGTGGACCCCAAGCGATCCGTACCTCGCGGCGACGGAGCCCACGTTCATGGATGTTCAGGGTCTCAGCCCCGCGTTGGCGGATGTGTTCCGTGAGCGACGCGACTGGGCGCACATCACCAATGTGGGCCCGGACGGGCGGTCTGTGAATCTTGCCCTCTTGCGCGGTGCCTTTGACTTGCCTTCGCGCCTGTTGACCGCGCAACTGTCGATCCCCGGCCCCGACCAGAGCGGGCAAGTAAACGTGCCGCTTGGCGCGCTCTCTCACGTCCCAGCGATCTGTGATTCGCGCCAGATTGGCGCGTTCCGTCCGATGTTCGACTCGCTCAATCCGGCGGACTTCAACCACATCCACAACCAGTGGGCCGACGCCGACGGCGATGGCTTTGCAGATTCCCGCTGGTTCGAGATGGTCGATGCACGCAACAACCCCGCGGGCAACTTGCCGCTGAACGAGATCGCGATCATCCCCGGCGATTCGAGCATCCGCTACTTCGTCGCGGCTCGCATCATCGACCTCAGCGGGCTTGTGAACGTCAACACCGCGACCGACCAGATGTCGCCGCCAGACCTTTCGCGCCTCATCGGCAGTTCGCCGGCGGATATCAATCTTCGTGATTTGCTCACGCTTGCGTACCAGAAGGACGTTCAGCCCGCGGGCGGCGCGTCGTATGACGCCCTGTTCGTCACGCCCGATCGCGCGCAGCAAGGCGTTCAGACGTACACGGCATACGACTTCGCTCAGGCCCACGCATCGGGTCACTTTGCGTATCAGGCGATCAAGTTGAGCCTCGCGGCCAACGCGCCGGTGCCGCCGGTGAATGACCTTCCCGTGGACGCGGCAGTCGGCACGCCATGGGCCGGCGTCTCGCTGGGCGGACCCGATCCGACGGTCAGTAACGACCCGGCATCGTTCGCCCGCCAGCGTGGCGTGTTCGCCGTCGGGAATCGCCAGAGTTGGGACTTTGACGTCGCGATCACCGGGTCCGCGGTGACCGGCGCGCAGGCTCGCTTCCAGTCTTACTTCCTCCGCAACAACGCGACGCGTGCGACGGGACTTGCGCAGAATCCCACGACGCCGGGCGCGTTCATCGCCAGCAACATCGGCCTGTTTGCCGAGGCTGACCTCCTCGAACTGCTCACCTACTTCGGCGCGAACGACTCGACGATCCGCTCGTCACTCGAAATGGTTGCGGGTGGACGCGCCGACACAGGCTATGACTACAGCCCCCTCCGCGACAATCGCGAGTTGTTCAACGAGCGGCCCGAGAGGCTCTTCTCTCTCGCGGCCGACGCCAACCAGTACGACCGCTTCATGCTCGCTCGCTTTCTCGACGTGCGTCAGCGCATCACCACGACGTCGTTCGCTCGCGAGATTCGCATGAGCGCCGACGTCGCGCCCGATCGTCTGGGCGATGGCGAGGCTCGCATCAATCCGATCACGCTCCTGAGCGACATCGAGTTGCGGGCAAGGCTGTCCGCGCCCGACGCGAACGGGCGTCGCGCCGATCTTGAGTTCAATAAACTCCTCCGCGCGTACTACACGTCGCTCGCGCCGTACGTGGGCGAGGGGAACAACGCCAACAACGCGAACGTCGCGTGGAACGATCCGGACTTCGACAACGGCGGTTCGTATCTGTCCTATGGGCACCAGGGTGCGGAGTTCGCGCTGATCACCTCGGCGTTCATGGCCGCCAATATGGTGGACAAGTTCGATCTCGACGGCATCCCTACGGCCAAGACGCTGATCCTCGAGCACGATGCCCGCTTCGGCGGCGGTGTGCTCGACAACGATCGTCAGCAGCCTCCCGAGGCGCAGGTTTTCCCATACTGGCACGGCCTCGGTGGGGATGCGGACCCGAATGACGTCGTCGCAGCCGCAGACAGCGATGCGGTCCTGAACAACCCGGCCAACGCCAACAAGCATTTGCTGAAGGCGACGACAGGCCGCACGGACAACGTCAACTCGCCAGCGGTCAACATCTATGGCGTGGAGGCGCAGCCATTCGTGACGGCCGTGACGATGTTCACGGTGTACACGGATGCGCCGGTGTCGGCGGGGCAGGGCGCGGACCAGGAGGCAGGTTCGGGCCCGCTGCCGGGCAGTGCAGAGCCGGTGACGATCAATGGTGACATTGACGTAGCGAAGTCAGACTTCGTGATGCGCTGCGTGGCTTTCCAGTTGACAAATCCGTTCAACACGGACATTCAACTTGGGGCGAATGAGTTCACCAAGCACGATGCCACGAACAATCCAACGGGCTTGAACCTGCAATGGTTGGATGTGGGTGATCCGGCCTTCCCCGGTTTCACGCGGATGCGTGATTATTTCTATCTTGAGTTTGGCGGACGCCAGTACGCGTTGGTGCGGTTGGAAGAGCAGCGCGTGAGGGCACAGGGTTCTCCACTTGAGTCGGGTGGGCCGAACAAGTATCAAGGCAACATCGGCGAATACACGATCATCGCGCCGTCCGCTGACGGGATCGACGTCATTGCACGCCCCATCGTAATCCCAGCAGGCGAGACCGTAGTGGTCTATGCACTCAGCCAGATTCCCCGATCGATTCTGCAGCGCATGAAGGCCGTCGATAACACGTTCATGACCGAAGTCCGCCCTGATCGGACGGTGTTGGGCGAGACCATTAGCGTTCCCCGGGATCAGTCGCCGGGGCAGTTCCACCAGTTGATTCGGAAGCACATCGCGGATCAGGGCTTGGGCATCGGTCGCCCGACGACGGTCAACCCTCAGGTGCCAAACGACGGCGTGTACGATCAGGATGGCGTCTACTGGATTCCGGAGTTTTTCAGCCCGCTGGACTCAACTTCCCTGACGAACACAGTCCGCGAAGACAAACTCGGCAAGCCCGGCCTGACCGTCGGAGATCACGACGCGACCGGTGGGAGTTTCGAGACGTTCGCGTCGTACGACGGTGATGATGCCAACCTCAGCAGCTCGGTTCACCAATGGTCGACTCCGATCGGAAGACTACTCGACGCGCCCACGGGGACCACCATTCCGCCAGAGAATCAGGTTGTGACGCTCTGGCGTGCCCTGCGCACCGGGCCGGATGATCCGAATGCACCGCAAGCGGGCGATGGCGTTCGGTACGATGCGAACTCGCTCACGCCTCCACTCCCCGACAAGGGCTGGGACGGGAGAGCGGGGAGTTACCTGCCTGGCGATGCAGTCTTGTACGAGCACAACCTCCGCAACAACGATCTCTTGGTCGATCGGTTGCGTCTGCCTTCTGGCGTGGACTTCAATCGCTCGACGCTCCTTGCTCCGATCAACAACCAGATTTCAGGAAGTGACGCGAACACCGGCGATGACATCGGGTACACGATCACACTGTGGGACTCCGTACATCGTCCGCACGATCCATCGGCTGCCAC
>Ga0075163_10000518_pt1 | contig 49632 bp, 31 predicted proteins | sample JI1023141ADNA_FD_71478 | JGI IMG/M metagenome (GOLD analysis project Ga0075163, IMG submission 71478) | Wastewater effluent complex algal communities from Wisconsin, to seasonally profile nutrient transformation and Carbon sequestration -... | ecosystem: Engineered > WWTP > Effluent > Algae...
GCGGTCGACGAGCGGGAGCGCGCGCTTGCGGAGCGCCTCGAGCGCCTCGACGCGTCGCGCCATCGCGCCCTCGACCGCGGCGAACTTCTCGCCCGACGTGAAGCGGAACGCCATCGCGCCGAGCGCGCAGCCGTCCGCCACCAACACCGCGGCCATGCTCCCGCCGCCGGGGGTGGGCGTGCGCTCGGCCAGGCGATTGCCGAACTCGGTGACGGACAGGTCGATCAGGTTCTGGGCGCTCATGCGTCGGAGCCGATGGGGGCGCGCGGGACAGGGGGGGCGGGCGGCGCGCGTGGCCGGCTCCACCGTGGGTCCGAGGGGGCGAGGTGCCGCGGTCCCGGTCGGCGCGGGATTGTAGCCACGCGTCCACGCCCCTCGCGCGGGTCGAACCGCGCCCGGAACGCCGTCCTCGGGCTGCGTGAGGATCGCACCCCGCCACCGAGCCGTCGGAGCACCGACCGAGTCTCCCACGCGTCCCCGCGGCGTCCCTCGGCGGTACCCCGGCGCGCCACGACGGCCTGGAAACGCGCCCCGCGACGCGGGAGACGTCCCACCGGCTTCCCACCCGAAGGACGGATCCGCGGGGTGAGCAGGGCTTCACACCCGTCGATCCGCCCCAAACCGTGTCGCCTTAAGCCCATGCGCCGAAAAACCTTGCTTCGGCGTTGCAATTGCGGCTTGGGACTGGAGGATCGAGTTTCCTAGGGTGGCCAACCAGAGGAAGACCCTCGCGCCACCCCGTTTCGGGTGCCCGCTCCGATCTCTTCTCCCAATCCCCACCGTTCGAGCGGCCTCTCTTCGGAGTCAGGCCACATGCCGGGTGCCACAGGCCCGAGCAGTCGACGCACGGCTTTGAAAATCGCCTTCGTAACGCCGGAACTCAACGCGCTGGTTCGACGTACGAGCCTCGCGGAGGTATCGGAAGCCCTGCCCCGGACGCTCCGTCAGGAAGGCAGCGACGTGCGCGTGTTCTTGCCCTACTGCAAGGACCTGAACGTCGAGCCGCTGAGCGAGCTCTCCGTCGTGGGCGAGGTGCGCGTCAAGGACGGCGCCTCCAAGATCACCCTGACGGTGCACCGGGGCCTCCTGGGCGACCTGCCGATCGTCCTGATCGACCATCCGACGCTCTTCCGCGCGCGCCAGCCCTACGGGGACGACGAGGGGCCCTACCCGGACAACTGGCGTCGCTACGCCGTGTTCTCGCGCGCCGTGCTGGAAAGCCTGGCGCTGCTCGAGTTCGCGCCCGACGTCATCCACTGCATGGACTGGACGACGGGCATGATCCCCGTCATCCGCGAGCTCGAGTACGCCGAGAAGGACCCGGACCATCCGGCGTCGGGCGCGGGCACCTTCTTCGCGATCCACAACCTCGCGATGCAAGGACCGTTCGAGCGCGAGGTGTTGCCGCACATGGGCATCCCCCACCGCGTGTTCAAGAACGTGATGGGCGTCGAACTCGCGGGCAAGGTGAACTTCCTCAAGTCGGGCGTCGAGTTCGCGACGATCGTGGGCGTGCACTCGCCCGGATTCGCGGAGCGCGTGCAGTCGACGAAGCGCGGCGACGGCCTCGACGAGGTGTTCCGTCGACGCGCCAAGGAGCTCGTCGGCATCACGAACGGCATCGACTACAAGGCCTGGGATCCCAGCAATGATCAGCTGCTGCCCCACACGTATTCGATCAAGGACAAGGACCTCAACGGCAAGCGCAAGTGCAAGGAAGCGCTGCAGAAGAACCTGAAGCTCGACACGGGCGCGCGCCAACCGGTCGCCGCGGTGATGGGTCGGTTCGACGCGGACAGCGGCTTCGACATCTTGGCCGAGGTGCTGACGCAGATCCTCGAACGCAACGTCGAGGTCGTGCTCATCGGCACGGGCAAGCACGACATCCTCGAGCGCGTGCGCACGATGGAGACCACGTTCACGGGTCGCTGCCGCCTGATCGACACGTACAACGCCGGCGCGGCGCACGCGCTGCTGGGCGGCGCCGATTTCCTCATCTTGCCGTCGCACTACCACAGCTCGAATGCGCTGTGCGCCATCGGCATGCGCTACGGCGTCGTGCCGATCATCTACTCGGGCAGCGGTCTCGAGGACACGGTGATCGACATCGAGACCGACGTGCGTCACGGCACGGGATTCACCTTCCGCAACTACTCGGGCGACAGCCTCTTGGAAGGCATCGACGCCGCGCGCAAGCACTACAAGGAAGCCGCGGATTGGCGCACGATCGCGATGCGCTGCATGAAGCAGGACTTCTCGTGGCACGCGACGGCGGAGAACTACATCAAGGCCTATCGCCGCGTGACCCGCCGAGTGAAGAACTCGGCGGTCGACGATTGAGCCACCGCCGTTGAGCTCCGTCGGCATGCACACGCAGCGCTTCGTCGGCATCGACCTGGGTGGCACCGGCATCAAGGCCGGAGCGTGCGACGAACGCGGCACGATCCTCGAGACGCGGTCGATACCCACGGGACTCGCGGAGGGGCCGGCCGCCGTCCTCGACCGCATGGCGCAGTTGGCGCGCGAGTTGGGCGCCACTCGAGGCGTCGGCGTGGGTTCGCCCGGCCTCATCGACCACGTGAACGGTCGCGTGCTCGAGAGTCCCAATCTCCTGTCGATGCAGGGCGTCCCGATGCGCGACGAGATCGCGCGACGGTTGTCGCTCCCGCCGGCCAGCGTCGTGCTCGAGAACGACGCCAACTGCGCCGGCTACGGCGAGCACTGGTGCGGCGCGGGCGCCAACGAGACCGACATGCTCATGATCACGCTCGGTACGGGCGTGGGCGGCGGTCTGGTGCTCGACGGACGCATGTACGCCGGCCCCGGCGGCATGGCGGGCGAGATCGGACACGTGTGCATCGATCCCGACGGTCCTCCGTGCGGGTGCGGGCGACGCGGGTGCGTCGAGCAATTCGCGTCCGCGACCGCGGCGACGCGGCGGGCGAAGGAGCGCGGGCTGCCGGCCTCCAACCCCGGCGACCTGAAGCTCCTGGCGCAGATGGCGCGCGACTTCGACGGCGCGGAGCGCGCGCTCTTGTTCGAGATCGGTCGCGACCTCGGCCGAGGCTTGGGCATGGTCGTGTGCCTGCTCGACCTGCGCGTCTACGTGATCGGCGGCGGCTTCGGCGCCGCGACGGACGTGTTGGAGCCGGGGATCCGCGCCGGTCTGCGCGAGCGTTCGTACGGAGATCGTCTGCAGGCCGTTCGCATCGTGCCCGCGCTCCTCGGCGCCAACGCCGGTTGGATCGGCGCCGCGCGACGAGCGATGCGCTGAGAGTTCGTCAAGAAATCGAGGCTACGAACTCTCAGAGGATGCTGCGCCGCGCCGCGGAGGCGGCACGGACGTCGAGCCCGTGATTTCTTCACAGGCTCTGAGCGATCGCCGGGGCCCGCGGGTCGCGCCGCGCAGGCGCGCGCGTCGGATCGGCACCGCGACTCCGCATCGGCGTCCACAATCGGTATCCTTCCGGCCCATGCAGAACGGCGACACGATCCTCCGCGTGCGCGACCTGAGGAAGGTCTACAAGCGCGGTCTGTTCGGCAAGAACGGCGTCACCGCGATCGACGGCGTGTCGCTGGAAGTCGGACGCGGCACGGTCTTCGGCCTGCTCGGGCCGGACGGCGCGGGCAAGACCACGATGATCAAGTGCTTGCTCGGTCTGGTCCGTGACTTCGAGGGCGAAGCGCTGCTGTTCGGACTGCCGCCCGGCGATCCGCATTCGCGATTGCGCGTCGGCTACCTGCCCGAGGCGCACCGCTTGCCCGGTCACTTGACCGGCCGACAGGTCATGAAGCTGTTCGGATCGCTGGCGGGTGCGGCGCCCGAGGACGTCGAGAAGCGCATCGGCCCGCTCCTCGAGCGCGTCGACATGGTCAAGGCCGCGGACCGCAAGGTGCGCGAGTACAGCAAGGGCATGCAGCAGCGCATCGGACTCGCGCAGGCGCTGGTCAACGATCCCGAGCTGGTGTTCCTCGACGAGCCGACCGACGGAGTCGACCCCGTCGGCCGCGCGGCGATCCGCGAGCTCGTCAGCGACCTCAAGGCGCGCGGGGTGACGCTGTTCCTCAACTCGCACCTCTTGATGGAGGTCGAGATGATCTGCGATCACGTCGTGATCATGAACAAGGGTCGGATCGTGCGCCAAGGCACGATCGACGAGCTGACCCCGCGCACCGGCGCCGTGCGTTTCGAGCTCGCGAGCTCTCGCGCCGACCTGCCGCAGATCCTGCAGGGGCTCGGCACGAACCTGCGCGTCGAGGGTCACGACTTCACCTGCGTCCTGTCGCCCACCGAAGTCGACGCGGCCGTCGATCGCCTCCGCGCCGCGGGGGTGTCGATCCGCGGGATCAGCCAGCGTCGTTCGACGCTCGAGGAATCGTTCATCGACATCGTGGGCCATCAGGCGACGACCGCCATGCCCGTGTCCGGCGCGCAGAAGGCCTGGAAATGAACCGTCACATCGCCCGCGCGCTGGTCGAGGACGCGCTCTACCAGGTCCTCGACAACAAAATCTTCCGCGTCCTGGTCGTGATGGCCATCGTCATGATCGCGCCGACGTTCCTGATCTCGTTCGGCGAGACGGAAGTCAGCGTCCTGTTCGGCTGGAAGGTGTTCACGTACGCCGACCTGCGCTGGTTGATGGCCGGCGTGAACCCCGCGTCGAAGGACGCGCAGATCCGCGCGATCCAGGCGCTGCAGTCGTTGGTCGTCGAGAGCCTGGCCGGGAACTTCGGGATCCTGCTGTGCTTGTCGGCGACCGCGTTCTTCGTTCCGCGCATGCTCGAGAAGGGCGAGGCGGACACGTTGTTCTCCAAACCGGTGGGGCGCTTCGTCCTGCTGTTCTCGCGCTACCTGTCGGGCGTCTTGTTCGTGGGCGTGCTGGCGTTCCTGCTCGTGTTGGGCATGCACGTGGGACTGTTGCTGCGCTCCGGCTACAGCGACCCGGGCTTCCTGTGGGGCGCGCTGACCTTGGTGTACGTGTTCGCGATCGTGCACGCGTTCTCGACCGTCGTGGGCGTGTTCACGCGCAGCTCGGTGACGGCGCTCCTGGTTTCGATCCTGTTCTACGGCGCGAACGGCTGCGCGCAGTCTCTGTGGATCATGAAGGAGCACGGCCTGGCGCAAGCGGCGGAGGCGCGCGACGCGGGCGAGGACTCCGAGATGGCGCACGCCGCCGAGGAGATGGAGAAGCCCCTGTGGAGCTTCCTCTTCGGAACGCTCGACACGATCCACTACGTGATGCCGAAGACGAGCGACGCCGACGTCCTGACGCGCAAACTGCGCATCGCGATGACCGGCGGCGAATGGGTGATCGAGGACAAGGTCGGACAACTCGCGCTCGACCGCGAGCCGATCGACATGACGCGCGCTTCGGAGGCGGTCGAGGTGGACACGTCCACGAATCCGGTCGTGTGGTCCGCGGGTGACGACGCACGTATCACGCTGTCGCGCCGCTCGCGCCTCGTGGAGCGTACGATCGGCGACAAGACGCGTCCCGGTCGCACGTCGACCAACTCCGCGGCGGCGGAACTGCTCAAGTCGCTCGAGGCACGCAAGGACCTCGAGGGCAAGCCGACTCGCGTTCGCGAAGCCACCGTGCCCTCCGCGCGCGACGGCGTGCGCTGGCAAGTCCAGGAGGACGGTCGGGCGCGAGTCCACGTGCGGCACTTCGTCGCCGTCGGTGACTGGATGCACGAAGTCGAGTTGGATGCCGACCCGAAGTGGCTCGAAGCGCACCCCACCGTGCTCGTTCAGTTCCTGGCCGGGCTCAAACCGCAGCGCGAGAGCGCCGCCGAGCTGCCCTCCGAGGCCTGGTACGAGAAGCGGTTCGGGTGGGCGGCGCCGATGAAGTTCAACGCGTTCTTCTCGTTGGGGACGTCGCTGCTGTTCGGCCTCGCGTTGATGTTCCTGGCGCGCTGGCGTCTGTCGCGCATCGACTTCTGATGGACCCCGCGATCGTCGAAGGTCTGCGCGCCATCGTGGGCGACGCGGGTCTCGCGACCGGCCTCGCGCGGCGCGTGCCGTACGAGTGCGACGGGCTGGCGTTCGCGCGTCAGGTGCCCGATCTCGTGCTCTTGCCGCGCGACACGGCCGAGACGGCCGCGGCGATGCGGCTCCTGCACCGACACGGCGTGCCCGTCGTGGCTCGCGGCGCCGGAACGGGGCTCTCGGGCGGAGCGACTCCGGTGGCGGGCGGTGTGTTGCTCTCGACGGCGCGCATGCGCGACGTGCTCGAGATCGATCCGGTCGACCGGTTCGCGCGCGTGCAGGCCGGCGTCGTCAACGTCGACCTGACGCACGCGTGCGAACACCACGGGTTGTTCTACGCGCCGGATCCCTCGAGCCAGAAAGCGTGCACGGTTGGTGGCAACGTGGCCGAGAACTCGGGTGGGCCGCACTGCTTCAAGTACGGCACGACGACCCGACACGTCCTGGGGCTCGTCTTCGTGACCGCCGAAGGCGAGATCGTCGATCTCTCGCGGCCGCGCGTCGACCCGATCGGCTACGACCTCGTCGGGCTCTTCGTCGGCAGCGAAGGCACGTTCGGAGTGGCGACCGAGATCACCGTGGCCCTCCTTCCGACGCCGCCGGTCGTCGAGACGTTGCTCGCGCTCTTCAAGGACCTCGACTCGGCGTGCGACTCGGTGACGGACCTGATCGCGGCGCGGCTCGAACCTTCGGCGATCGAGATCCTCGACAAGCTCACGATCGAGGCCGTCGAGGCCAGCGTGTTGGCCGCGGGCTATCCCAAGGACGCCGAGGCCGTGCTCCTGATCGAGTGCGAAGGCACCGAGGTCGAAGTCGCGTCGACGATCCGCGCGATCGAAGCACTCTTGACGAAACGTGGAGCATTCCAGACCCGTCGAGCGCGCGACGCGGCCGAGCGCACGAAGTTGTGGGCCGGTCGCAAGGGCGCGTACGGAGCCATGGGCCGCGTGGCGCCGGACTTGTACGTGACCGACGCGGTCGTTCCCCGGACGCGTCTGCGCGAGCTCGTGCGCGCCACGACGGAGATCTGCGAGCGACGCGGTTTGAAGGTCGCGAACGTGTTCCACGCCGGCGACGGCAACCTGCATCCGAACATCAGCTACGACCGCCGCGACGCGAATCAACTCGCGCGCGTGCTCGACGCCGGCGACGAGATCCTGCGCGTGTGCTTGGCGGCCGGTGGTTCGTTGACCGGCGAGCACGGCGTCGGCCTCGAGAAGCTGGGCGCGATGGAGTGGCTCTTCTCGCGCGACGATCTGGCCGCGATGTGCCGCGTGCGCGAGGCGTTCGATCCGGATCGACGGATGAACCCGGGCAAGTTGCTGCCGGTCCGGGCCTGCATGGAGACGCGCACGCGTCCGCCGCGGGAGCCGTCGACGTCGGACCTGCGCGCTCCGATGCTCACGGGCGTTCGGCCTGAAACACCTCGCGACGAGGACGCGCCCGGCGACGATCTCCCCGAGCCCGCCGGCGGCGAGGAGCCCGCGTGAGCGAGACCCGCGACGCCCTCGAGGCCGAGATCGGCGCACGCGCCGTCGGCACGACGTCGATCGACGGACGCCACGTCCCGGTCGCGTTCCCGACCGACGAGGCTCAAGTGCAGGCGCTCCTCGCGTTGGCCGCGTCGCGACGGTGGCGGGTGCTGCCGATCGGATCCGGCACGAAGCTCGACCGCGGAGCCCTGCGCGAGAAGCCCCGCTTCGCGATCTCGGTGCGCGGACTCTCGGGCGTCACGTCGTTCGAGCGCGGCGACGGCACGATCACGGCACGAGCGGGCAGCACGATGGCCGCGTTGGCGCAGATCGCGCGCTCGAGCGGCATGCACGTGACCCCGGACGTGGCCGCGCCGCAGCACGCGACGCTGGGCGGCACGTTGGGAGCCGGTGCGTCGGGCGTCGATCGACTCCGCTACGGTCCCGTGCGACATCACGTGCTCGGCATGCGCGTCGCACTGGCCGACGGCACGACCACGCGCACGGGCGGACGTCTCGTCAAGAACGTGACCGGCTACGACCTGCATCGCTTGTACACGGGATCGCGCGGATCGCTGTGCGTGATCTTGGAGGCCAGCCTGCGGCTGTTCCCCGCGCCGGAACACGAGTTCGTGCTCACCGCGACGTACTTCGGTCGCGACGCCGCGCTGCGAACTGCCGCGACCGTGCTCGCGAGCCCCGTGCGTCCCACTTGTGTCGCCGTCGAGAGCGCGGGCGACGGCGGGCACACGCTGGTCGTGGCCCTCGCCGGACGTCGCGAGCCGGTCGAGTGGGAGCGAGCGCACGTGAGCGCGATCCTGGGTGATCCGCTCCTCGCGGAAGGTCGCGAAGCGCGCGAGCGGATCGAGCGCCTGCGCGACGCCGAACTCGACGCCACCCTGCGCGTCGGCGCCGCGACCAGCCGCCTGCCGCGCGTCCTCGAGACGATCGACGGACGCACCCGAACCGACGGCACGCGAGCGCGACTCGTGATCCATCCGGGCCTCGCCACCGTGGACGTCGTGCTGGCGACGTCGGAGGGTTCGACGTCGGCCGACGAGAACCACGTCGAGTCGTTGGCGCGCGATCTCCTGGCGCTGGACGTCGAGGTCGAATTGCGCGGGACGACACCGCTCGTGCGCGAGCGCTTCGCCGCGTCGAGGCACGCTCACGTACCCGCACGCGCGCTGTCCGAACGCCTGCGCGACGCCCTCGACCCCGAACGGCGCTTCGCCGGAGATCGCTCGGTAACCGCGACCACGACCACGGTCGTGTCGGCTCCGCCACCGCGGACCCGCCACCCCGATCCTTCGAGCCCCGCATGAACGACCGCGATCTCGTCGACTACGCGAAGAGCTTGGACTGCATCCACTGCGGTCTGTGCCTCAACACGTGTCCGACCTATCGCCTGACGGGTGCCGAGTCCTCGAGCCCGCGCGGACGCGTCCACCTGATGCGCTCGGTGGCCGAAGGCACGTTGGTCGTCGACAGGGACTTCACCGAGGAGATGGACTTCTGCCTGCTGTGCCGTCATTGCGAGAGCGTGTGCCCGTCCGGCGTGCGCTTCGGCGAGTTGATGGAGCACACTCGCTCCGGCCTCGAATCGCGCCGTCGCCGGTCCTTCGCGTCGCGACTCACGCGCTGGATCGGCTTCCGCGTGATCCTCCCCCATCGATTCGTGCTGCGGACGGCCGCCGCCGTGGCTCGCGCGGCGCAGACCACCGGCGCGCTCGCCGTCGCCTCGCGCGTGGGTGGCGAACACGGACGAGCCTTGGCGCGCGCGCCGCGCGTGCCACCGCGCGAGGAGCGCGAGTTGCTCCCGTCTTCCACGCCCGCGGACGATCCGCGCGCGGGCGTCGTCGGCGTGTTGCAAGGATGCGTGATGCCCGAGTTGCTCGGTCGCGTGAACCGCGCGACCGTCGACGTGCTCGCCGCGGTCGGCTTCGAGTCGCGCATCCCGCCCGCGCACGTGTGTTGCGGCTCGTTGCACGCGCACAACGGCGACCTCGCGGGTGCACGAGACCTGGCGCGTCGCACGATCGCCGAGTTCGAGCGCGCGTTGTCCGACGCACCCGAAGCGGTCGTCGTCGTGAACAGCGCGGGCTGCGGCTCGCACATGAAGGAGTACGGACACCTCCTGGCCCAGGATCCGGCGTGGGCCGAGCGCGCGCGACGATTCGCCGCGCGCGTGAAGGACGTCTCGGAGTTCCTGGCGTCCCCCGCGAACCGTGAACGCCTCGAGTCGCGGATCCAGGCGGCCGGGTCGACGGCGAACACGACCGAATCGTGTCGCGCGACGTGGGACGATCCGTGTCACCTGTGCCACGGGCAGCGCATCCGACGCGAGCCGCGCACGCTCTTGGACATGGTCCCCGCGCTCGAGCGCGTCGAGATGGCCGACGCCGAGGCGTGCTGCGGATCGGCCGGCATCTACTCGCTCGCGCGTCCCACCGACGCCGCGGCGGTGTTGGAGCCCAAGCTCGACTCGCTGCGCGCGAGCGGTGCGCGGCTCCTCGTAACGGGCAACCCCGGTTGTCACCTGCAGTGGGACGCGGGCGTCCGCGCCGCGGGCATGGACGTGCGCGTGGCGCACGTGGTCGAAGTGCTGGCCGAGGCGCTGCGAGGCGAGTCGTCGTCGCCGGGCTGAAGGGCGAACCTCGTCAGCGCGAGAGCGACGCGAGCAACGCTTCGAGTTGCGCGCGCGACGCCGACTCGCCGCGCGGCCACGTGGCCGTCAACAAGCACGGCTGGCGCGCGAGGCTCAAGTTGACTTGGATGGTGTCGCGGAACGCGGGACCCGGCTCGTACTCGCGGTGGTGCACCCAGTCGGCGTCGAACCCGCGCCACGCGATGCGCTCCTTCGCCACCGTGACGCGACCGCCCTTGTCGCCGAGGTCGTCGACGTCGCTCCAGCCCACCGACTTGATCATCTCCTCGGCTTGGCGCACACCCTGTTCGGCGTCCTTCGGGAACACGAACACGAGTCGACGCGGCTTCGCGGTCGAAGGCGTGATCGGGATCTTCTTCCACTCGACCTTGGGTGCGTCCTTCGACGAATCCGAGTCGGACGCGACCGGCGCGGGTGCCTCGGGCGCGGCGCGTCGGTCCTCGACCACGACGACGCGCGCGCCGAGCGGGACCTCGCGGGCTTCCACCACCTCGTACCCCTCGCCGAGAGTGCGCACGCCGAACGCGCTCTCCAGCAACGCGGCGCCGTCGACCGCCGCTCCGCGTGACACGAACAAGAACGCGCCCGCGGCGGCGAGCGCCATCAAGCCCAGTGCGACGAACACGATCGTCGCCGCGCCAGTGTTGCCCGGTGCAACCGCGCCTCGTGAGGTGTCGGCGTCTCGATCCCCCCGCGACGCCGCGCCGGAGCGCGTCGTCGTCGGTGAACTCGTGTCGTGGTCCGGCGTCACGAGCGATCAGCGCTCGGTGCCGACGTGGAACGGCTTCAGGAAGCGGATCACGTCTTCGTCCGAGACGGGATCCGTGCCGTGGAGCCGCACGAGTTGCAGGATCAACGGCTTGCCTCCCGTCTCGGGAGTCAAGTTCACGAGGATGCTCGGGCCCTGGCCGACCGGAGGCGTGTCGCCCTCGCCGACCTTCTCCGACTCCATCTGGTGGAAGCGCAGCACTTCGAGGTCGCGTCCTTGCACGCGGATCTTGCCCGCCGTGGCTTCCTTGCGATTGCCGAACCCCATGAAACCGCCGTCGACGTCGGGGTTCATGAGCTTGTCCTGGACTTCCTTGGACTTGTCGGTGCCGAACTGCATGAGCACCACGGCGAACCCACGCGAATCGTCGAACACGTACATGTCCATGCCCAAGTGGTGCCCCAGCTTGAGCTCCAACTCGGGCGGACGTGCGTCGAACGGCAACACCTCGGCCACGTGCGGCCACTGCTTCTCGGGGTTCGTCGCGTCCTTGATGTAGGAGGCGAACCACGCGACGGCCACGATACCCAGGATGAGCGCCAAGAGGCAGCCGCCGCCGCAGAACCACAGCCAGGTCGGGATCTTCTTCTTGGGCGGGGGCGGCATTTCGCCTTCGCCCCAGGTCGATTCGCTCATCGTCGTGCTCCGCTGGTCCGTTCGTGTGACGGAAGGATCCGGTCGTGGGAAGGGCTCATCCGTGAGGGGGACGTCTCGTTCGTCCGCTGGAGGGTTCCGCGCGCAGCCGCGCCGAGGAATCCTCAAGGCGCTTGTACTCGCGCTGCCAGATGCGCTGCAAGCGAGTGCGCATTTTCCCGCTCGCCGCGCCCGAGCCGAAGCCGCGCGTGCACTCGATCATGGTCGCCACGAGACCCTCGAAGTCGTTCCAGTCGACGTACTCGGGCGCGATCGTCTGCGCGGGTCCGCAGTTGTGGTAGTTGCCCAGGGCGAGGCACATGGCGCCGGCGCGGACGCCGTAGTGGTTGTAGGCCGTGGATTCGCAGCTGCCGCCGTCCATCAGCGCGCGCTGGCGCCGGAACTCGGGCACGCGCGCGGCGACGCGCGTCATGGCCTCGTCGAGCTCGAGCGTGATCTCGGGATCGAACACCGATTGTCGATCTCCCACGCGCAACACGGGACCGCGCCCCACGAGCGCCGTCGAACGCTTCGGCGAGCATTCCAATCCGACCACCCACGTGTCCGGGGGCAGGCTCTTCGACTCGAGGAGTCCGAGACAACCGACGAAGCCCGTCTCCTCGGCGCGCGTGAACACGCCGATCAGCGGCGACTCCGTGCGCGTGCGCCAGGCGTGATCGAGCGTGCACAGGATCGACGCGGCGCCCATCAGGTCGTCGCACACGCGCGCGTGCAGGCGTGAGCCCCGCACGACGCCGTCGGGCAGGTCGAACACGCCGAAGGAACCGCGCACGATGCGTCCACGCACGTCGGCGAGCTCCGCGACGATGCCGTCGTCCCCCTGCACCGCCGCGGACGCGACCATCGCCGTCGCGCACGCGGATCCGTCGCGCGCGTCGTGGAAGCGCACGCGCGAGCCGGGCATGAAACGCGCCGGCACGCCGCCGTGGAACGCCGCGCGGTGCACGCCCTTGCGCGCTCCGAGCGCGTGGAATCCCGGGTGATCGAGGTGCGCGCTGAAGGCCAACGTCGGCGCGTCCGGCCCACGCGACGGCGTGGCGCGTCCGGCCGCGGTGCGGCGCGAACTCGCGCGCGCGGAACGCGTGCGACCGGCGGATGCCTCGCGGGCCTTCGACGCGGGCGCGGCGCCGGGCCACGTCACGATCAGGTTCGCGTGCGCGTCGACGCGCAGCTCGAGGCCCGCTCGCTCCGTCACGAAGTCGCGCACGACGCGCGACGGTCCGTCCTCGAAGTAGGGCGCCGTGGGACTCGACAGCAGATCACGGACGAACGTCAACGCGCGGGCGCGCTCGTCCGGCGTGAGGACTCCGAGCGACGCCTTCGGCAGCGCGAAGCGCGACCGCGGCGCGGGAGCGAGCTCACTCCTTCCAGTCATAGAAGCCCTTGCCGCTCTTCTTGCCGAGTTCGCCGCGCGCGACCTTGTCGCGCAGCAACTTCGGCGGCGTGAAGCGCTCGCCCAGTTCGCGCGACAGGTACTCCGCGATCGAGAGGCGCACGTCGAGTCCCACCAGGTCGGTGAGCTTCAGCGGCCCCATCGGGAAGCCGTAGCCGAGCACCATGGCCTTGTCGATGTCCTCGGCGCTGGCGACGCCGCTCTCGAGCATGCGGATCGCTTCCATGCCGATCGCGATGCCCAGTCGCGAGCTGGCGAAGCCCGGCGCGTCCTGGACCCGGATCGGCTCCTTGCCCATGCGCTTGCCGAGCTCGACGGCGCACGTCACGGCCGCGGCCGAGCTCTTCGACGTCTCGACGACCTCGATCAGCTTCATGATGTGCACCGGGTTGAAGAAGTGCATGCCCACGACGCGTTCAGAATGCTTCGTCGCCTCCGCGATCGCGGTGATCGGCAGCGAGCTCGTGTTCGTCGCGAGCAACACGTCCGGACCCAGACGGTTCCCGAGGTCGCCGAAGATCGAGCGCTTCAAGTCGAGCTTCTCGGGGACCGCTTCGATCACGACCTGCACGCCGCGCACGGCTTCCTCGATCTTCGTCGAGCCGCTCAAGCGCGAGAGCGCCGCGTCGCGGTCGGCCGCGGTCACCTTGCCCTTCGCGACGCCCGCCTCGAGGTTCGAGCGCACCATCGCGAGCCCCTTCTCGACGGGCCCCGCCGCGATGTCGAAGAGGCGCGTCTCGACGCCGATCTGCGCCAGGACGTGCGCGATGCCGTGTCCCATGGTGCCGGCGCCCAGGACGGCGGCGGTGCGAATGTCGGTTGCGTTCATCGGAATCTCGTGTGTCGGCCGGTGGAGGGCGCCGACGGTCGGAACCGCGGCGCGAGTCGGAGTGTGCGGGAGTGTGTCGTAGATTCAGGGAAGGGTGAGGACGATCTTGCCGAGCACTTGGCGCGACTCGAGCAACTCGTGCGCGAGGCGTACCTGCGTCAACGGCAAGACGCGGTCGACGACCGGTTGGTACACGCCGCGCGCGACGTGATCGAGGATCGTGGGCAACGCGCTGCGCGGTCCCATCGTCGAGCCGAGGATCGACTGGTTCTTGATGAAGACGTGCGGCAGCGCGAGTTGCACCGTGGGGCCCGTCGTGCCGCCGCACGTGACGAGCCGTCCGTTGCGCGCCAACACCCGCATCGAACCCTCCCACGTGGCCGGGCCGACGTGCTCGACGACGACGTCCACGCCGCGGCCGCCGGTGATCTTCTTGACCTGCGAGGGCCAATCGGGCTTGGAGTGATCGACGACTTCGTCCGCGCCGAGCTGACGCGCCAGCTGCATCTTCGCCTCGGTCCCCGCGGTGGCGAAGACGCGCGCGCCACGATCGCGCGCGATCTGGATCGCGGCCGAACCGACGCCGCTCGTTCCCGCGAGCACGAGGACGCTCTCGCCGGCTTGGATGTTCGCGCGCGTGACCAACATGCCCCACGCCGTGAGGAACACGAGCGGCACGGCGGAGGCCTTGACGGGATCGAGTCCCTTCGGGATCGGCAGCGCGAAGCGAGCTTGGACCGCGACGTACTCGCACGCGAGCCCGTCGGAGTGTTCGCCGCGGATCTTGTAGTCGTCGGACAGGTGATCGTTGCCCGCGAGGTCGTGCGCCGAGCCGCCCGAGCTGTACCCCGGCTCGACCAGCACGCGTTGTCCGGGACGCAGGTGCGTGACGCCCTCGCCGAGTTGCACGATCTCGCCGATGCCGTCGCATCCGGGGATCATGGGCAGCGGCAACTTCATGCCCGGCATGCCGCGGCGCACCCACAGATCGAGGTGGTTCACGGACACCGCGATCATCTTGACGAGCACTTCGCCTTCGCCCGGCTGCGGGACGGGCACGTCGACGATCTGCAGGACCGACGGATCGCCGTGCACGGGGACGTGGACGGCCTTCATGGTGCTCTTCATGCGTGGAGTCGTGGGGAACGTGACGTCGATCGAGGGGCGAAGGAATCGTGTGCAGCGGGACGACCGAGACCGCGGAGTGGAGGGCCCGCCGAGGAGGCATGCGCGAACGACCGACGCCGCCGACGGCGAACGACCGGTCGCGAGCGGACTCACCGACCGCGGAACTGGGCCTCGCGCTTGCCGACGAACGCCGCGATGCCCTCGCGAGCGTCCTCGGACGAGAACAAGCGTGCCTGGAGTTCGCGCTCGAGCGCGAGACCGCTCTCGAGCGGGATCTCCGCGCCGGTCTGCACGGCGCGCTTGATGAGACCGACCGACATCGAGGCCTTGCCCGGCGCGCAGAACGAACGCGCGTAGGTCAGCACGTCGGCCAAGAACGCGTCGTCGCTGGCCGCTTCGCGCACCTCGGTCACGAGGCCCAACGCGAGCGCTTCCTCGTACGCGAACAACCGCCCCGTGGCCATCAACTCGATCGCCTTGCTCTTGCCCACGACGCGCACGAGTCGTTGCGTGCCGCCGGTTCCCGGCAGGACGCCCAGCGCGACCTCGGGCAGGCCGCACTTGCCCGAGTTCTTGCGCGCCACGCGCAGGTCGCAGGCCAACGCGATCTCGAGTCCGCCGCCGACGCAGTGGCCGCCCAGCGCGGCGATCACGAGCTTGGGCGTGTGTTCGATGCGCAGCAGCGTCTCGTTCGCGTGCAGGCAGAACTGGTACTTGAAGGCCGGCGTGACCTCGTGGAGCATCGCGACGTCGGCCCCGGCGCAGAAGAACTTCTCGCCCGCGCCCGCCAAAACGATCACCTGCACCGCGTCGTCGAAGCGCGCCCGCAGGATCGCCTCGTCGAGGTCGCGCATCATCGCGTGGCTGTAGCCGTTTGCGGGCGGATTCGTCAGGGTGATCAGCGCCACGCCGCCACCGCTCGCGTACGTGGCCTTGCCGTGGGGCAGCGTCTCGGGAGCGCCGATCGAATTCGGGGAGAGGGCCGTCATGGTGTCGTTCCGCCGCGGAAGGGTCGGCGCGCGACGCCGACGGGGTCCGAAATCCGCGCGTGTACCGCCGCGCGGGGCAGAGTTTCTAGCAGAAACGGTGCTCTCGGTCGACTGCGGCGGCGCGGGGCGCGACACCCGCACGATCCACTACAGGTCGACGACCTGCATCCGTCCGCCGGCCGAGTCGCACCACAGCTTCCAACGGTCGGCGAGGCCCTTCTTCGCGTCGACGAGGATCGCGTCGAACGCGACGTGGCGGAATCGATTGCGATCGACGTAGCGGTCGCGCATGAGGTCGATGTTCCACCGGTAGCCGCCGGTCGGCGCACCGTCCGTCAGCACCAGGATGGTGTCGACGCGGGCGTCCGACAGTGCCAGCTCGATCGCGTCCCACGCGTTGCCCTTGCCGCTGGCCTTGCAGCCCGTGAAGAACTTCAACGCGCGCTGCACGTTCTGCGGCGTCGCGGTCACGAGCCCCTTCTCGAACGGGATCGGCTCGTTCGTGTACGGGATCACGTTGAACAGCGTGTCGGGCGGCAACGACTCGAGCGCCTTCGTCAGCTCGACTTCGAGTCGCTCCTTGCGGGTCTTGCCGTCGCCGCGCTTCTCCCACGTCGAACCCGAGAAGTCGACCAGGATCGCGACGGAGCTCGACACGATCGAGAAGCCGGCCAGCTTGGGCGCGTTCGTCTCGCCCGCGCGCTCGACGGTCGAGCGGTCGCCGGTGGACGGCTTCCACTCCGCGCCGAGCTTCTCGACCCAGGCGCGCCAGAACTCCGGCTTGCCGCCGCCGGAGAGACCGGAGACCTTCTCGAGCACGCCGTCGATCGACCATGCGACCCGACGATTGCCTTCCTTCTCCAGCATGCCGACGAGGACCTTCAACCCCTCGACGTCGGGTTGCGCGGCCACGATCTCGACGACTTGCGCGCGCACCGAGCGTTCGGGGCTCGCGGCGCACTTGGCGACGAACGCGCGCGCCTTGGGATCGCTGGCGCCGACCAGCAGCCGCAGGATCGCGCACGTGACCGGAGCCGGATCTCCGTCGCGCGCCAACTCGGCGGGTGCCGCGGGCATCTGATCGGGCAGACGTACGAGCGCCGAGAACGACGCGGCGCGCACTTCCGCGTCCTCGCCGCTCTTGGTCCAGTTCTCGAGGCCTCCGGCGACGCGTTCGGGCGCCGTCAACTTGCCCGTGCCGGCCAGACGCTCCAGGCTGGCGCGCAGGGTGCGACGCACGTCGACGCTCTTCACCGCCAACGCGGGCGTCAGCTTGGCGCCGGGCACCGTGACCTTCTCGAATCCACCCAGCGCGCCGGCGGCGCGCAACGCGACGCGTTCGTCGGCCGACTGCAGACCGCGCTTGCCCAGGACTTCCTCCACGAGCTCTTGCACGTCGAGCTTCGCGAGTTGGATCTCGGCCTCGTCGCCGACCATGGGCGAGGGATCCTTGAGCGCGTCGATCACGCGCGACCAAGCGTCCTTGCCGCCCAGCTTGGCCAGTTCCTGCACGGCTTCGCGGCGTTCCTTCTCGACGGTCGAGTGGAGCTTCTTGTCGAGCGCGGCGAGGTCCTCGACCGGCGCGGCCGACGGCGCACCGAGCGACGGCGCTGCGAGCGACGACGAAGCCGGCGACGACGAAGCCGACACGGACGAAGCCGGCGACGACGACACGGACGTCGAGCAAGCCGACGCCGTCGAGATCGGAGTGGGTTCGACCCTGGAGGTCGAGTCGGGGGCGACGGCCAACGCGCCCAGGCACAGGGCGAGGGCGATCACGGCTTCGTCACCACGTAACGGTTGTCCGTCGCGGGCGTGACCTTGCCTCGGTTCACGAACAGCTCCTCGAGCACGTCGCGGATCAGCGCCACGTCGTCCGTGCGCTTGTCTCCGGGCGCGACCTTGGCGATGTACGCGTCGCCGCCGTCGGCCATGAACGAGTTCATGGCGACGCGGTAGACGCGGGTCGGATCGAGCGGCGCGCCGCCCATCGACACGCGACCGAGCTTCTTCGCGTCGCCGACGAGCGAGTACTCGATCACGATGCCGCTGACCTCGATGCCCGAGTGCGCCTTGCCCTCGACCGCGTTGCGCACCATCTGCTCGACCTCGGCCCCGGTCATCTTCAGGACCGTGACGTTGTTGTCGAAGGGCATGACCTCGAACACGTCGCGGCGCGTGACCGTTCCCGCTTGCATGCCCGCGCGGATCCCGCCGCGGTTCATGATGGCGACGTCGCTGCGGGCGTGGGCGCGCAAGGCGTCGGTGACGAGGTTGCCCATCGTGCTCGACACGAGCTCGCCCTTGCCGGGCGTCGTCGCGGCGGCGGTGAGCTCGCCCAACGGTTGCTTCATGCGCTCCTCGGTGCGCGTCACGAGCGTCTTGCACACGTCCTCGAGGGGCTTGTTCACGAACTCGGGCTTGGGCTCCTCGTCGAGGTCGATCAGCGTCGACTTCGACTCGACGACGCGCTTCGTCTCCCTGTCCAGCCACAAGTCGACGCGACCGACCGCGCTGACCTTCGAGCCCGACTGCACGATCAAGGTCGTGCCGGCGCGCTCGCCGTTCCGAAGGAACGTGTGCGAGTGGCCGCCGACGATCAAACCGAGCTCCGGGTGCGCGGTCGCGAGCTCCTTGTCGCCGTCGACGCCCAAGTGCGTCAGCGGCACGATCCAATCCGCCTTGCCCTTCAACTGTTCCTGAGCGCGCGTCAACGCCTTGGCCGGATCGACGAACTCGATCTTCTGCGCGTCGGGGTGCGTGATCTCGGGCGTGATCGGCGTGACGAGCCCGACGAACGCGACGCGCAGACCGCCGCGCTCGACGATGCGCCACGGCACGACCCAGTCGACGGGCTTGCCCGTGGCCTTCTCGTCCAAGTTGGCGGCGACGGCCGGGACGTGCGTCTCCTTCAGGATGTTCACGAGGTTCGGGACGCCGTGGTCGAAGTCGTGGTTGCCGACGCACATCGCGTCGTAGCCGACCAACGCCAGCGCGCGCGCGAAGCCGGCGCCGTCGTCGAGCAGGCCCTCGGGCGTGCCTTGGTACCAATCGCCCGAATCCACGACGAACACGACGGCACCGGCCGCCTCGGCTTTCACGCGCAGCTCGCGCACCATGGCCCCCGCGCGCGGCAGGCCCCCGACCATCGGCGCCGGATCGCGCTTGAGCCACGTGGCCTTGCGCGGGAGCACCTGACCGTGCACGTCGTTCGTGTGCAGCACGACGACGTGGATCCGATCGTCGACGGCCTTCGTCGGCGCGACCGGCGTCGTCACGGCCGTGTGCGTCGTCGCGGCGCAGGAAGCCAGGAGGGCGAGGAAGGACGACAGGAGACGCAGGCGTGTGTTCATCGCCGTCAGTGTCCCGAGTCGCGCGCTCGGCGGCAATGGCGCGCCGGACGAGGCGCGGTCCGGAGGTCGAACGCCGCCGCGCGGGTCGCGACGAACGGCTTCGGGCCCGTCACCGGGCCCGAAGCGGCGCGACGGAGGTGTCACCCCGTTGCGAAGGCTCGGTCAATTCCTCACGAGCTCGGCGCCCTTGGGATAGGTGATCGTCGACTGCCACGTGACGTCCGTCGCGCCGTTCTTGGGCACGCGCACGACCCAGGTCTGGATCCCCTTCTCGTCGTGATCCTGCTTCCAGCGGTCGTCCTTCGAGATCTTGGGCTCGCTCTTCGCGAGCTCGACCTCGACGCGTTCGTCGTTCGAGCGCGGCAGCACCTCGCGCACGATCACGTCGACGCCGCCGTCGGGCGCCGTCGTCATCGCGCCGTGATTCTCGAGGTGGATGCGCCATCCGTCGATCTTCTCGGCGCGCGACGACAGGAATCCGGGCCCCTTGGCCAAGTCCTCGGTCTGCGTGCGCTTCACGGTCAACATGGGATCCGCGCCCAGGTGCAGCGTGAACTCTTGCCCCGGTTGCACCGCGTCGAGTTGCGCGAGGCCCAAGTAGTCCGCGCCCAGGAACACGGCCGCGTTGCCGGGCAAGATCGTCCATTCGCTGGTGTTCTTGGCCTTGCCGCGCAACCACACCGTCGTGTCGAGCGCGGGCGTGCAGAAGCGTTCGGCCGTCACCGCCAACGACGCGCGACCGACCAACACCGTCGTCGGCTGCTCGCGCGACTCGATCGTCTCGCGGCGCGCGAGTTGGAAACGCACCGACAGACCTTGGCTCTGCACCGTGGCGAACGGCGGCGGCGCCTCGTCGGCCATGTCCTTCAGCTCGACGCTCTTGCGCTTGTCGGCGTTCTGGTACTTCGCCTCGGGCTTGGCCGCCTCGGCCGCGACGAATCCACCGGACGAGTCCAGGTAGCGTGCCCGGTCCTCGAGGATCGAGATCCACTGCGGCACGGGCTCGGGACCTTGCGCGCCGCGCTGCGGTTGGGCGGTCGACAACGCGATCGCGACGTCCTTCCAATCCTCGCCCGTGCGTTGCCAGATGCGCGCGCGGTATCCGAGCTCCACGTGGGTCAGGTCCGCGGCGGTGCGCAGGTCGTAGTACGGTTGCCAGCCCGTCCCCGACACCATGTATTCCACGTCGATCCGCGCGTCGCCGCGCGCTTCCACGTCGACGACGACGTCGCGCACGGAGACGGCGCCGCCGGACGACAGGCGACCGATCTCGGCCTCGACTTCCTGGTAGGCGCGACGCGCGTCGTCTTGACGCCAACCGGCCTCGCGCAGGGCCTTCGTGTTCTCGGCCATCTTCTGCTGGAGGAACGCGAAGCTCTCGTTCCAGCCGCTCGCGCCGCCGCTCTTGCCGGCTCCGACGTCGCCGTGGAAATCGTGCGCTTCCACGTTGGCGAGACTCGCGAGGTGCTTCTGCATCGCCTCGAGCACCTTGACGTCGTCGGCGGCGGCTTGGAGACCGCGCCCCAGCGTGAGGAGTTGGTCGCGCAGTCCCTGGAGTCGCTCGTTGGGCGTGGCCTTCTGCAGTCGATCGCGCACCTCGACCGACAACACGTCCCCACCGGTGCAGCGCACGCGCACGTTGTCGCGATCGAGTGCGGCGGGCAGTCCCTGCAACACGTACGTGCCCGAGCCTTGCGCTTGCGCCGCGCGGTGCACGATGGCGGAGGAGCCGTAGAGCGTGACGTCCTCGATTTTCGAGGGGATCGGCGTCGGATCGGCGAGGCTGACGAGGAGAAGGAGCGGCGTGAGCATGGGTTTCCCTGATTCTTGAAGACGGCGGCGAGTGCGCGCGACCCGCGCAGTGTCCCAACCACCGTCCGCGCGAGCAAACGCCGGGCACCGGTGGGCTCTTGGCGCGGTTCGTCGCCTCGCTCGGCCGAACCTCGCGAATCGGCCCGCCGTCTCAGGTGCCGCGGCGCGCCAGAGCGATCATCCACAGCGTCCCCGCGGCACCGACCGCGGCGGCGAGACCGAACGCCGTGCCCGGCCGCCCCGCCTCGAGCAGGAGTCCGACGCCGACGCTCGACACCATGTCACCGACGGCGTTCGACGTCGCCAGGATCCCCAGTCCGAGGCTGCGCGACCCGCGCGGCAACATCGAGGCACCGATCGCCTTCTCCAACGTCTCCTCGGCGGCGACGTACACACCCGACGTCACGACGGCGACGACGACCCACGCGATCGAGCCCGATCCGAACGCCAACACGAGGTTCGTGACGACGCCGAGTCCGTATCCGCAAGCGAGCAGGCGCAGACGCGGCCAACGATCGCCCAAGCGACCGATCGGATACGCGGCGAGCGCCGACACGCCGTTGTGCAGCGCGTACAGGAGCACCGCGATCGACAACGTGGCCGGCCGAGCTTCGCCGTCCTCGCCCAGCGCTTTCGCCGCCAGCAGGATCAGGAACGTGCGCGAGAAATCGCCCATCCCGAACAGCAAGACGGCGCCCAGGAAGCGCTTGAACTCGCTCGGCAGCGGCGCACGCGTGCTCGCCGCGTCGCTCGTCGGCCCCGCCGCGCTCTCCGATCTCGGCGTACTCGGCGTACTCGGCGCACTAGCCGTACTAGCCGCGCTCGCCGCGCTCATCAGAACTCGATCGCGCGTGAACACGAGGATCGCGATCACCGGGATCGCGGCCGGTACGAGCGTCCACAGGATCACGTCGCGCGCGGGCATACCCAGCGACACGAGCAGGATCGCGATCAACGGCCCCGCGAGCGCGCCGAGCATGTCGGCCGAACGCTCGAGACCGTAGGCACGACCGAAGTGGGTCGGCTCGACTTCGTCCGCCAGCAAGAAGTCGCGCATGGGCGAACGCACGCCGCGACCGATCCACGCGGCCGCGCGCAACGACACGACGCCCGCGAGCGTGTGCACCAGCGCGATCGAACCGGTGCCGATCATCGTCATCGCGTATCCCAGCGCGACGACGGGTCGCTTGTGGCGCAGTGTCTGCCCCCAGATGCCGCCGACGAGCTTCGACAAGCTGTAGACGAAGTCCGCGAAGCCCTCCATCGCGCCCAATGCCGCCGGCCCCAGTCCGACGGAGACCAAATACAGCGGCAAGACCGCCGTCGCCGCCTCGTGCGCCACGTCCGAGAAGAACGTGGCCAACACGATTCCCACGACACCGCGCGTGATCCAACGGCGGCGCGACGGCGAGTCCATGTCCCCTCAGGGCGTCGGATGCATCACGACGAGGCGTTGGTTCGGCGCGACGTGCTCGACGCGCTGCTTCGTGCCGTCGGGCCACGTCACGTCCAACGTGGATTCGCGCGCTTCGTGGAGGCCGAAGTGCGGACGCGGCGACGACGACGCCTGGTAGCTCCCGCCGCTGAAATTCCAACGTGTCTGCACCCGATCACCCGTCGTCAGCACGAGCTTCGCACCGCGCGCGCGACGGTTGCCGACGCCCGCGCGCGCGTCGACGAGTTCGACGACGAGCCACGGCGCGGCGGCTCCGAACGTCTCGACGACGTCGTTGCGCAGGACGCGCACCTTCTCGTTCACGGCCGTCACGAGCACGTCGACGTCACCGTCGTCGTCGAGATCACCGAAGGCCGCGCTGCGGTCGACGTGCTCCTCGGCCAGCCAAGCGCCCGCGCGAGCGGCGTCCACACGCTCGAACCGCTCCTTGCGCTCGAACAAGAGCGGAGGTTGCCGATACGTCGAGTCCATCGTCTCGCGCGTCGCGTTGGGATACACGTGTCCGTCGAAGACGACCAGGTCCTCGTCGCCGTCGTGGTCGAAGTCGAACAGGCCCGTGGCCCACTTCAAGAACGGCCGGCTGATCTGGCCCAGCCCGTACTGACTGGTCCGGTCGCCGAAGAAGAACCCGTCCTTCGCGCTGACGTGCAGCGTGTTCGTGTCGTTGGCGAAGTTCGTGGTGAACACGTCGGGCTTGCCGTCGCCGTTCACGTCGCCGATCGCGATGCCCATGGTCGCTTGCGCCGCGCCGTCGCCGTTCGTACCGATGCCCGTGCGCGCGCCCATGTCGACGAAACGGTTGCCGCCCTGGTTCACGAACAGGAAGTTCGCCATCGAGTCGTTGCCGACGAAGATGTCCTGCTTGCCGTCGCCGTCCGCGTCGAAGATCGCGACGCCCAATCCCGACGACGGCGGCACGTCGAGGATGCCCGACGATCGGCTGACGTCGCGGAACACGCCGTGTCCGTCGTTCTCGTACAGGATGTCGGCGTCGTTGGGCTTGCCGACGGGACCGGCCAGCACCGCAACGCCTTGGAAGCGCTCGGGCGGGAACGGCTTCGCGACGTCGTACTTCACGTAGTTCACGACGTACAGGTCGAGGTCGCCGTCCGCGTCGACGTCACCGAACGCGGCGGCGGTGCTCCAGCGCGCGTCCCCCAACCCCGCGGCCTTCGTCGCGTCGACGAAGCGCTTGCCGCCTTCGTTCTTCAAGAGCACGTCGGGCCCGTAGGCGCTGACGTAGACGTCGTCGAATCCGTCGCCGTCGACGTCGCCCACCGCCACGCCCATGCCCCACCCGTGGAATTCGAGGCCCAGCGCGGCGGTGACGTCGCGGAACTTCAGGCCGCCCAGGTTCTCGAACATGCGGCAGCCCGGTCCGCGGTCGGGCGCGTCGACGTAGGCGCCGTTGGGCACGAACACGTCGAGGTCGCCGTCGTTGTCGTAGTCGACGAGCGCGATGCCGCCGCCCTTGACCTCGACCAGCTGGGTCGAGGGCGCGCGACCGCACGTGACGAGCATGTCGATGCCGGTCGTCGTCGTCACGTCGGTCCAGTGCAGTCGCGAGGGCGTTGCGTTCGCGGGCGTGATCGCCGCGGACGTCCCGCCTCTTGCCCCAGTCGCGTCGCCGCGCGTCGTCGCGTCGGGCGGCGAACTCGAATCGGAGCAGGCCACGACCACGACGAGGCTCGCGATCCACGCGCGGTTCGCGCGCGCGACGCACCGACGATGCGGAACCGAGCAGGTCATCGCGGCGCACTCCCCGCGCCCGAGCGCTTCGCGGTCGCTTCCTCGTAGCGTCGCCGCGCCGTGTCGGCACCCGCGCGGTCCCCCAGCCGTTCGCACGCGTTGGCGAGCTTCATCCAGATCTCCGGTGAATCCGGGCGCAGACGCGCCGCCTCGGAGAACGTCGCGCGCGCGTCGGAGACTCGATCCTGGCGCATCAGCACGTCGCCCAGGCGCGCTCGATAGCGGCCCAGATCGCCGTCGAACTCCGCGGGCGCCTTGGAGCTCGCGCGCAACTTCGCGAGCGTCTCGACGGCGCGTCCGATGTGGCGCGCGGCCTCGTCGACGTGATCGTCCTCGAACTCGACGAGACCTTGCGCGAACGCCGTGGCGTGATCGTCGGGCTTGTACCGCGCGTAGACGGCCAACGCCGCGCGCGCTTCGCTCAGCCGACCGACGTTGAACAGCGCGAAACCGGCGTAGTAGTACGTCTCGGCGAAGCCCGGCTCGAGCGCCAGCGCGCGCAGGAAGTGCTCGACGGCCGCCGTGTAGAGCTTGGCTCGGTGGTACGACAACCCCACGACGAAGGCCGCCTGCCCCGCGCGCGTCGACGATCCGCGCGAGTACGCGTCGACCGACTTGCGCGCGTCCTCGTACTGGCCGGCTTGGAGCAATCGATACGCCGCCGCGAGGCCAGGATCGAGCTTCTGCGCGGCGGGATCGAACGATTGGGGATCGGGGATCGTGGAGGGCCGGGCGACGGCGCTCGTGGGCGTGGGCGTCGGAGTCGTCACGCTCGACGCCGTGGACGTCATCGTGCCCACCGATCGCGCGGAGGATGGCTGCTCGTCGCAGCCCGAGGCGAGGAATCCGCTCGAGCACAGCAGCACCGCGACGAGCCGTTTCGCCGCGGTCCCCTTGGGGTGCTTCGACGGCAGCGCGCGGGCTTCGATGAGGCGATCGCTCACGTCGCCGAAGGTACCACGCTCCCGCGAGAGAGTGGATGCCGCGCCTCTCACCGCGCCGGCTCGATCGTCATCGGCCCACGTACTGCTGCGTCCGCTCGTCCCAGCGAATGCCTGCGGCGCGCGCACGTTCGGCGAACGCGCGCCACGCGGCCTCGTCGAGGGGCTCCGGTGGTGGGGTGCCGCTCTGGTATCTCCAGCAGATTCTCCGGACGTCGAACCAGGCGCGTCCGTGACCATCGGTCTCGACGACGTGCTGCAGCGATCGCTGCAGCTGCCAGCGCGGGTCCGCGTCGCTCGGATGCCACCCGCGCTTCGCGGCTTCCTCCGCCGCGCCGATCGGATCGTCCGTGGGGCGCAGAGGACGCGACGAGGTCCACACTCCGTTCTCTCGCGCCCAGCGAATGTGGCCCGCGGGACCATGATCGAGGAACACGCCGCTCGTGCTGCCGAAGCAGGGCGCGAAGAACGGGAGGTCCCCCACCGGCACGAAGGGATACTCCTCCAACATCGTCGCTGGATCGTCCGAAATCGGCGTGATGATCCCGACGCTCCCCATTTCGGGTCGCGCTCGGGCGATGGACTCGGCGCGCGTCAAGGTACGCTCGACCGCAGCCTCGTCACCGTGCCTCGTCCCCGACGAGGATTCCGCGGCGAACGTCGAGACGAGGACACCGGGGTTCGAGATCGACGATTCGTTCGGCGTGAACAACCGGTTCACGATCAAGTACACGGCGTTCGCATCGAACGTGTCGGAGTTGGCCGGATCCGGTCGGCGCCAAGGCAAGGCCCGGTACTCCGTCGCGCTCAGCAGGTACCGATCGAGCTCGACGATCGCGCGCTCCTTGCCGAGCGCGCGCAGGTGATTCACCGCGCGCACCAGCGCGACCGGCTCGAACGTGTCGGGGTTCGGCCCAGCCACGCCGCCGATCAGCGATTCCGTTTCACTCACGGGCTCGGGCCCCGGAATGGACAGCAGCGCCGTGTCACGAGCAGGGATCGGCCCCCATCGAATGTCCTCCGCCGGCTCGAGATCGAGTACGCCGACTCCGACTTGGAACGAACGCGTCGCGCCCGGCTGGCGCGCGATCTCCCAGGGCTCGATGTGAGCATGGAACGACCCCGTCGCCGTGGAGAACACGATGCGCGTGCACGTGTCGTCGCGCGCGCTGCCTGCGCTCCAGTCGATCGCCTGCGACGGTTCGCGGGCGATCGCGACGCGGATCGGCACGCGGAACGTGATCGGTTCCTCGGCGTCACCCGCGACATTCAGGAGACCGATGCGGCCCGAGATCACCAAGGCGCGATGAGGAGCGATCTCTCCTCGCTCGTAGTGCTCGTGCAACGTGATCGGATCGAAGTGCACGCGCACGCGCGAGCGCAGTGCGCTCCGTTCCGGTGATCCGGAGTCGAGTCGACCGCGACGCGGGCCGTACTCGCGGTCGACGGCATGGAAGCGCTGAGACGCCGCCAGCCACGGTGCGAGTTCGACCGGAGTGGCCGGATCGGCGAGAACCGGCCTCGGTCGAAACACGTCGTGCAGGATCGACCACTCGCATTCGGACTGGCACACCTCGCCGATCAGCGGACGCCAGCGTGGGTCCGTCGACGTCGCGGCCGTCGCCTCGAGGTTCGAGTCGTGACAGGACGCCAAGGCGAGCAGAGCCAACGCGGCGGCGCGCTCGAACCCCGCGGGGAGGGACCGGATGGACATGCGCGCGAGGGCTAGCGGACCTGGGGAGCCGAGCAACCGGAACGAGGGGCCAGCGACCGCGCCCACGCAGCCATAAGTCGTTTCATGGAAATGGCTTGTAATGGAACGACCCAACCTGGAGGGTGCCCCACTCGCACGACCGACGGCTCCCACGAGGCCCGACCCGATCCCCCAAGCCTCACGGCGGGCCCGGCCAATCGTCCAGGATCGCGCCGCAGCGACGGAAGTGCTGACGCTGCACCTCGTAGTAGCGCGCTCCGCGCAGGTCGACGAGGTAGAAGTCGACGCCGGTGACGTTCGCACCCAGCAGATTCGCACCGACGAGGTTGGCTCGGCGAACCTGCTCGGGTGGCTGGTGCATCAGCTGCAGGAACTCGTCCGTGTAGAAGCCGGTGCGCGAGCCCTCCATCGGCGGTCCGTGGAAGACGAGGCCGCTGCGCGAGGAGCCGAAGTGGAAGCTCGCACCGCGCAAGTCGGCGCGAAACAGGTCGGCTCCGGGCCACTGGATGTCGGCCAGGCCGGTCGAGGTCAAGTCGGAGCGCTCGAAGTTCGCATCGGGCATCCAAGAGCCCGTCAACAGTGCGCCACTCAGTTTGGCTCGCGCGAAATTCCCGTTCGGAATCCGCAGCCCCTGCAGGTTCGCCCGAGCCAGGTTCGCGCACTCGAAACACCCGCGGACGGATCGTGCCCGGCTGAAGTCGACACGCGACAACCACGCACCGTCGAAGTTGACGTCGTGGAGCACGGCGTCGACGAAGGACGCGTCGACCAACATCGAATGCGACAGATTCGCATCGACCAACATCGCGTCGTCGAAGCAGGCACGGGACAATTCGACCCCGCTCATCCGCGTCCCGCGCAGCGTCGCTCCGACCAGCACGGCGTCGGGCCACGACGCACCGTCCACCTGGGCGCCGCTCAGGTCCGCCCCGCGGAGGTTCACGCACGGCGCCTTGGATTGGTCGAACTTCGCACCCGTGCACTTCGCGTGCGAGAGATCGCTCCAGCGCAAATTGGCGACGCGCAGGTCTGCGTCCGACAAGTCGGCGTTCGACAAACAGACTCGCTCGGCGTCGATCAAGTACATGACCCGACCACGCAGATCGGCCCCGGCCAGCGAATGGCGAGCCAGGCCCGGAACGCGACCCGAACCGTCGCGGTGGCGCTCCAGCCACTCTCCGACCGCGCAAGGGTCGATGCGATTGGCCAGGCACGAGGCGCGAGACGCCCGGGTCGCGTCGGCGTCGTCGAGCGTGCGGACGAGAGCCGCGAGGGCGTTCGTCTGCCGCCGCACGAGCATGGCCGCCGCGTGGAATTCCTCGGGGGATTTCAGATCGAGCAGCTCGTCGCCTCGGGTCGGACCCGCCAGCGATCGAACGACCTCGCGCGCCACCCGGTAGCTGCGAACCGGTGGCCAACGCACACACTCGGACGGGTCGGCGACGAGCAGCCTCTCGATCACTTCGTCGACGCCGAACACGCCTTCGTCGATCGCCAACGCGTCCAAGGTCGCTCGCATCGTGCCCACGTGACCGTGCGGATCGATCACGTGATACGCGGCGGCGAGTCGGCTCAAGATGGACGCCACCCGATCGGGATGCGCCGCGAGCAAGTACTCGATGCACTCGTCGCGCGACCACGGCTCCATGTCGAGCACCGAACCCGCGCGGACACCGACGGTTCCGTGCCAAGCGATGCCGATGCACAGTCGATCGCCTTCCGCCACGAGCCCGAGCCAATCCTCCTCCACGCCCGGCACGAATTCGACGCGGTCGCGTGCGTTCGCGAACCGCGTGCGCATCGAGCGGATCGCCGTGCGTCGTCCCGAGCCTGGTGGCCCGGACAACAGGAACGCGCCTCGGATGCGGCGCTCGATCATCGACTCGATCCAATCCTCGAACAGCACGGGCTCGCCTTGTCCGAGGATCGGGCTGCGAACGCGCGGGCGAACCACGTGGGAATCGTGGGAAGGTGCCATGCGAGCGGACCGCCAGTCTGACACAGGTCGCGCGACACGGGGCCCGCTCGGCACGCGCCGGTTCGGCCGGTGGATCGACCCGGGGACCCCGACCGCCTCGCCGACGTCGCGCGGAGGCGACGCGGCGCCGCCCTCGCTCGGCATTTCCTCGGCTGGTTCGGTCGACCTTCCGACGGAGCGGAGTAAAGTAGTCGGCGGTGCGTCCCCTCGCCGTCCTCGAAGGGCCGACACCGTCCGCGACGTGAACCCGAGGAACTGCGTGCCATGACTTCGATGCCGCGATCCACGACGACACTGGGCTCGACGACACCGAGCTCGACGATACAGGGCTCGACGACACTGGGCCCGGCGACCTGTCTGGGCCTGACCTTGGCGCTCGCCGCCACCGCTCGCGCGGGTGACGCTCCCGCGACGGGCGCGACGACGGTGAAGCTCGAACCGATCGCGTGGGAAGCCGACGAGGTCGTGTTGCCGGCCCCGCGCCACCGCGACGTCGCGGGCGGGTTCCCCATCCGACACGGAACCGCGGACCGGTTCCAAGCGGCGATCGAGGGCGACGTGTTGCGCGTCGACCTCGACGGCGACGGCACGCTCGACGCGCGCATCGAAGGCGACGCGGCCACCGTCACGTTGACCGGGACGTCCCCCGAGGGGCGCGCCCTGCGCTACACGGCCAACCTGGCGCGGTTCGAAGGCGGTCCGTGGAAGTTCACCTGCGGCAGTGCGATGAGCGGCGAAATCGCCGGCGTCCGCGTCGCGATCGTCGACCAGAACCTGAACGGCTCCTTCGACGACGTGGGCGAGGACGCGATCGTCGTCGGTCGCGACGGCGCCGCGTCGTTCCTCTCGGAGGTCGTCTCGATCGGCGGCGCGCTGCAGACGATCCGCGTCGCGCGCGACGGAGCGTCACTCGAAGCGACGCCGTACACGGGCCCCAAGGGCACGCTCGATCTCGTGTCGGGCTTCGACAGCAAGGCCAAGTTGCGCGCCGCCGTCGTGCGCAGCGAGGACGGACGTCTCTCGTTCAACTTGTCGAAGGCCAAGGGCGGACTCGCGATCCCCGCCGGGCGCTACGTGCTCGTGTCGGGCCAGATCGTGCTCGGCTCGAACTCCGCCGAGATCCACACGGGCCGCGCGCGACCGATCGAAGTCGCCCCCGACGGCACGTCGCGCCTCGCGTGGGGCGGCCCGGTCCAGGGCGAGTTCTCGTTCCAACGCGACGGCGCGGAGGTGCAGTTCACGCCGTGGGACATCTGGTACTACGGTCGCGCGGGCGAGGAGTACTCGAAGTTCCTGCCGCTCGGCACGAGCCCCGTGTTCGCGATCGCCGACGCCGCGACCGGCAAGTCGCTCGTCGACGTCCAATTCCCAGGGAACTGTTGAGGCTTCGGCTTCAAGCCGGTCGCCGTGCGCGTGCCGGGCAACGCCAAGATCCAGATCTCCATGAAGGCCGACAACTGGGCGTTCGGCGCCGTCGAGGGGAAGCCGCGCGAACAAGGCGTCACCGCTCGACCGCAAGGAACGGAAAAGCCCTAGTCTCTCCGCGAATCTCGGAATCGAATCCCGTCCCGATCCGTCGGACGCGCCGACCCTCCGCGGGGAGCGCGTTCGACGATTCCCCACGACACGAACCCCGTCCCGAATCACGCGCCGCGGTCCGCCGCGATTCGGACGAGACACCGCATGCAACACGCTCACGCACTCGCCACGAGTTGGCGCCGGTTCCGTGTCTCCGTCGCGACGCGAGCCGCGCGGCTCTCGCTCGTGGCGCTCGCCACGACCGCCTCGATGTCGTCGACGGCGCGTGTCGCCCCGATCGCGCTCGTCGGCTCGTTGGCGTCGAGCGCGACGGCCGCGTCGCCCTGGCAGCGCCCCGATCCGGGCCGTGACGGCGCCCCGACGCGTCCGGGCGAGCCCACGTCGATCGGCGCGACCACGACGCCGGTCGCCGAGATCGCGCGCATTCCGCTGCGCGTCGTGGACGGACGCCTCGTCGTGGGTTGCCAACTCGCGGCCAAGAAGCGCATCGCCTGCAACCTCTTCGTCGACTTCGACGCGCCCGTGGGCTTGCTGCTCCACAACAAGGCGGCCGACGGCATCGAGGCCGAGGAAGAAGACGGTCGACCGAACCCGATCACGATCTACCTGCCCGACGTCAACGTGAACGTCTACCAGCGCGAGGTCGGCGACGAGAAGCTCTACGACGACTTCACCAAGTGGTGGTCGAAGGAGCTGGGCGAGAACGCGGTCGTGGGCACGATCGGAGCGCGCATCCTCTCGCGCTACCACGTGACCTTCGACCTGCCGAACGGCTTCTTGGAGTTGTCCGCGCCCCACGCGCGCGTGCCCGAACTCCCGCCGGCCGGACCGGGCTCGTTCTTGGCTCCGCTCACGGTCGTGAACGAACTCGTGTGGCTCAAGGTCGGATTCGGCGACCATCGCGGCGGCGCGTTGGCGATCGCGACGTCACGGCACGACACGGTCGTCGACCGGGACCTGTGCGACGAGTTGGAACGTCCGGCGGGCGACGTGGGTCCGGTGCGCATGGGCGACGTCGATCTCGCGACGTTCGTGGCGTTCCGCCCCGAAGACGTGCGCCACGTCCACCCCGACGGCGTGTTCGGAGCGACGGGGCTCAACTTGCTCTCGTACTTCCGCGTCGAGATCGACCGCGTGAACGGTTTCGCGCGCTTCACGCAAGCGCGGCCCGCCGAGTTCCCGGTCGCGGACCTCGAGTACTTCCGCGCGCGCGCCGAAGGCAGCCCCGAGGCGTTGGAGATCTGGCTCGACGCGCACCCGACCGAGAGACTCGCCGCGGAGGCGTCGAAGCGACTGCTCGACAAGCTCGTGCGCGCGGGCAGCGACGGCGCGCGTGTGCGGAAGGCCATGGAGCGCATCGCGAAGACGACGCCCGAGGATCTGCAAGCGACCGGGGCGTTGGCGTTGGTGCAGGCGATGTTGGCCGCGGGCAAGCCCGAGTACGCGCTCACGGCGGGCGCGCTGGGGCTCGACGGCGCGCGCAAGGACCGGTATCCGGACGCGGTGCACAAGCTGCACGCGCGCATGGGCGACGTGTTGCTCGAGAAGGGCGAGCGCCACGAGGCATGGAAGCACCTGTTGTCGGCTGCCTTCGGCATGCCGGACGACGGACCGCTCAACTTGAGCCTGGCGCGCTACTACGAGGCCGAGAGTCGGTACACGCGCGCATTCTCGCGCTACCTCGTCGCGTTGCTGTCTCCCGACAGCGGATCGGAAGCGATCGAGGGCCTCCAACGCGTCGTCGACCGCGTCCCCGACGCGGAGGCGTTCTCGGTCGACTCCGTCGAGCGCCTGATCGCCGGAAAAGTGCAGGGATTCGGCGTGGCGGCGCGCTTCGAGCCGCGAGAAGGACGCACGTACACGCGCACGGTCCTGTCGGAGCTGTACACGTGCGCGCATTCCAAGGGCGAGATCGGCGTCACGTTGGCGCGCGACGGTCTGCGCGATTTCTTCCCGCGCGACCGACTCGTGCTCGTCACGTACCACGTGCCGTCGCCCGAGATGGATCCGCTCGTGAATCCCCTCTCGCTGCGTCAGTGGGAGGACTTCGCCGAGTCCGAGGAGGCCGCGCACCGCTTCGACGACGTGGAGCCCGCGCCGCCGGCGGGCCTCGTGAAGCACAAGGAGCAGATCTTCGAGATGTCGAAGAAGATCACGCTCGACCGCTTGGACGAGGACAGCGAGCACGAGATCGCGATCACCGCGTCGGTCGACGCGCGCGGGATCCGCGGCCACGTGACGGTGAAAGGCCCCGCGGCGGAGGACGACCTGGTGCAGATCCTGCTCGTGGAGCGTGGTGCGTTGTTCCCCGGCAAGAGCAAGGTCGTGATCCACCACGACGTCGCGCGCGCGTCGCTGACACGCGATCTGGCCGGTGCGGCGTACGAACCCAAGGACGGTTCGATGACGATCGACTTCGATCGTGCGTGGGCCGACATCCAGGCCGAGAACGACGCGTTCCTGACTCGCCGCGAGGCGGAGGGCGGCGCTCGCATGCCGCGGTTCTCGACGCGCGTCGACCCGCGACAAGCGCGCGTCGTCGCGATCGTGCGCGTGCGTGAGAACGGTCGCGTCCTCCAGTGCGCGCAGCTCGACCCCGAACTGCCCGAGGACATGCGATGAGGTGCGGAACGTGACGCGCCGGGACGACGCGGCGACCCTGGGACGCGCGCGCGACGAGGAGACGCGCGGCGAACTCGAGTCGTTGGGCTCGCGCACCGAGGAGACGTTGCGCGCGGCTCGAGCCGTGGCCGGCGCCCGCGAGGCGATCACGCGCGCCGCCCCGTGGACGATCGTCGCGCCGGGAATCGCGCTCGTCGCGTACTTCGTGGCGCGCGAGTTCGTCGGCGGCGTCCCCTGGTGGATCGTCGTGCTCCTGTCGTTCGCGCCGCTCGCGGCGTGGGTCGTGACGGTAAGCGGACGAGTGCTGTCGCAGCCCTTGGACGCGCGCGCGGGTCTCGCGCGCCTCGACCGCGAACTCGACGCGCACGACGCGCTGCGCACCGCGCACGACTTCCTGGGACGCGCCGATCGCGGTCCGTTCGAGGAAGCGACGCTGGTGGCCGCCGCGCCGGCCATCGCCCGCGCGCGCGAGCACCGACTCTCGCCCGCGCGGCACGCGCCGTTCTCGACGCGCACCCGACTGGCGTTGCTGGTCGCGATCGCGATGTGCGCGTGCTGGCCGTGGCTCACGCGCACGTCCGACGTGCCGCACGCGCCGGACGAGACGGCCGGTGCTCTCGCGCGCGTCGACGGAACTCCGGTCGCGCGCGGCCGCGAGGACTCCGCGCGACCGCTCGACGTCCCGCCGCGCGCCGAACGCGAACCGCGCGACCGCAAGCCCAGCGACGCCTCGAAGGGAACCAAGCCCGAGGAGCGCGCGGCGCGCGCCGAAGCCGAACGCGAACCACGCGAGAGCACGGGCAAGAACGGCGAGGGTCGCTCGGCGGACGCGTCGCCGTCGTCGAATCCCAGCCAATCGCAAGGTGTCCCCTCCTCGCAGAGCCAACCGTCGACGAGCGCCGACCCCTCGAAGGCCAAGGCCAAGAAGCCGAAGCCCAAGGCGAACAAGGAAGACGCGACGCCGCCCAAGAAGAAGCCGCTGCAGGAATCGGGCGCGACCGCGGGCCGCGGCGTGGGCAGTGGCTCGAGCAAGAACCCCGGCGCGACCGACTGGGCCAGCAAGGACCAGGTCTCGACCGACGAGGAGCCGCCGCCGTCGGAAGACGAAGACGTCGACGACGAGGACTCCGATTCGGAAGCGCGCGGCGGACTGCAACCGAACTTGCGCGACCGACGCCCGGCCGTGAACCGCGATCTCACGATCGGCTTCGGCAACCAACCGAATCCCGACGCGAACGGTCGCGGCGGCCCCAGCGAACAGAAGAAGTCGCGCGGTGTCGCGTCGCTCGTCTTGGGCGTGCCGATCCCCGACCACGTCAAGGGCCGCCCCAACCCCGGCCGCACGAAGATCACGCAAGAGCGCGTCGAACCGCGCGCCGAGGACGCGACCACCGTCGCGGCCGGCGCCCGCGGCGAACGCACGGGCAGCATCGGCCCGGTCGCGCGTCGCACGCTCGCTCCGTGGACGAGCACGCTCGTCAAGAACTGGTTCCAACGTCAACGCCGTCAGGAAACGAAGACACCATGAACGAACGAGGCACCGTCACCGATCCCGCCGTCGCGCGCGCCGCCGCCGAACGGTTCACGACGACTCACGCGCGCATCAAGAGCGAAGTCGGCCGCGCCATGGTCGGTCAGGACGACGTCGTGGACGGCGTGTTGTCCGCGCTGTTCGCGGGCGGGCACGTGCTGCTCGAAGGCGTCCCCGGTCTGGGCAAGACGTTGCTCGTGCGCACGCTGGGTCGCGCCGTCGACGTCGCGTTCTCGCGCATCCAGTTCACACCCGACATGATGCCGGCCGACATCCAAGGCACGTCGATCCTGGTCGAGACGCAAGGCGGAGGTCACGAGCTGCAGTTCCAGGAGGGACCGCTCGTCGCGAACCTCGTGTTGGCCGACGAGATCAACCGCGCGACGCCCAAGACGCAGTCGGCGTTGCTCGAGGCGATGCAGGAGGGGCAGGTCACCGTCGGTCGTCGCACGATCGCGTTGCCTTCGCCCTACTGCGTGATGGCCACGCAGAACCCGGTGGAGCAGGAAGGCACCTATCCCCTGCCCGAGGCGCAGCTCGACCGGTTCTTGTTCAAGCTCGTCGTCGGGTATCCCAAGGAGAGCGAGTACAAGGAGATCCTCACGCGCACGACCGGCGTCGCGGAGAACGAGGTCCACAAGGTCTCGAACGCCAAGGAGATCCTGGAGATGCGCTCGATCGTGCGTTCCGTGCCCGTGCCCGAGCACGTGCAGACACACGCCGTGCGCCTCGTCATGGCCACGCAACCGGGCAGCGAATACGCCCCCAAGATCGTGAACGACATGGTCGCGCTCGGTTCGTCGCCGCGCGGCGCGCAAGCTCTGTTGCTCGGCGCGAAGATCCAAGCCCTGCTCGCTGGTCGCTTCGCGGTCGCGGAGGAAGACGTGCGTCGCGTGGCGCTGCCCGTGCTGCGCCACCGCGTCATGGTCAACTTCCGCGCGCACAGTGAAGGCGTGCGCCCCGACGCGATCGTCGCGGCCGTGCTGAACGCCGTTCCGACTTCGGCCAGGAACTGATGGCCGCGGAGCGCACCACGAACGCGCCGGCGTTGGTCGACGCGCGGTTCCTCGAATCGTTGGAGCACCTGCGCATCGTCGCGCGGCGCGTGGCTCCGCGCGGTCGTTTCGCCGAGCAACGCTCGCGCGCGGCCGGCGGGGGCATCGAGTTCAAGGACTACCGACCGTACGTGACCGGCGACGACTTGCGCGCCATCGACTGGAACATCTACCGACGCCTGGGCCGCCTGTTCGTGCGCCTGTTCGAGGAGTTGCAGGATCTGCCGCTGTACCTGCTGCCCGACGTGTCGCGCAGCGCGTGGATCGAGGAGCCGCCGCGCGCGCACGCCGCGCTCCGTTCGGCGTTGGCCTTGGCGTCGGTGAGCTTGGGACAACACGACCGCGTCGGCGTGTTCCCCTTCGACTCGGACCTGCGCGTGTTGTCGCGTCCGCAGTCGGGCAAGGGACGCATCCTGACGTTGGCCGACCAACTGTCGGGCCTCCAGCCGGGCGGTGGGACCGATCTGGCTCGCGCGCTGACCACGTTCGACGGCTTGCGACTGCGCGAGGGCCTCGTGTGCGTCCTCTCGGACTTCTTCGATCCCGCGGGCATCGACGCGGTGATCGAGTCGTTGCGTCGCGTGCGCCATCGTCTCCTGTTGGTCCAGATCACGCGTGCGTCCGATCGTGATCCGACGCTGCGCGGCGATCTGCGCCTGGTCGACTGCGAGACGGGCGTCGACGCGGACGTGTCGGTCACGCCCGAGGTGTTGGCGCGCTACCGCGCCGCCTACGACCGCTTCGAGACGCGGCTCGTCGAGTTCGCGCGCGAACGCGGATGCGGGCTCGCGCGGGTCGACGCGGACCGGGACGTCGTGTCGCAACTGGCGACGTTGTTCGAATCGGGAGCGTTGACCGTATGAGCTTCTCGTGGCTCTCGCCGCTCGCGTTCGGCGCCGGTTTGGCGGCCCTGGCGGGAGGCCTGTACCTGTTGCAACGGCTGCGCGTGCGACACCGCGTCGTCGAGGTCCCGACCACGCTGTTCTGGCGCGAGGCGATCGAGGAGACGCGCGCACGCGTGCTGGTGCAGCGTTTCCGTCACCCGTGGACGTACGTGCTGTTGCTGACGATCGCGACCCTCTTGTGGTTCGCCGTCGCGGGTCCGCGCGTCGACGCGGCGCGTGGACGCGAGCACGTGCTCGTGCTCGACGCCTCGGCCGCGATGGACGTCGGATCGCGTTTCGACGAAGCGCGCACGGCGTGGATCGAGCGTGCGTCCGAGTTGCCGCGCGCGACGACTCGTGCGTGGGTCGCCGGATCGCAGGTGCGCACGCTGCTCGATCGCGGCGAGGACCTTCCGTTGCTCGCGCGACGCGCGGCGTCGCTGACGCCCGAGGCGTGCCCGTCGACGATGGAGCGCGCGATCGAATCGCTCGCGACGACGCTCAACGTCGGGGACGACGCCGTGGTGGAACTGTTCGGCGATTCCCCCGTCGATCCGACGCTGGTGTCGCGCGCGAACGGGCAATTCACGGTGACGCGTGCGTCCACGACGAGCGACGCGGAGACGGTGTCCGCGAACCGTGCTTCCGGCGAGGCGAGTCCGAGATCGAACGTCGCGAACGCGGGTGTCGTGACCTTGGGCGTCTCGGAGGCCGCGTCGGGAGATTGGACGCGCGTCGACGTGCTCGTGCGCGCGCGCGTGCCCGAGGGCGTGACACCGCGCGTGACGCTCGACGGGACCGACCTCGCGGCCGAATGGTCGCGTGACGACGACGACACGCGTGCCCATCTGCGCGACGAAAGCGCCGCGGGGGCTGGTGTGCGCGACGAGAGCATCGCGCGGGCGGGTCTGCGCGACGAAAGCGCCGCGCGGGCGGGTCTGCGCGACGAAAGCGCCGCGCGGGCGGGTCTGCGCGACGAAAGCGCCGCGCGGGCTGGTGTGCGCGGCGAAAGCGCCGCGCGGGCGATCCTGCGCGACGTGCCCGCGCGCGGAGGCCTCGTCGAGGTCGCCGTTCCCGGCGGCGACGCGTTGGCGGTCGACGATCGCGCCGCGCGCGTCCTGCCGATCCGCGCTCCGCTCGTGATTGCGCTCTCCCCCGGAGTGCCGGCGGTCGTGCGCGACGTCCTGGCGCTCGACGGCGGCGTGGCGCTCTCCTCCGACGCGACGGGCGCGCGCGTCGTGATCCGCGCGACGGGCGAGTCCTTCGGCGACGATCGTCCCGCGCTCGAGTTGAGCCCGGAGGCGAGTGGCGCGCCGGCGTTCGTCGTGCGCCATCCCGAGACCGGCGACGACGAGCGCGACTTGCGCGCCGCCTTCGGTGCGCTGGGTCTCGAGGAAGTGGACGCCACCGGCATCGCCGGGATCGCGAACCGTCCCGTGACGCTCGAGTTCGAGGCCTCCCCGATCCGCTCCGTCGCCGTCTGGCGCTCGCTCTTCGAGGGCGGTTACGACTTCACGGCCACGCGCGCCTGCCCGATCTTCTTGTCGCGCGCGGTGCGGTGGTTGGCCGACGTGCCCGCTCTCGACGCCGACTTGCCCGCCGGACGCGTGCGGTTCGCCGCATCGGAACCATGGACGGACTCGAACGGTCGCGCCGTCGACACGACCGGTGCTCGCGCGGCCTTCCCCGTCGCCGGCCCGGTCCGCGACGCCCGCGGCGTCGATCAACGGATCGCGTTGCTCGACGACGACGTGACGACGCTGCGGCGCGACGAACGACCGCTGGCCGGTCCCGCCGCGACGCGCGGCGGTGGCACGTTCGATCCGCTGCCGTGGATCGTGCTCGCGGCGCTGGCGCTGCTCCTCCTCGAGTGGTGGCTCTTCCAGAAGGAGCGCATCGCATGAGCCTCGTGTTCCTGGCTCCGGGTTGGTTGTGGCTCGCGTGCCTCGCGCCCGTCGTGTGGTTCGTGCCCCTTCGGGCCCGCGATCCGTTGCAGGCGACGTTGCGCTCGCTGGTGGTCCTCCTCGTCGCGATCGGTCTCGCGCGGCCCGCGTGGTGGCGCGACGACGAACGCGAGCACGCCGTGTTCGTGCTCGACTTGTCCGCCAGCGTCGACGCGGGGGACCGCGCGCGTGCGCTCGAAGCCCTCGCGTCGGCGCGCGCCGCGCTGCCGAGCCGAGTGCGCTCGGCTTGCATCGTGTGGGGCGATACGCGCTCGGCGGACGGCCGCGACGACGCGCGCGTGGCCGGTTTCGACGACGTGACGCGACTCGCCGCGGACGCGGGCGGCTCGCCTTTGTCGGCCGCGTTGGAGGAAGCGACTCGGCGCGTGCCGTCGGGCGCGCGCGGTTCGGTCACGTGGATCACGGACGGGCTCGCCACCGACGCGCACTTCGGCGACGCCCTCGTCGAGTTGCAGCGGCGCTCGATCCCGATCCACACGGTGTCGACGAGGTCCGCGGTCGTGCCCGCGACTCCCGTGCGGTTCGAGTCGCTCGGCGAGTTGCGCGCCGGTATCGCGGGACGCGTCGGCGTGGACGTGGCCGGCGACGCGCGCGACGCGACCGTGATCCTCGGCGGGCCCGACGGCGAGATCGAACGTCGCGAGCACGTCGACGTCGCAGGGCTGGCGCACGTGGAGTTCGAGTACGAGCCACCGGTCGTCGACTTCGTCACCTTGGAGGCCGTCGTCGTGGACGGCGCGTCGTCGCGCGCGTCACGACGCACGTTCGCGGTGCAATCGCCGTTGCGCGTGCTCTACTTCGGATCACGCGTGCAGGGCGCCGTGTCGGAGTTCGGCCGGCTCGTGGGGCGCGGTTTCGTCCTGAATGCACCGGCTCCGGGCGACGGCTGGAACGCGATGGCCGGCGCGGTCGCCGCGCACGATCTGGTGGTGCTGGACGACGTCCCCGCGGCCACGCTCCCCGACGACGTGCAACGCGCGATCGTCGAAGCGGTCGAGGAGCGCGGCCAAGGCCTGTTCGTGTGCGGCGGCGAGTCCTCGTTCGGACCGGGCGGCTACGCGGACTCCGCGGTCGCGCGCGTGTTGCCGGTCGAGTGCGTGCAGAAGGAAGAGAAGCGCGACCCGTCGACGACGTTGGCGTTGATCATCGACACGTCCGGTTCGATGGGCGGCGAGCGCATCCAACTCGCCAAGGAGGTCGCACGCCTGGCGATGGCGCGACTGCTGCCGCACGACAAGGTCGGCATCGTCGAGTTCTACGGCGCCAAGCGTTGGGCCGCGCCGATCCAGCCCGCTTCGAACTCGATCGAGTTGCAGCGCGCCATCAACCGCATGGACGCGGGCGGCGGCACGATCATCCTGCCCGCGATCGAGGAGGCCTTCTACGGACTCCAGAACGTGCAGACGCGCTACAAGCACGTGCTCGTGCTGACCGACGGTGGGGTCGAGAACGGCGCGTTCGAGCCGCTCTTGCGGCGCATGGCCGAGGAAGGCATCACGGTTTCGACCGTGCTCATCGGCCCCGAAGCGCACAGCGAGTTCCTCGTCGACATCGCCAACTGGGGCAAGGGACGGTTCTACTCCGCTCCCGATCGCTTCAACCTGCCGGAGATCCTGCTCAAGCAACCGACGAGTTCGCGATTGCCCGCGTACAAGCCGGGCGAGTTCCCGTTGACGACGCGCGGAGGTCCCGCGTGGTGGGGCCGCGTCGATCGCGCCTCCGTGCCGCCGATCGGCGGCTTCGTCGAGACGGCCCCGCGCGCGGGAGCCGAGACGTTGCTCGAGATCGCGGCCGAGCACGATCCCCTGCTCGCCACCTGGGGAGCGGGTCTCGGTCGCGTCACGACGTTCGCCACGGAGCCCGTGGGCCCGGGGACGTCGACGTGGCGCTCGTGGACCGACTACGGGCGCTTCCTCGCTCGCGTGTTGGCTCGCACCGCGAACGAGGATCGCGCGGGATTCGCGTTCACGATCGAGCGCCGTCGACAGTTCGTCGAGATCGTCGCGACGCGCACGGCTCCCGGCGAGGCACGCCCCGTGCTCACGCGCGTCGACGGCGGCACGCCGCGCCCCATCGAGTTCGTGGAGCACGCTCCGGGCGAGTTCCGCGGGCGGACGAGCGTCGATCCGGACGTCGAGGCGCGATTCACGTGTCGCTCCTCGGTCCCCGACGCGCCGGAGGTGCGCCTCGTCTCGAACGCGCACGAGGACGTCGCGCCCGAGACCGGCGTCGATCCGCGCACTCGCGTCGACTCGGCCGCGGTCGCGCGCGCGACCGGCGGCGACGCGGTCACGCTCGCGGACCTCGGTCGATTCGTGCCGCGCGCCGGCGGAGATCCGCGCCCCGTGCGCCTCCTCGAGTTGGCGCCGTGGTTCTACGCGTCGGCCCTCCTCCTGTGGCTCGCGGAGATCCTCCATCGCCGCCGCGACCGTCGTCGCACGACCTGACATCGCCCCGCCGCGTCTTCTCCCCGGATCCGAACATGCGCCAACGCCCTCGTCACGACCACCTCCTCGACGCTCGCGCGGCGGGACGCCCGTCGTGCGACGGACCGCACGTGCGAGCCGCGCACCGCCACGGTCTCGCCGCGTGGCTCGCGCTCGTGCTGTGGAGCGCGAACGTGGTGCACGCGCAATCGAGCACGAGCGCGAGCACCAGTACGAGCGCGAGCACGAGCTCGACGCCGGCCGTGCAAGGTGTGCCGGCCGTGCCGGTGATGCGCGCCGTGCCGTTGCGCGCGGTGCAAGGTGGCGGTGGGACACCGACACCCGCGGTGGCCCCTCCGTCGGCGTCGACGACGCCCGACTCGCGCTCGAACCCGAGCGCGGCCCGCGACGTCGACGTGCCCAAGAGGCTCGACGAGGCTTCGAAGGCCGCGATCGAATCGACGTTGGCGCGGTCGTCCCCCGACCTCTCCGCGTACGACGAGCTCTACCGCACCTGCGTCGGCAAGTCGGGCGAGGCCACGCTGCTGCTCAAGGAACTCGACGCGATCGACTCCGACAAGTCGAACGACGATCCGCGTCGCTTCGCCGCCCGCGCGGCCGCCGCGTACGTGCTGCGTCGCGAGGGACGCAACACCGACGCGCTCGCGCGGATCGACGCGGCGCTGGCGTTGGTGAAGACCGAGTCGCTCCTGCTCGAACGCGCCCACGTCCTGGACGCGTTGGACCGCATTCCGTCCGCGCTCGAGGCGTACGGCAAGGTGCTGGAGACCTGCACGGACCCGTCCCGGATCGCGCACGTCCGCCTGCGCGTCGCCTTGCTCGAAGCGTCCCGCGCCGAGAAGAACGACAAGAAGAACGCGGCGAAGTCCGCGAACGGCGCCGCGACGAGTGAGAAGCCCGCCGGCGGAGCTGCGACGAGCGGAGGCCTCGTCGAGGAGGATTCCGCGCTGTTCACGTTCGCCTCCTCGCGTGCCGACGACCGCGAGTTGCAGAACCGCTCGGCCGTCGTGTCGGCGCTGATCGGCCGTCCGCGCGAGGCGATCCGCCTGTACCAGGCCGCGGGCGAGGGCACCGACCGGTTCCGACAGGAAGTGCGCTTGGCCGAGTGGTCGCTCCTGGCGGAGGCGCCCGTCGAGGCACAGGAGCACGCCTGGAACGCGCGCGCCGCCGCGACGCTCAAGCGCGACCGCCTCTATGCCCTGGTCGTGTTGGTCGAAGCACACCGCGCCGACGATTCGCTGCCCAAGCTCGTCGAGCGCTTCGCCGCCGAACCGGACCTCGACGACGAGTCGCGTCACGTGTGGATCGACCTGCTGCGCGAGTTGTCGCGCGTCGACGAGGCGATGGCGCTGTTCGCCAAGTCCGCTCGAGGCGGATTCACGCCCGAGATGCGCCGCGAGTTGCTCGAGATGTGCCGCGAAGCCGGACGCGACGCCGAGTTGGTCGAGACGTACGGCAAGTTGATCACCGAAGAGCCCGATCGCGTCGAATGGCGCGAAGGTCTGTCGCGCTACCACCTGGAAGCGGGCCGCCGCGACGAAGCCCGCGCGGTGTGGACCTCCTTCGTCGAGGTGAACGGCAGCGTCCAGCGCTGGATGCAGGCGGCGCAAGCCACACGGGATCTGGGTCTCGAGGACCTGGCCCGCGCGTCGGCCGAGCGCTGTCTCGCCGATCCGGTCGGCAACATGGAAGCGCGCCTCTTCCTGTACGACATGGAGGCGCGTCGCGGTCACACCGAGGCCGCGTTGGAGCAACTCGAGGTGTTCGACCGCAGCGTGCCGGCCGACGCGCCGCAGCGCATCCAACTGGCCGAGGCGTTCGAGCGGATCGGCGACAAGAAGCGCGCGGTCAAGATCCTCGAAGGGGTCCGCGCCGTGCGCGGCGCCGAGAACGCGGAGGAAGACCTGGAGATGCGCCTCGCGTGGCTCCTGTCGGAGACCGGCGACGAGAAGCGCGCGCTCGACATGTGGCGCAACCTGTGGCGCCGGGTCGACTCGCTGTCGCGCCGTCGTCAGGTCGAGGATCGACTGATGGCCACGGCGTCGCGGTTGGGCGTGCTGGCCGACATCGCCGTCGATCTCGAGGACAAGCTCGCTCGCGGTCAAGCCGAAGACCGCGACGCCGCGTTGCTCGTGCGGTTGTACGGCAAGGTCGGCGACCCGGTCTCCGCCGCGGAGGTGCTCGAGGAGCACATGAAGCAGAAGGGCGGCGACGAACTCGCCGTGCTCGAGGAGAAGGCGCGCATCTACCTGGGTGGGAAGGACTACTACCACTTCGAGAAGACCGTGCGTCGCCTCATCGACGTGGATCCGGAACGCAAGTCGGATCACCTGCGCCAGCTCGCGATGAGCCAACTGGAACGCGGCAAGCCCACGGAGGCGCGCGAGGTGCTGCGTCGCTTGGCCGAGTGCGAGAACCCGACCGACGCGGCGGAGTTCGAGGCCGGCGTCTTGGCCTTGGCGGGCCTGCACGACGAGGCGGCGCGCACGTACCGTCGCGGACTCGCGCAGCATCCCGAGCGGATCGACGGCTATCTGCTGCTCGGCAACGCGTTGAACGGACTGCAGCAGACCGAGCGCGCCATCGGCATGTTCCAGTTCCTGGCCGAGACCGCCGATCGCGACGACCTGTTCACCGTCGCCATCGACGGGATCTTGAACATGCGCGCGAAGGAGCCGGTGCTGCGCTGGGCGCGGCGCGTGACGTTGGAGCGCATCGCGCAGCGTCACGACAAGATGTACCTGTACCAGCTCTACACCGATCTCTCGGAGGAGCTCAACGACACGCCCGCCGTGCTGCGCGCGCTCGAAACGTCGCTCGCGATCGCGGGCGAACAGCGCTCGTCGGTGCTGCGCCAGCTGATGGAGGCCTCGCAGGGCAAGGCCGACAACTCCTACGTCGTCGTCAACGGCGTGCTCGTCGCGCGGCGCTCGGGTGGCGAGAGCAAGAAGCGGCTCGCGTACGGCCGACGACTCATCGGTCTGGGCGACCTCGTGCCGCCGCAGGTCTACCTGGAACTGGGCGAGTCGTTCCTGGCCGCGGGCGAGGTCGCCAACGCGTCGAAGACCTTCTCGATGGCGCGCGACGTACCCGACTATCCGTCGTTCCGTCGCCAGGTCGCCGCCTCGTTCGAGAGCGCCGGATTCGCCGAGCAAGCGCTGTCGGTGTACGAGCGCGCGATGGCCAGCGAGTCGCTGGACGTGGGTCTCTTGATCAAGACGGCCGCCATCCACGAGCAGCTCGGTCGGGACGCGCGCGCGTCGGCGCTGTACGCGCGCGGCATCGAAGTGCTCTTGGCGCAACACGCGCTGACCGGATCGGCGGACAAGGCTGCGGCCAAGGCGGATCCGTTCGACTGGAGCGCCAAGAACATGAGCGACTTCGACCGCTACTTCTCGGTCGTGGTCGCCGGGTTCTCGGCCAGCTCCGACGACGCGACGGCGCGCACGCTGTTCGACGCCCAACGCGCGCTGCTCGACGCGGACCTGACCGAGCTCGACCGCACGCCGGTCGCCACCGGGGAGACGCGCACGTTGGCTTCGTGCCCGCGCGTGCGCCACCGATCGCAGTATCTGCGCGACACCGCGCTCACGATGGGGTGGGTGGACGACGCCGAGGCGATCGACGTCGCCGTGTTGCGTCGTTTCGCCGCGGACGCCGACGCCCTCGACGTCGCGATCGAGGCTCGCAAGCACCGCGGTCTCGCGCGCCTCGCGACGCGCCTGGTCGATCGCGCTCCGTCCGAAGCCGCGCTCAAGGAGTCCGCGCGCGTGCGCCTGGGCGCCGCGGGCGAGGCACGCGCCGGCGCGCCACGCATCGGCTTGCCCGAGGTGGTCGGACAACTCGTGCCGCTCCTCATCGACGGTGACGCCGATCGTCTGAGCCTCCTCTTGCGGCGCCTGCAGATGGGCGAAGCCAAGAAGGAGGACTTGCCGTACGTGCAACTCCTCGTGTCCGCCGCGGCGTACATGCGCGACGAGACGTCGGTCGTGACGCTGGCAGGCTACGCCTTGCGGGTGTTGGCCGTGCACGCCGAAGGTTGGGAGGACACGCAGCGCGCGACGGCGCTCTTGGAACGCGTCCGCAAGGTCGTGTCGCCCGCCGCGTTCGACGTGATCGTCGACGGTTTCGTCACGCAGCTGAGCGAGGACGACAAGCGGCTCGAGCAGTTCCAGTACGTGATCACGCAACTGCAGGAGAAGCTGGGACGTCCCCTCCTGACCGTCGACGCCGTGCGCAAGCGTCTCGAGCAGTCTTTGCCGGACGGCGAGTACATGCTGCCCGAGCTCGTCGCGCTCGTCCCCGTGGCGCAGCGCGGCGAGCTCGTCCGTGGCGTGTGGGACAAGGTGCCGGCGACGTCGCGCGCGCGCGTCGCGTTGGAGCTCTTGACGTCCAACGGTCCGACGCCGTTGCCTCCGGAGCTGGTCGCGACGTACCTGGAGTTCTACGACGGCGGGCTCGAGAGCGTCACCGAGCTGCGCATGATCGTGTGGGGTTTCAACAACCTGCTCGACTCGGAGAACGCCTCGCCCGAGACGACCGCGCACGTGCTGGACCGCGCCGCCAAGAAGTGGACCGACGACGCCACGATCGGATTCCTGCGCTGCGCGTCCTTGCGCAAACGTGGTGACACGGCGAACGCTCTCGAGGCGCTGCGCCGTGCGTTGGCCACGCCTCCCAAGAACCCCGACGACTACTACGTGCGCAACGCCGCCGAGTCGGTCGTGACCGCCTGGGGCAGCGAACACGCCGAGGAACTGTTGGCCGAGCTGGAGCGCATCGAGGCCGAGACCGGCACGAACGACGTGCTCGACGATCTCCTGAGCAACGTCCTGGAACAGGTGGGCGACGCCGACAAGCGTCGAGCCGTGCTCGACCGGACGCTGGCGCGGTCTCCCGAGAAGCCGGAGGTGCTGCGCCGCGTCTACTACGACGCGCAGCGCGCGGGCGACACCTCGCGCATGATCGACATGCTCGAGCGGCTCATGCGCGTCGACAAGCGCAACGGCGGATGGCGCAATCAACTCGTGGCCTTGTGGACGCGCTTGGCGAACCCGGTTCGCGCGTTGGCGACCCGCCAGGACGGCGAGACCGTCGCGAAGAAGGTCGACGTCGAGAAGGAAGCCAAGCGCCTGCCGCCCGCGACGATCGAAGCGGTGAAGAAGGCCGTCGACGCGGGACAGATGACTGAGGCGCGCAGCTTGTACCGCCGCACGTGGCGCACGTTCGGCGACGGTGATTCGCGGTTCGGGCGCGTCGTGTACTACTCGGGCTCGCGCGCGGGCGCCCAACTGTGGCCCACCGACGCCGTCGTGAAGGAAGAGGCCGAGAAAGCCGAGCCGCGCGGCGGGCTCGACGATCTGGCGAAGAGACTCGAGGAGTTCGACCGCGAGCGCGCCGAGCAGAAGACCCGCGACGCCTCGAAGGGCAAGCCGCGAGCGACCGGAGACGTCGTCGAGCCGGCTGCGGAGAAGCGCGCGACGGTGTACGAGGCCGTCGCCCAGCTCCCGTTCGGCGAGGAGGAGCTGGCGCGTCAGGTGCGCTCGCTCGACGCGAGCCAGCTCCAGACCTCCCGCCCGCTCTTGCAGGGGTTGGGTCAGGCGCAAGTGAAGCGACTGGGCCAGGCCGAGGCCGTGCGACAGTGGAGTTCACGTCTCCACGACGGCACCGCGAGCCTCGTCGATCGTTCGCTGCTCTTGTCCTACCTCGAGGACCACCTCGACGAGCTGACCGAGGAAGACCGCGCGTCGCTGAGCGACATCGCCGCGGCCGTCCATCCGCTCGACACCGCGCAGCTGCGGGGTCTGGCGCGCATCCACGCCCACCTGTCGAACACCGACCGGGCACTGCGGATCTACGAGTGGTGCGCCACGCTGGCCACGTCGCGTCGTTGGTACTTCGACTCGGACGACGCTCCGTCCGCGAGCGACTTGATCGCCGAAGTTCGCCAACAGCTCACCGGCCCGGACCGCGAACGTGCCGTGCTCGCGATCCTGGAGTCGGCCGATCCGGGCGAAGACGATTCGGAACGCGACTCCCACGAAGCGCTCGTGTTGCGCACGTGGCTCGACATGAACGGCGCGCAGGACGCGCTGGCGCGCTGTCGCGAGGCGATCGACCGCGTGTGCGATCCCAAGCAGGGTCTTCACCGCGAGACCGCGGCACAGGCCGCGCGGATCCTGGCCGAGACCGGCGACACGTCGCGCGCCCTGCGCTGCCTCGAGATCGCCACGTGCAAGCTGGAGGAAGCCGACGTCAAGATTCCTCCCGGCAGCCGCGGTTCGCTGCGTTGGCTCTTGCAAGCGCGTGGGATGGACAACGACGAGATCGCGTCGTTGTTGACGGTCGAAGCCGGTTCCACGCTGGATCCCGTCGCGTGGTGTCGCGCCGTCGTCGAGCGCGTGGTGGCGTGGGAGCGCGCGGGTCGCCTGGCACCCGGGACGTCGTTCACGTTCGTGGGCATCGCGGTGCTGCGCCTGCGCCAGCTGGGAGCCAACGAGGCGGCCGCGGAGTGCGTGCGTGCGCTCGCGGATCTCCCCCATCGGACGCGCGCGCTCGATCTATTGCTCGCGGACCTGCACCGCGCGTTGGGACAAGAGGCGCCGGCGACTGCGCTCGAGGACGCGTTGCTCGCGGACCGACGTCTGCCGCCGGTGCGCGTGCACGAAGTCGTCTCGCGCGTGCGCCGATCCCAGGGCGACGCGGCGGCGTTCGCGCTGGCCGAGCAGGCCGCCGACTGGACGCTGCACCCGAAGTTGCTCGATCAACTCGTCGAGCTGTCCGAGGCGTTGCAGAAACCCGATCGCAAGTCGGCCTGGGAGTCGACGCGCGAAGCGGCAAGCGCCGCGCGCAAACGACTCGAAACCCCGTGACGAGACACCCGCGCACGCGAAACGCGTCCCCATGGAACTCCGCCCCGACGACCTCCCGCCGCGCGAACGCTACAAGCTCTTGATCGGCTGCATCGTTCCGCGTCCCATCGCCTTCGTGTCGACGATCTCGCTCGACGGCCGACCGAACCTGGCGCCGTTCTCGTTCTTCTCCGGCATCGGGAGCGATCCCTTGACTCTCCTCTTCTGTCCTTCGAATGCGCCCGACGGGAGCGAGAAGGACACGCTGCGCAACTGCAAGCCGATCGCGGAGGGTGGCCAAGGGCAGTTCGTCGTCAACGCGGCGATCGAGGAGTACGCGCGCGAGGTCGCGGCCTGCGGCGAAGCGCTGCCTCCGCACGAGAGCGAATGGGACTTGGCGCGGCTCGCGAGCGCGCCCAGCCGACTCGTGAAGCCCGCGCGCGTCGCGCAATCTCCGTGGGCGTTCGAGTGCGAGACCGTTCAGGTCGTGCGCACGAACCCCGGACGTCCCGCGGGCGGCAACGTCGTCATCGGTCGTGTCGTGCACGTGTTCCTCGACGACGCCGTCGTGGCGCCCACCCTGCGCGTCGATCCCGATCGACTGCACGCGATCGCACGTATGGGCGGATTCGCCTACGCCCGCACGCGGGAGCGGTTCGAGTTGCCGCCCGACCGCAGCGCGCTCGATCAGCCGCCGCCGTTCTGATTTCCCCGCGTGGCCCACGTCGCCGGATCCGGCCCGCGGGAGTAGCATCCGTGCATGAGCCCCATCGCCCGCTGCGTCGCCGTCGCTTCCTTACTCTTCGTCCTCACTACCGCGTCTCGCGCCGAGGAGTTGTGCTACGGCGCGACGTTCCCGATGCAGACGACGAACTGGAACGACAACGCGACGGTGCCGACGTTCAATCCCGCGCTGGGCACGCTGACCGGAGTGCGGGTTCGTCTCACGTCCACGATCCAAGGGGCACCGAGCGTCGAGAACAGCTCGAACGCGTCCGATTTCGTCACGACGGTGTTCTGCGCGGACGTCACGGTCGCACGACCGGACACCACACTCGTCACCACCACGGTTCCCGTCGCGCAGTACTTCGACTCCTTGAGCGCCTTCGACGGTACGCTCGACTTCGGCGGAACGTCCGGCATCCAGCACCTCAACACGGTGGCTCAGAACACGTCGACGATCGTGTTGAACTCGACGCCGGATCTGACGCTCTTCACCGGTCCGTTGGGTGGCTTCTCGACCGTGACGCTCCCGGTCGAGGCGCGCAACACGGCCTTCGTCATCGGCGCGGGCCCGATCGTCAGCGCCCTGCCGCAACAGGCGTCGATCGCGTTGGAAGTCTGCTACGTGTACACGCCCTTCGTGGCCACGTACTGCACCGGAGACGGTTCGGGCACCGCCTGCCCTTGCGGCAATGCGAGCCCCACGAGCGCCGCCGGCGGGTGCACGAACGCGACCGGCACGTCGGCACGACTCGCGTCGAGCGGCTATCCGAGCCTGGCCGCGGACAACCTCGCGCTCGTCGCGACGAACCTGCCCGCGGGATCCGTGGCGCTCGTGTTCCAAGGCACGGCGCGCGACAACGCGGGCGCGGGCAGCGTCTTCGGCGACGGACTGCGCTGCGTGTCGGGCACGGTGATCCGATTGGCCGTCAAGAACGCCGGCGCGGGCGTCGTGGTCTACCCGCAAGTGGGCGAGCCGAGCGTGTCCGTGAAGGGCCTCGTCCCCGCGAACGCGGTACGCCACTACCAGGTCTGGTACCGCGATTCGGCCGCGTTCTGCAGCAGTTCGACCTTCAACCTGACGCAGGCATTGACCGTCAACTGGCAGTCCTGAGCGGGAGG
>Ga0075163_10000520_pt1 | contig 49524 bp, 40 predicted proteins | sample JI1023141ADNA_FD_71478 | JGI IMG/M metagenome (GOLD analysis project Ga0075163, IMG submission 71478) | Wastewater effluent complex algal communities from Wisconsin, to seasonally profile nutrient transformation and Carbon sequestration -... | ecosystem: Engineered > WWTP > Effluent > Algae...
TACCGGAGGACACGCTTGTGCAGGAACTATAGTAATAAGATAATCTTCGGTTTCTCCATAATTGTAAGTTCCACATGCAACAGGAATTGTATTTTCTTGCATTACTATTCGTAAGCGGGTTTGTCCTAAGTTGGCGGTTGCCGGAATCGCAATATACTGACTTACCGTATAAATACCGGATGTGTTTGTTTGTCCCACTAAAAAGCTTTCGCCGGTACCAAAACTGCCATCTTGATTAAAGTCGATGAATGCCATAACATACGTTGAATAAAAAGTATTTCCACTGGTGATTTGTGAAACGCTTAAAAGATATTGTCCACTTTGCTCAAAACTTGTAGGTGTTAAATTGGTAAAATCGGTATAGGTATGATTCGCAGAACTATTGTTTAAAACCGGAGTAGCATTTCCGTTTAACAAATTTCCAAATACAACTTTCCCTATATCTGAATCAGTTGATTGTAGCGCTGCTGATGCACAATAACAGGTATTTGGAGCCGATTGAGTTACCAGCACGGGTACAGAATAACTTATAAATCCACCACAATTAACCACGCATCTATAATAGGTGGTTTGATTTTGAGCCAGAATAGTATAGTTTGGATAGGAAAGCGGAGTATTGTAAACGAACCAATTAATATTATCGGTAGAGTATTGCCAATAATAGGTTTGACCTGAACCCGTTGAATTTCCGGATAAGTTTAAATTAAAAGCAGTTGCCGCACATATACTGCTCACACTTGCAGTTGCGAAACCCGCTACAGGTGGCACGGTGCAAGGACTTAGCTGAACAATGTTTACAGTATAATCTTCGGTTTCGCCATAGGTATAAGTTCCACAAGCACTTTGCCCTGAATTTCCACCTTGTACTAATACTATACGCATACGCGTATTTCCGGGTGTTGCACCGTTAGGAATTGTAATTGTTCCACTTACTGAATTAGTTGGACCGGCAGTACTTCCTATGTAATAGGTTTCGTTTAATGCAAAAATTGCATCCTGATTCCAATCTACAAATGCCATTACATAAGAAGTTGCAAATGTTGTACTGGTAGTAATTTGCGTAACAGTTATGGGTTCAGGAACTCCAATGGATAGTGGCGTTGCAGGCAAGGAGGTAAAATCGGTATACACTTTTATTGAACTGGTGTTGGAAAATAATGGAGAAGCAACACCATTGTTCAAACTACTTATAGTTACATTTCCAATATCAGCAAAACTATTGTTGGTTCCTGAAGAAGTGCAATAACAAAGTGCAATAGGACTATGTGAAACATAAATTGGTAAGGTATAACTTGTAATTCCCGAGCAGGTTATTTTGCAACGATAATAAGTCGATTGGCTTTGGGTAGTTGGGTAAATTGTACTATTGGCATTAGGAATGTCGATATAGGTAAAATTGTTTAGCGAATATTGCCATTGAAAAATATTGGTTGAATTGCTTGTACCACCTATGATTGATAAAGTAAATGGATTTGAACCGCACACCGTTGAATTAGAAGTTGCTGCTTGTCCTGCTATTGGAGGAGTTGAACAAGGTGCTGCAGGAATAATGTTGATAATATAATCTTCTGTTTCTCCTTGATTATACGTACCGCAGGAAGCTTGTGATACACTGCCGTAATCAACCAAAATGATGCGCATTCGGGTAAGTCCTGTTAACGCATTTGCAGGAATTGAAACATTTCCGTTGAGAACATTTCCACCTGCATTTCCGTTGGTATATCCTAAAAAGGTTTGCTCTGAAGGAAATTCGAAATTTCCATTTTGATTGTAATCGATATAAACTATACCTACAGCTTGAGTAAAGTTGTTCGAATTTATTTGATGAACACTAATTGGATAAGTTGCTCCTTTGTCAATGTTGGTAGGTGTAATGGTTGTATAATCAGTATACTGTTGAATTGCAGTTGTATTTTGTATAATTGGAAAGGCTGTACCGTTGGTCATTGATCCGAAAATAACTCTTCCTATATCGCTACCTAAACCAAAATTTGCAGTAGAAGCGCAATAGCAATTATTGAAAGTATTGAGTGGAATATAGAGTGGTGTTGAATAGGTAGTGCTTCCTGAACAAGTGAGTGCGCATTGAAAATAGGCAGCTGTAGCGCTAAGCGTATAACTGGTGCTGGCAGAGGTAGCACCTGGAATAAGTTGCCAAGTAAATCCATTTGTTGAAACTTCCCACTGGTAACTTAGTCCGGAACCTGTGGAAGCTCCTGAAAGAGAAACTATAAACGGTACATTAGCACAAGCATTCGTCACACTTGCCTGAGTAGTACCTGCAACAGGTGGTGTAGTACAAGGGGAAAGACTTGCTATGTTAACAGTATAATCTTCACATTCACCGCTTCCAAAGGCAGTACAAGCATCAATACCTGAATTGGGAGTTCCATTTACTCTTGAGCGAATACGCATACCTGTTGTTCCGGTTTGTGCAGACGAAGGTATTATCACATTTACAACAGAGGGAAAATTGGCTACAGATGCTGTAGTTACCTGTGTCCATTCAGATGATTCAAATACTTGGTTCTGATTAAAATCAATCCATACCGAAATAATAGATACACCATCACTTGTTACTGAAAGTTGGTAACTATTTCCCCCAATAAATGTGGCAGTCGTTGAACCCGTTGCAGGATAAATACTATAAGCAGCACCGTTTAAACTAGTACAACCGGTGCCTGTATTACTTAAGGTAGTTGAAGCTATGCTAACATCGGTTATATTAGAACCGGCTCCACAGGCAGGATGCGATGGTACACAATAAACAGCATAAGAAGCTGAGCTGTCGCCAAGCAAAATCAAGAATAGTAAATAACCTAGAAGCGATACTGGTCTATAAAAAATGGAGAAAATTTTCGAGTTCATTTGGGTTTTTCTTAATATTCTCAAAAATAACATTTAGTTCTGCAACTCCAAATTCATTGGTCAAATTGAGTAAAATACATTTTGCGACCTAAGTGTGAATTTCTTTTCGCTCCTTTGTAGCATGGACTTTTCTAAAATGAAAAAAACATTTTTCTTAGTTTTAATTTATTTTATTGCTACTGCTTTTTCTGCATATGCACAACAATACAAAGGCTTGTATGTGGATGCTTTTGATAAGATTTTGGGAAATAAGCTGAAAGAAGATTCTTTGCTCAACTATTGTAAAACCAATGGATTTAATGCAATAACCACCTATAAAACGAAAGACATAGCTGTTAAATATAAAATTACTCAAGCCTCTAAAGGAGCAAATGTTTTGGCTGCATTTATTAAACGTGCTAAAAGCGATTATGCTATTGTTTCGTTTGCAATGAGTAGTGAGCAAGTAAGCACTTTCGCTAACATTGTAGCTGTTTACAATAATTCCCGAAAGGATACCACCGAACGTGTGAATGCATTTAATTTTGAATTTGAATACTGGAATCCCCATTCAACAGGAGCTGATGGCTATTACTGTAAAAAATATTTGAAGGCTGCAGGATGCAGTTGCGATACTTCCGGTGCGTTTTTATTTTATCGAAAACAACTTGCCGAACTTTCTAAATTGGCCGCCAAACAGCAGGTTAAAATTGAAGTGTATGTGGGTAAACCAACCGAAGGTCAAGCGCAGGTTATTGCCAAATTGATAAATAGATTATTGCTCGATTGTTATTTAAAAGATCCGGCAAAAGGCTATAAACGAGCTACTCAACGTTTAAGTTATTTTAATTCGGCCGGTACTAAACTTCAGGTGATTCCTATTTGGGGAAGCACCAACGAATTTATGGGCGATTGGCAAAAGCAACATGCTTTGAAGGAAGCTGATACTCTTTTTTTGAACGAATTTCAAAAAGAACTTTCGTCATATCCTAACCTTCGTATTGTAGGATTTCAATGGTATAAATATTCAACCATGAAAAAATAAAAATCTGCACTATTCAAACAAGGGAATATTCCGTTGTTCAAAATCACGAATCGAATTTTGAATATATCCCTTGCGCCACTGCAAATTTGCTTCTTTATTCAGCTTATCCAAAATAGGATATTCATCGCTCAAAACTAGTGCATCTGTTGTATCCGGCAGTAGTACTGATTTGTCTATTACCCGGTTTCCTGCAACAAATAGCACATTTCTATAAGCTTCATCTTTATTGGTAGTTAGCACTTTTACATTCAAACCCGATCGAACCAAGGTTTTATAAATTGAACGCATTCCTTTTCCCGCATCACCACTCAAATAGCCATTCCCATTAATAATTATGTTTCCATTTTCACGCAATAATTTTTTTGCCACCTCAATACTTTCTTTAGTAAGCACATGATTGGGAGTTTCTTCTCCTTTAAATACATCAAAAATCAGTACATCGTATTTTTCAGAACAAGCATTCAAGTAATGCCGAGCATCGTCGGTAATTAGGTTAACTTTTGGAGATAAATTGAAAAAGTTATGCGCAACATAGGGTAAACGATTATCTAAATCAACAGCATCCACCAACATACCTTTTTGTTGCAACACATTGGCTAACACACCTCCGCCTAAGCCCAATATCAGCACTTTTGAACCTTGTTTCAAGTGTTGAAGTTCAGTTTCAATTTTACTTACGTAAGGCAAATAGGGTTGTGCAGAATCAGTGGAACAATACATTGTTTGAACAATGCGGTTGCAAAATAAATAACGGTAGTAGGTAGTTTTTTTATCGGAATAAACCGGATAATCAACCACCAGCAACTGTCCCAATAATCCTTCTTTTTGATAACGTACAAGAATGTCACTTGCTTTATCAGCCCTAAAACTGCCGATACCCGTCCACACACAAATCAAGAAAAGTACCAAGGGAAAATACTTTTTTTGCTGCCACAAAATAACCAATGGAAGTATTGCTAACACAAGTGAAAAAGCTATAGCGGGACGAATTAGGCCATATTCAGGAATAATATAAAAGCCCAATAAAAAAGTAGCAATAATTCCTCCGCAAGTAGAAATCGCATAGATCGATCCTGCCACTCGACCGCTCTCTTTTTCATTTTTTGTAATTGCCGAAATGAGCAAGGGTGAAACCATTCCCATTAAAAAAACCGGCGGTAATAAAAATACAATGCTAGCTATCAATAAAGCAGGTAACAAACTAACTGCTGTAAGATAATGCAACAAAAACTTTGCACTAAAGGGCATCAAAGCTAAAAATGCTGCTGCCAATAATACTATATAAAACAACAGTTTGCTCGAATTATCCTTATTCGATAAACTACCTCCGGCAAAATACCCACTAGCTAATCCTCCTAAAGTTACAGCTAGTACTGTTGACCAAACATAAAGTGAAGATCCAAAAAACGGTGCCAGCATTTTTGCTCCCAATAATTCAGCAGCCATTACACAGGCTCCTTCAATAAAGGATAGAATATAAAGTATAGAAGGCTTCACTTTCATAATATTTTTCGAAAATACTCTTTTTTAAACTTGCTAAGCCGCACAAATTAAAATTGATTTTTGTGCATCTGCTACATTGATATTGGTATTCAATAAATTTAAAGCAAACTTTTTTGTTTAATAATAACTACAGTTAATTCATAAAGTAAACTTCAAGGGCAATTTTGAAAAATCAATTTCATGAAACTACAGGTTTACTAATTTAACTTAAGCCCTTGTGCCCTTCGTGCAAACATAGCGCACTTTATGGTTATTCATCGAAACTAGGTTTATTACATTCAGAACTAATCTAACCCTAATAAAATTGATTTAAGTAAGATTTTCAGATAAAGCAATAGATTGCATAATTCAAAATTTCTTCCTTCTTACTTAGTGATTCTAACTTTTTATTTCAACACAATTGCTTTTTGTAGTACCATGCTTTTGGCTAATTTAGCAGCCTCAAAATTTTCCCATGACAACTACAAATACGCACTTGCTTAAAAGTTGGATTCCTTATGACGAGTCCTGCGATTTTACAATTTACAATATACCTTTCGGAATAATTGAAACATCCAACGGAAGCACACATCTCGCTACTATCATTGGCGATACTGTAATAGACCTTGCAGTAATGCACACGTTAGGATATTTTGAAGGATTTGCATTGCAAAAAAATCAAGTAGAATCTCGGTTTTTAAATGAGTTCATCGCATTAGGAAAACAAACTACCTCAGCAATTAGAAATAGAATAATTGAATTATTTAGCGAAGGCAACAAGCAACTTTCATCCAATGATACGCATTGCAAGCAGGTTCTTTTAAAAGCAAGCGATTGCAAATTACTGCTTCCTGTTAAGGTAAATAACTATACCGATTTTTATTCTAGTATTGAACATGCCACCAATGTAGGAACCATGTTTCGCGACCCGAAAAATGCACTTCTTCCAAATTGGAAACACATACCAATAGGCTATCACGGTCGAGCATCCAGCATTGTAGTTTCAGGTACTAATTTTCACCGACCCAAAGGTCAAACCAAAGCTGCAGATGCTGAATTACCCGAATTTGGTCCTTGTAAAATGCTCGATTTTGAACTGGAAATGGCCTTCGTAGTTGGAAAAGAAACACAGCTAGGCGAAACAATAGCAATCGATGCGAGCAATGAATATATTTTTGGAATGCTGTTGTTTAACGACTGGAGTGCACGCGATATGCAAACATGGGAATACGTGCCATTGGGACCATTTTTAGCCAAAAATTTTGCGAGTACCGTTTCACCTTGGCTGGTTACAATGGAGGCACTTGCACCTTTTAAAGTGCCACAGCCAATTCAGGAACCCAAAGTATTGCCATATTTGCAAAGCAGCGAGTCCAACAACAATATCGACATACATTTACAGGTAGCCATACAACCCGAAATGGGCGCTGAAAAAGTAGTCAGCAATTCCAATTTTAAATACATGTATTGGAGCATGAATCAGCAATTAACGCATCATGCGAGCAATGGTTGCAATATTCAAATTGGCGATATGTATGCTTCAGGCACAATTAGCGGTCCTACCGAAGATTCATACGGTTCAATGCTTGAACTTACATGGCGCGGAACCAAACCCATTACTATGCCCGATGGCTCACAACGTAAATTTATTATGGATGGCGACACAGTAAAAATGCGTGGATATTGTTCAAAAAATGGAATCAGAGTTGGATTTGGTGAAGTGAGTGCAAAAGTTTTGCCGGCAACTAAATAATGTTGTATTCCATTCCTAAGCAAAAAATAATACCAAGAATGTGTATCCCTAGCATTTTTGCATAGTATTCATTGCGATTATAAACCGATATCAATCCATACAGCGCAAGTACTCCGGAAATAATGGATTGTACTGTAGCGATACGAATTATATAGCGCAAATAATATACAGATTTAATGCTTTTGGTTTTGAGTCCTTTGGTGACATAACCTACCGACTTTCCGGTTTTGTATTCTCTAAAATCTCCCAGTACCTGCAGCTGGTCTAATTGATAATCCTGCATTTTTTTATCGACGTAGAAATACACCAAAATTTTTCCAATCCATAAAGCAATAAAGAGCACCAAAAATAAGCGAGCAGGAAACAACCCGAATTTCTTTTTTCGGTTACTGAGCATTACCGCAACCAAATTGATAACGGCCAACAAGCAAAAAATAAGAATATTGGTTTTATTAAATATCATGGGCTGTTTCGTTCTAGTTGCCTTACTTATGCTGCAAATAACTATTTTTTTGACAGAAAATCCAAATTAATACAGGCTGGATTTTATATTTGTATGAAATTATACATGCGGATTATGAAGGTTGGTGTTGCGTCGGAATTATCTACAGTCTTGCTTCAAAAAGCAACCGCAATGGGTATTAAAACCCTTGTTTTTTGTAGGATTAAGTCAGATATTGATAGGCAGCTATTAGCAAGTTTTAGTACACACGATACTAGTAAACTAAGCGAAGAAGGAAAGAACTTTGCTTTTACAAAAGTAGCTACGCAGCTTACAGCTATTGAGGCGAGTTTCCCGACTATTTTTAACTACCGAAACTATACACTAAAAGCCGCTCTGCAAAAGGATATTTATTGGTCGCTCATTGTAAATTATTTAAACGAACAAAAGTGCGAAGAACTAAAAGCTCCAGGTGTTAAGTTTATTCAATTGGATGCACCCAACGATAAGTTGGGCCAATTCCTTAAATTTTGTTTGCGCTTGATTCGTCCGCGTTTGAGTATGCATCTGAACGCCGCTGCTGAACAAGCAAAAGGGAAAATTGCCGTACGCATCAACAGTATTGCAGCCTTGCCATTTTTTGGAAAATTGCTTTCCAGTTTGAGAAATGAAAATATGTTTTGTTTTCAAACCGAAGGCTTCCACAACACTACTGAAATTGCGAATACAATCAAAAATAAAGGTTATTCATACCTGCTGCTTACTCCTCAAAAGAGCTATGAAATAAGTGATAAACTAAACTGGATTCGTTTAATTTTCAGCGAGAAAATTTCATTTGTTAACCTGCTAATCGACACTCAAAATAAATTAAAAAGCAGTGTAGATATTTTTGAATCATTAGCTACAAATGGGGCAAAAGGATTTTTATTAAATGCAGGTGAAAATGAAGGTGAAGGCGTTATCGCCGGCTGGGTTGCAGAAAAGCACCATATTAAAGCATTTAATTTTATGAACGGTACAAAAGCCAAAGATCCCATTAACCGCTATACTACCTTTCAATGTTGGTTTATGCATGACGAACAAATGCAACGTATGTTTTTGTCTTACTCAAATCAACCCAAAGCGCAACTACCGGTAGTTGGACATTTAGCCAAAGACCTCGCTCTGGAACATCGTTACAGCGGTACTTTGGATACTTGGAAGAATGCACTTGCCTCAAAAAAGATAATCGCTTTTTTTAGTTCCATTATTTACAACAAAGAACGAGAAGATGTAGGTAATATGTTGTTGAAAGTGCTCGCAAATAACCCCGATGCATGGATATTTATTCGCAAACATCCAAGCGAAAGTGGCGATTTTAAAATAGCTCACGAACGGTGTATCGTATTGCCCGATTTTAAAGAAAAGTCAGGTCTTGCATTATACGATTTACTGCAACATGCATGCATAGCCATTTCATTTGGGTCTACCGTTTCGCTACAAGCAAGCTGGTTTAATATTCCTTCGGCTACCTTTGAATACCGCGATGCTTCCTTGTTGTTATATGTTGATCAGCAAAAAGTACATCATTTTAATTCTGTTACTGCACTCGAACAATTTGTGCTTGCAGCCTTGCATGGTTCTTCCAAAACTATTATGAACCATACGAATGAAGAATTGGTTGCTCAAAAAATGACAGAGCTAATTCTTGCCTAGTTATAAACAATTTTATCTCTCGTGTGTTTTTTGTACTATTGTTACTAAGCTATGTTCAAAAAATACAATCCAACCGAAGCATATACCAACTACGACGCCCTTGTGATAGGTTCGGGATTGGGTGGCCTAACTACCGCAGCACTTATGTCGATGGCGCACAAACGTGTATTGGTGCTCGAAAGACATTATGTTCCTGGTGGTTTTACCCATGCTTTTAAACGAAAAAATTTTAAGTGGGATGTTGGTGTTCATTATGTGGGACAAGTAAATCGCCATGAAGCTTCTTTGCGAAAGGCCTTTGATTTTATTACCGATGGAAAATTGAAATGGCAGCACATGGGCGAAATTTATGACAAAGCAATAATCGCTGGTCAGGAGTTTACTTTTGTTTCTGGAAAAGAAAATCAACTGGAAAATTTGCTCAAGTATTTTCCGAATGAAGAACCTGCTTTGAAATCTTATTTTGCTGCTGTAACAAAGGTATCGGAAGGTGGTGGAATGTTTTTTGGCGAAAAGGCCATGCCTCCTTTTTTAAGTAAATGGATAGGACCTTTACTTCGTAAGAAGTTTAATTTTTATTCAGATAAAACTACCTACGATTTTTTAAGAGAACTAACTAACAACGAAAAATTAATTGCTGTGTTGTGCGCTCAATGTGGCGATTATGGATTACCACCTAAGAAAAGCAGTTTTGCTATACATGCCATGATTGTTGATCATTACCTAAATGGTGGCAATTACCCAATTGGCGGAGCCTCCGAAATTTATAATAAAATAATTGAAGTTATTCGAAAAAATGGTGGCGAAGTTTTAATACGTGCCGATGTGAAGGAAATTGTGCTGCAAAACAACAAAGCTGTTGGTGTAACAATGGCTGGTGGTGAACAAATTTTTGCAAAAAAAATAATCAGCAATGCAGGAGCCCGAAATACATTTACTCAGCTAATTCCAGGACAACTTACTAGTACCGAGTCTTTAAAATCGGATTTGAAAAAAGTAAAACCCTCGGTTGCTCATTTATGTTTGTATGTGGGTATGAATAAATCAGATGCCGAACTAAATTTACCGAAGTTTAATTATTGGGTATACAATAGTTTTGATTTTGATGGGGATTATGAGAAGCATTTAAATGAGAAAACCGGAGAACCTCCCTTGTTTTATATTTCCTTTCCTTCAGCAAAGGATGCTGATTGGCAAAACAACAATCCGGGAATATCAACCATTCAAATTATGATTGCCTGTTCCTACGAACGTATTAAGAAATGGGAACAAACAAAATGGATGAAGCGCGGCGATGAGTATAATTTATTTAAAGAAGAACTTACAAAAAAAATGCTCAAAAAGTTGTATGAAATTGTACCTCAAGTAAACGGACATGTTGTAATGAGTGAATTATCAACGCCTCTATCAACAAAGCATTTCAGCAATTATGAGCAAGGCGAAATTTATGGTTTGGAACATACACCCGCACGTTTTCGCTTAAATTGGTTGAGACCGCAATCGCCCTTTAAAAATTTGTATTTAACAGGTCAAGATACACTTACAGTTGGGGTAGGAGGAGCATTGTTTTCGGGCGTAATTACTGCTTCTACCATTTTGAAAAAAAACTTTATGAGTAAAATTGATAAGTATAACCACCCAGATAGTTGAGCAAATGGCTGCCTTTACTAGATATTTCCTACTACTACTAACAACTACTTTGCTAAGTGCTTGTATTTTTTTTAATAACAATTCTTCCAAATTGTATAAAAGGGCATTACAAAAAGCTCCGTACGACGCAGGAATTGTTCCCGGTGTTCCATGGGTAGTAGGTGGCTGGGACACTGCTATGAAAGGTAGAGTAATTTGGGCAGTGCATTTATACAAAAGAGGATTGGTGAAAAATTTAATATTTTCTGGTGGAGCAGTATATACGCCTTATTACGAAGGAAAAATCATGAGTTTGTACGCTCAAAAATTGGGAGTTCCTGCCGAGCATTGTTTCGCCGAAATCAAAGCAGAGCACAGTGTTGAAAATGTTTATTTCGGAAAAAAAATTGCCGATAGTTTAGGATTTAAATCTGTTGCCTTGTTAACCGACCCATTTCAAGCAGCATTGTTAAAACGCTTGCTTAAAAAATACAAGCCACACATCGCACGCATTCCTTTTATTGTTGATACTTTACCGCTAATCAATAAAATTAATCCGGTGATTTCAGGTGCTGCGGCACTCAATCCCAAATTTACACTTTCGCTTGCCGAACGCGAAACCAAATGGCAACGATTGCAAGGAACTCGTGGAAAAAAAGTAAAAAAGTGGCTCAGAGAAGACAGAAAAATGAGAAGAGCTGCTAATAGCAAGTAGTAATTATTTTACCATCTCTAATCTCGCTAAAACGAAGCGCTAGGCTTCATTCATTAAACGAATTGTATGCACTCCAACAATTCCGGCTGTTTCTGTTCGCAAACGCTTTTCAGATAAACTAACCGGTATAAATCCATGGGCAATTGCCATTTCTATTTCAGCTTTACTAAAATCGCCTTCAGGACCAATTAGCAACAAGGCATTTTTTCCTTGGGTATAACTTTGTTTTAAGGATTTTTTAGTAGTTGGATGACAATGCGCAATAAATTTTTGACCAATAAAATTAGCAGATGATTTTATAAAAGTTTCAAAACTAACTGCTTCATTCAAGTCGGGTAAGTAAGCACTTAAACTTTGTTTCATTGCCGCAACCACTACTTTCTGTAAGCGCTCAAGCTTTATAATACTTCTTTCAGAATGCTCACAAATTATTGGAGTAATTTTTTCGATTCCAATTTCAGTGCTTTTCTCAAGCATCCATTCAAAGCGATCAATATTCTTTGTGGGTGCACAAGCAAGATGTAATGAAAAATCTGCTTGTTTTTTATGGCTGGTACTAAGTATCGATATTTCGCAACGCTTAGGATGAGCCGATGTAATTTCAGCAAGCGCAATGCTTCCCTTTCCATTGATTACTTGCAGTTCATCACCAATGCCTAAACGCAACACCTGCACGCAATGCTTCGATTCTTCTTCACTAAGTGAAAGTGAGCCCTCTAAAGGCTGAGCTAAGTAAAATACATGCATGTGAAAAAATCGAAATTAACGTAACGAATGTAAATTGTCAACACCGGCAATACGCTCACAGGTAAAGGCTTCACCGTATTCAACGCCAATAATTCTACCACATTCCATGGCGCGGTTCTTTATTCCTTCAATAAATTGCAACGACGAAATAGGAGTTTTCGGTTCAGCCGAATTTGGATCATAAAATTGTGAACTATACGCCAAAATGGAATCCATTTTTTTATCAATAAACGCGCTGATATCTACAATAAAATCAGGAGTAATATAGCGGTCTTGTATATAATGATACACCGCCTTAGGACGCCAAGCTGTTTGTTTTTCACCCTTCCAAACACTTTCAATTTTGCTTAATCCCGAATAAAAGCAGGCATCCGAAACCAATTGCGAAGCTTTGCCATGATCGGGATGCCGATCGCGTATGGCATTACAAAGTATGTAGTCGGGGCGATAAAAACGAATTCTTTGAATTATTGCTAGTTGATTTTCAGGTGTGTTTTGAAAAAAACCATCCGGCATTCCCAAATTCTCTCTACAATGGATTCCTAATACGTTACTTGCTTTTTCAGCCTCTATGGTTCTCAAATCAGCCGATCCACGAGTTCCTAATTCTCCTTTGGTAAGGTCAATTATTCCCACTTTTTCGCCCATCGAAATATGCTTTGCCAAAGTTCCCGAACACGAAAGTTCAACATCGTCAGGATGCGCCGCAAATGCTAAAATGCTAAGTTTCATTCTTTAATTTCTTTACAAATACCAGAAAATAATTTTATTAAGTTGCTTTAGTTAGAGAGCCATTTAAGTATTTCTTCACAATCAGGTTTGGTTGATGGTGATACATGCCCAACTACATTACCATTTTCATCAATTAAAAATTTGCTGAAATTCCAACCTACTGTATAATCGTCCGTACCGTTTAATTCTTTAGATGTTAGCCATTTGTAAATAGGAGCAATGTCACTTCCTTTTACCGAAATTTTTTCCATCATCGGGAATGTTACACCGTAATTTTTCGTGCAAAATTCCTTTATTTCTTCGCTATTCCCAGGTTCTTGTCTGCCAAAATTATTTGCAGGAAAGCCAACGATAACAAATTTTTCGCTGCCATATTTTTTATACAATTCTTCGAGCGCCTTATATTGAGGGGTATTCCCGCAACGAGATGCGGTATTCACAATCAACACTTTTTTTCCTTTCAAAGTCGAAAAGTCAAATTCCTTTCCATCAATGTCTTTCACTTTAAAGGAATGTAAATTTTGTTGTTGAGCTTGAACACTTGTAAAGCCTGCTATTGCAAGTAAGAAGGTGATAATTTTGCGCATTTTAGTTAGGTTTTTTATAAAATTAATAAGGAAAAAGTAAAAAGAATTTAGGTATTTAATGAGCCTCAAATATAGTACAATTGATTTATTCACCCGTTCGGCAATAAAAAGCATGCAGGTATCCAAACAATAGGTTATTTTTGAGGCGTAAAATCTCGCTCTATGCAAATTCATTTTAGCGGCGCAACCCGCACGGTTACCGGTAGTAAACATCTTTTAGTGCTCGATAATGGTACTAAAATATTACTCGATTGCGGCATGTATCAAGGCCTCGGTGCCGATGGCGAAGCACTAAACCGTGATTTTGATTTTAATCCTTGGGATATCGATTTCCTTATTCTATCGCATGCTCACATCGATCATTCAGGACTAATACCCTATTGGGTGAAGAATGGTTTTAAAGGTAAAATTATTTGTACTCAAGCTACACGCGATTTGTGTAAAATAATGCTGGCCGATACTGCCCATATTCAAGAAAATGATTTACGTTTTATTAATAAACGCCGCATACGCAAAGGCGAAAAACCCTTGAAACCTCTTTACGATTCGACCGATGTTATTGATACCATTTTGTTGATGGAGGGAATAGATTTTAACAAACCATTCAATGTATGCGAAGGGGTAGAACTTACTTTTACTTTTATAGGGCACATACTTGGTAGTGGTTGTGTGAACCTAAAAATTACCGAAAATAATAAGTTAACTCGTTTTTGCTTTACAGGCGATATTGGTCGTGAAAACGGACAACTGTTAAAACAACCGCAAGCCTTTCCACAAGCCGATTACATCATTACCGAATCAACCTACGGCGACCGTTTGCATGATGATATAAAAAATACCGAAGAAAAACTTTTATCGGTCGTTAGAAAAACCTGCGTAGAAAAAAAAGGTAAACTAATTATTCCCGCATTTAGCTTGGGACGTACTCAGGAGCTCGTTTTTGCACTCGATAAAATGGAAAACAAAGGCTTACTTCCTAAAATTAATGTGTATGTCGACAGCCCGCTCTCAGTTAGTGCTACAGATATTATGCGCAAGCATCCAGAATGTTATAACGAAGAATTACTTGAGTACATTAAATCCGATGCCGATCCCTTTGGGTTTAATCGATTGATTTATATACAGGATGTGGCTGTTAGTAAAAGTCTCAACGACCTTGACGAGCCTTGCATTATTATATCAGCTTCTGGAATGATGGAAGCCGGTCGTATTAAGCATCATTTGGCAAATACAATTAGCAATCCACGAAATACGGTATTGGTGGTAGGTTACTGTGAACCAAATTCATTAGGGGCTCGCATTCGAAATAAAGATCCTTTTGTGCGTATTTATGGGGAAGAATATGCACTCAATGCTGAGGTAGAAATTATGGATTCCTATTCCGCTCACGGCGACTATCAAGAGATGATTGACTACTTATCCTGTCAAAAGAAAGATCAAGTAAAAGAAATTTTTTTAGTGCACGGCGAATACGAAACACAGGTAAATTACCGCGAAAAATTGCTGGCCGAAGGATATCAAAAAATAACTATACCCGAACGCGGACATATTGCAATACTTGATTAAACGGCAAAGAAGCAGCAAAGAATAAATGACCAAACTCGCAAGCGAAATAAAACACCTTATTGCCAAAGAACTAAAGCAAGAACTTCGGCAAAAGTATGCACTCGGAGGTATTCTACTCTACGTGGTTTCAACAGTATTTGTGTGTTATTTGTCTTTTCGCAACATTATCGACAAACCAACCTGGAATGCACTGTTTTGGATAATTTTATTGTTTGGAAGTATCAATGCAGTTGCCAAAAGCTTTATTCAGGAAAGTAAAGGCAGACAGCTCTATTTTTATACCTTGGTTAGTCCGCAAGCAGTAATTATTTCAAAAATACTCTATAATTCATTACTAATGCTACTGTTGAGCTTGGTGTGTTTTTTAGTGTATTCGCTATTTATTAAAAACCTAGTCGACGATATTCCTTATTTTATACTAACCTTAGTTATGGGAAGCATTGGTTTTGCTAGTGTTTTAAGCATGGTGTCGGCAATTGCTTCAAAAACCAACAGCAATTTTAGTTTAATGGCCATACTTAGTTTTCCCATGTTAATACCTTTATTGTTATCGCTTATAAAAGTTTCGAAAAATGCAGTAGATGGCCTCGACCGTAGTTTAAGCACCCCTTATTTTGGAGTATTATTGTTGATTAACCTGATGGTAATCCTCCTCAGTTTTGTATTATTTCCCTACCTTTGGCGGGATTAATTTGTTGAGTAAAAAGTGTATTAAAGTTTTATTAAAATTAGAATAATTGCGCAATGAGTTTTAAAAGAGATTGGTGGAAATTACTAGCAGTATGTTGTGTAATTTATGCCATTGTTGCTGGATTTTTAATGAAAGTTCCTCAATTGAATATTTTGCATGAAAGCATTCGTAATTTATATTTTCATGTGACCATGTGGTTTGGAATGATTATCATTTTACTGGTATCCCTAATTTACAGCATTAAATACTTGTCGGGATTTAATCTTCAACACGATATTATTGCTTCTGAAGCTGCCAATGTTGGAATTTTGTTTGGCATTTTAGGAATTAGCACCGGTTCGGTTTGGGCCAATTTTACTTGGGGTGATTGGTGGGTAAACGATGCTAAACTCAATGGTGCTGCCATTACCTTGTTGTTTTATTTAGCCTATGTTATACTTCGAAGTTCACTTGAAGAAGAACACAAACGAGCAAAAGTTTCGGCCATTTACAACATATTTGCTTATGTATTATTAATCGTTTTTTTATTGATTTTACCACGCATGACCGATTCACTTCATCCCGGAAATGGCGGTAATCCGGGTTTTGGTCAATACGATTTAGATAGCAACATGCGCTTAGTTTTTTATCCTGCCATCATTGGCTGGACATTGTTAGGAGTTTGGATGATGAACTTAGGCGTACGAATAAAAAATATAAAATTACACAACGATTCTATAAACTAATTATCAGCTTTTTATGAATAAATTTATTCTGTTTTTGAGCTCTTTACTTATTTCTGCCGCAGCTTTTGCGCAGGAAGCATCACCGGTTGAAATGGCCGATACCATGCGTTCTTCCGGTAAAATATATGTTGTAGTAACAGTGCTGTTAATCATTTTTGTTGGAATAGTTATTTACTTAAGCCGACTCGACAGCAAGCTTAGTAAACTGGAGAAAGAATTGAAAAAATAAATCTTACATGAAAAAAATACACATCGTTTTTATTGTAGTTATAGCCGTTGCTATTGCTGCAATTATGAGCACCGTTGCCGATTCAAGTACCTACTCAACCTTTGCCGATGCAGCTAAAAATCCCGATACTGAATACCATGTGGTGGGGAAATTAAACAAAGAAAAAGCATTGGAATACAATCCCGAAGTAAATGCAAATTTGTTTAGCTTCTACATGAAGGACAATGCAGGCACCGAATTAAAGGTTGAATTTAAAGGCACCAAACCACAGGATTTTGAGCGCTCCGAGCAAATTGTAATAACAGGTAAAGCTACCGGAGATGTATTTCATGCCGATAAAATATTGATGAAATGCCCATCAAAATACAACAACGGACAAGTTGAACTTACTGCCAAATAACTTAGTAAGGCCTTTGTAATTGTTACAAGTACCGCAGTATTTCAGTTTCAAATTTCTACATCATTTTTTTAGAACCAAACATCCTCCTAACAAACATCCATGCAAATTAATTATATAGGTGAGCATTTAGTACCCGGTCAGCTTGGAAACTTTTTTGTTGTTCTATCCTTTGTGGCAGCTTTGCTTTCCTTTGTTTCATACACCTTAGCTAGTCGTGAAGCTGAATTTGAAAATTCCTGGCGAAGAATTGCTCGCATGAGTTTTGGATTACATGCCTTTTCTGTAATAGGTATCATGGCTACTTTATTTTACATGATATTGAATCATTATTTCGAATATCAATATGTTTGGCAACATAGCAGTCGAGCTTTACCGGTGCGTTACATGTTGTCTTGTTTTTGGGAAGGGCAGGAGGGCAGCTTTCTATTGTGGAGTTTTTGGCATGTTATACTTGGTCTAATCTTATTAAAGTTTTCAAAAACCTGGGAAGCTCCTGTAATGGCTGTAGTAAGCAGTGTACAAGTGTTTTTAGCAAGCATGCTTTTAGGGATTTTTGTTTTTGACTATCGCCTTGGTTCAAATCCATTTGTGCTGTTGCGCGAACATCCCGAATTTATGAATTTGCCATTCGTAAAAATTCCAACTTATTTGCAAAACTTAGATGGAAGAGGTCTTAATCCATTGCTGCAAAATTATTGGATGACGATTCATCCACCTATTTTGTTTTTAGGTTTTGCTTCTACTTTGGTTCCTTTTGCTTATGCCATGGCAGGATTGTGGAAAAAGCAATATACCGAATGGTTGAAACCTGCCTTGCCCTGGACCTTTTTTGGGGTAATGATATTGGGTACCGGTATTTTAATGGGAGGAGCTTGGGCCTATGAATCGCTTAGTTTTGGTGGCTTCTGGGCATGGGATCCTGTAGAGAATGCTTCATTGGTTCCCTGGTTAACCTTTGTTGCAGGAGCTCACGTTATGCTTATCAACAAAAATAACGGACAATCCTTATCTACAAGTTTTATCCTAATTATTTTTACTTTTTTACTCATACTTTATTCAACTTTCTTAACACGCAGCGGCATCTTGGGTGATACTTCCGTGCACGCATTTACCGATTTAGGAATGAGTGGTCAATTGCTGGTTTACTTGTTGTTTTTCTTAGGATGGGCCATTGTTTTATTGGTAAGAAACTGGAAAAAAATTCCCACACTAGTCGAGGAAGAATCAGCTACTTCACGTGAGTTCTGGATGTTTATTGGAGCTTTGGTTTTATTGATTTCCTCTTTTCAAATTATTGCGACAACTAGCATTCCGGTTATCAATAAGGTATTCGGAAGCAACATAGCTCCACCGCTTAAGGCCGTTGAACACTACAATTCATGGCAAGTTCCCTTCGCTATTTTGGTTTCTGTTTTAATTGGAGTGGGACAATTTTTTAAGTTTCGTAAAACCAACATGATTGAGTTTTATAAAAAAATTAGCGTGTCGGTAAGTATTGCTGCAGTGCTTACTGTGATTACTGCCTTTGGCTTAGGGATGAATAAACCATTTCATTATGCCTTATTGTTTACATCACTGTTTGCGATTATTGCGAACACCGATTATGCAATTCGGGTGTTAAAGGGAAAAATTTCAAAAGCAGGATCATCGGTTGCGCACGTTGGGTTTGGTATGATATTATTGGGAGCCTTGGTGAGTACAAGCATGAGCGAAACCATTTCGTCGAACACATCAGGAGTTGACATTTCGAAGTTGGGAAAGGATTTCAGCAATAGCGATAACATTATGTTGCGTCAAAATGATACTTTGCGCATGGGCGATTATTATGTTAGTTATAAAGGAAAGCGCAGTGAAGCTCCCAATATTTATTACCAAATTGACTACATGCGTAAGGACAATTCCGGCAATTATATTCCTGAGTTTACCTTGCATCCTTTGGTGCAAACGAATCCACGAATGGGAAATATAGCCGAACCCGATACACGTCACTTTTTGCACAAAGATGTGTACACTCATATTACCTACGCCGATTTGGAGCAAAGAGCTGAAGATACAGTTGGCTATAAGGAAGCAAAAACAACATCCATGAAAATTGGCGACACCTTATTTGCCAGCAACGGTATAGTTATTTTAGAAGGTTTGGTAAAAAACATCGATCGTAATTTGCATCAATTGGGCGACAGCGATATTGCTGTAGGTGCCGATTTGCGTGTGATTGATATCAATAGTCAAACCTATCATGCCATGCCTTTATTTGTTATCAAAAACAATTATGTAATACCCGAAGAAGCTTCTGTTCCTGCGTTAGGACTAAGATTCAATTTCACAAAAATCAATACCGAAAACGGTAAACTCGACATTAGCCTTCAAGAGAAAAAGGGAAATGCAAAAGATTTTATTATTCTAAAAGCCATTATTTTCCCGGGAATCAATATACTTTGGATGGGTTGTTTGGTGATGATTATAGGCACTATTTTAGCCATCGTGCATCGTTTGAAGCAAAGTACAAAACTTGCCTAATCTATACTTCTCGTCCTCGTTTGCAACGAGGATGTCTTAAAATTTGCGTTTGAAACGCAATAAACAAACTTCCTATACTCAGCGTAGTTTGCAACTAAGCTGAAATATATTCTCTCACACGTCATCGTTTGCAACGAGGATGTCTTAAAATTTGCGTTTGAAACGCAATAAACAAACTTCCTATACTCAGCGTAGTTTGCAACTAAGCTTAAATATATTCTCTCACTCGTCATCGTTTGCAACGAGGATGTCTTAAAATTTGCGTTTGAAACGCAATAAACAAACTTCCTACACTCAGCGTAGTTTGCAACTACGCTGAAATATATTCTCTCTCACTCGTCCTCGTTTGCAACGAGGATGTCTTAAAATTTGCGTTTGAAACGCAATAAACAAACTTCCTACACTCAGCGTAGTTTGCAACTACGCTGAAATATATTCTCTCTCACTCGTCCTCGTTTGCTCTCACTCGTCTCGTCCCTCTATACTCAGCGTAGTTTGCAACTACGCTGAAATATATTCCCTCTCACTCGTCCTCGTTTGCAACGAGGATGTCTTAAAATTTGCGTTTGTAACGCAATAAACAAACTTCCTATACTCAGCGTAGTTTGCAACTACGCTGAAATATATTCTCTCTCACTTGTCCTCGTTTGCAACGAGGATGTTTTAAAATTTGCGTTTGTAACGCAATAAACAAACTTCCTTTACTCAGCGTAGTTTGCAACTACGCTGAAATATATTCCCTCTCACTCGTCCTCGTTTGCTCTCACTCGTTTCGTCCCTCTATACTCAGCGTAGTTTGCAACTACGCTGAAATATTTTCTCTCTCACTCGTCCTCGTTTGCAACGAGGATGTCTTAAAATTTGCGTTTGAAACGCAATAAACAAACTTCCTATACTAAGCGTAGCTAACTACTACGCTTAGTTTTAAGAATAAATAATTTTCCTAATAATTAGTTTCCGCTGTGATTAGTTCTTAATCAACTTATGCATGCCAATACTATCTATCTCTATAAAATAAATACCTCCTGGAAGTTTCTTTACTTCAATAAATTTTTGTGTTGAACTAAAATTCTCAGTTTGAACCATCCTACCAAAACAATCATAGATACGAATGGAATGTGGTTTAGAAGTTGGCCCTAAATCAATGTAAATTTCATCAATAAAAGGATTAGGACCAACAAGTACAGTTTCATCAGATGAATGGGTCAGAATTGAGGTTGGGTTGCTAGTTGTAAAAGTTTCCTGGTTGCCGTATGCTGTTCCGGTATTGTTGGTTGCATAGGCTCTCAAATAATAAGTAGTATTAGGCAACAAACCACTAAGGTTGCTAGTAAATAAACCGGTTCCACTGCCTCCCGAATTAATATTGTCGGCCAATGTAGGATTGGGTGAAGTGCTATAACAAACACCTCTTGAACTAACAGAGGATCCTCCGGCACTTGACACATTTCCGCCGCTAACAGCAGTGGTGCTAGTTATGTTTGTGACCGCAGTAGTTGAAATTGTTGCTAAAATAGGAGCAGTGGTAGTGAAAGTACGATTAATGCCATAAGATGTACCTGCTGCAGTGGTTGCAAATGCTCTAACATGATAGGTAGTGCCGGGTGTTAAATTCACTAAACTATTTGTAAATCCACCTAGTCCTGAACCTCCGTTAACTACTATATCTGCTGTGGTAGGATTAGCACTAGTTGAGTAGCATATTCCTTTTGCTGTAACAGGTGCTGAACCGGCGCTAGTTACGTTACCGCCCGATTGAGCTGTAGTATCCGTAATCAAGATTACATTGTTGGTACTTACATTTGCTAATACAGCATTGGAGGTAGTAAAAGAAATTTCCTGACCATATGAAGTTCCTGTAGAATTTGTTGCAAATGCGCGCAAGTAATATTTAGTTGCTGCGTTTAATCCGATGAGCGAAACTGAAAATACACCTGTTCCGGTACCTGCTAGCAGCGTAGTTCCACTAATTGTTGGATTGGGTGAAGTTGAGTAACATAATCCGCGTGATGTAACCGCAGCAGAACCGGCATTATTGATATAACCACCAGCATTAGCCGATGAAAAAGTAATTGAATTTACTGAAGTGGTAATGAGGGAAGGAGATGAATTCTGAGAATTCCGAACAAAGGTAATCACTCTACAGGTTGCTTCTGCGCCACATAAAGTATCCTTATGAATATGCACTCTTAAACCATTACCCGAAGGAACAGAAAGAGCTAATGGAGTTTTTCCCTTGCTAACAACAACATTGGTTGAAGTAGTAACAGTAATTATGTCGGTTGCAATGCTTGAGCTAATGGTATAATTGCCGGCATAAAAACTAACGTATGAGTAAGTACCAGCATAGACACATGAAGCTACAGTATTTACTTGACCAACGTTCATAGAACCGTTTACGGTGTTGGATGGACTTTGGGTAGTACCTAAACAGCCACTTGGTGCTGTAGTAAAAGTTACCTGAGAACCATAACCGGTGCCTGCCAAATTGGTGGCATAAGCACGCAGATAATAAGTAGTATTAGGACTTAAGTTGGTAAGATTGCAAGTAAAATAACCTCCTCCGGTACTAGAACCAATTTTTTTTGTATTCGCAATTGTTGGATTAGGGTTTATTGAATATGCAACTCCAAAGGTGCTAGGTGCGGATGAACCGTTATTTGTAATAAGTCCGCCGCTAGTTGCCGTAGTCGATGTAATTTGTGTTACGCTAGGATAAGTATTTATAAAGGGAACAACTTGCCCTAAACTAACCGAAATTGCCCTACATAAATTATCATACGGACATAAAGAACTTGCATGTATGTAAATATGCACGGTACTTACGGTATTGGTTTGAAATATATAAGGCTGATTGCCTGATCCAACTAAAAATCCATTGTTGTCAGTAACAGTTACATAATCGGTACTGATGCTTGAATTTACTTGGTAATAAACCCCTGCGCTTGTGCCCATTTTAAAATATTGACCTGAATTTATGCAGGTACTTGTACCATTTGTAATTATAGTTGGACTAAATACAGGTGCATTAAAAATTTGACTGCTATATGCGGTACCATTGGTACAGGCTAAAGTAAAATTAATATTAACCAAACTGGTTAGGATAACTAAAAGTAACTTTTTCAAGTTCATTTTTTTTAAACAAATTTAACTACATTAACTATTTCAAACTAACCGTTTAATAAGTTTTTGTACAGTTAATTTGGATGGAATTAAAATAACTTAAATTTTAGAAAATTTGCATAGAATAAACAACTCAGCGTAGTTTGCAACTACGCTGAAATATTTTGTAACACGATAGCATACACCCTTACTCGCCTTTACTCGCGCGAATCTTCAGATTCGTGTGTTTTAATCAGTAAAATTTAGAACACTGTGCTTTAATCAGTAAAATTTCGAACACATTTACTACACCCGAAATATTTTTCAACCACAACTCAGCGTAGTTTGTAACTACACTGAATTATTTTTAAACTAATATATATATTGATGTATGAGAAAAAAGCATGAAAAGCATAGTTGTAAACTAAGCTAAGAATGTGAAATAACCTGAAGCTAATTAAAAGTAATAAGCTACTAATCGTTACTTAGTTTTTTCAATATCCTTCACCCTGTTTTGCAAATCAGGTAAATTTCGGAAAACTACGTAAGAGCGTTTGTATTCACCAATGTTAAAGGCAGGGGAGCCTTGTACAATTTCGTTTTCTTTGCTTATGCTTTGTCCAATTCCCGATTGAGCAGCTATTTTTACTCCGTTTGCTATGCTGATATGTCCAACTATTCCTACTTGCCCGCCAATCATGCAATCGCGTCCAATTTTAGTTGAACCGGCTATTCCTGTTTGTGCAGCAATTACCGTATTTTCTCCTATTTCTACGTTGTGTGCAATTTGAATAAGGTTATCTAATTTCACCCCTTTACGAACAATGGTTGAGCCTAATGTAGCCCTGTCGATTGTTGTGTTAGAACCAATTTCAACGCGGTCCTCAATTACTACATTACCGATTTGTGGAACTTTGTTGTAATTGTTTTCGCTATTGGGTGCAAAACCAAAACCATCTCCACCAATAATTACTCCTGAATGCAAAGTGCAATGCGCTCCAACACTGCAATCGCTGTATATTTTCACTCCCGAAAATAGGGTAGTGTCATCACCAATAACCACATTATCGCCAATAAAACTATGCGGGTAAATTTTTACATTTTTTCCAATTTTCGCACCACTACCAACATAGGCAAAGGCTCCCACATATACATTTTCGCCAATACTTGCTTTGTCAGAAATAAAACTGGGTTGTTCAATCCCTGCTTTTTTTAATTTTATTTGATTGTAAAACTCCAGCAAAGTGGCAAAGCTTTTATACGCATCGGCTACACGAACAAGGGTAGCTTTCACTGGTTGTTCGGCAATAAAATCAGTACTAACAATAACTACCGAAGCTTCAGTACTATAAATGTATTGAGCATATTTTGGATTGGCCAAAAAGGATAAGGTTCCTGCTCGTCCTTCTTCTATTTTTGAAAGCGAACTAACTTTAGCTTCAGGGTTTCCTTCAACTACACCATTTAGTTGCGCTGCTATTTGTGCTGCTGTAAATTCCATGTTTCAAAAGTATAATTTTTTCTAGGTTTAGCCAATTTCTCAAAATCGTTGAGAAAAGTATATCCGGATGAAAGAATGTGATCTTTTAATCTGCTTACAAAGAAGTAAAAAATTTTCGCCACAAAAACATTGAAATGTACGAAATCAAAAAGTTGGATGAAAACTATTATTCGTAATGCAAATCGGCAATTGCAGCACAGTTTAATTTATTGATGTAAAATGATAAGTTAACTATAACTCAAAATAAATCCTCGACAATCCTAATAATCCGCATTCCTGTTGAAAATAGTTAATCTAAATTCTTAGGATAACAAATAAAAAATTTCTCCACTGCTTGCGACAATACCGAAATATTTAACTGATCCGCTGCATCCGCAATATCCACAGTTGTCCCATCTTTATACACAATACTGATTCGCTCACTGCTCGGATTGTATGCCGAATTTTTTATGCTCTCGGTAAAAACGAAATAGTGAATTTCATCTTCACTGAGTTCATATTTCTTGCGCGCTTTATTTTTTAATTCAGAAATTTTCTCGCTCGAAAAATTCTCATTTTGCAATTCAACTTTAAATAAATTTCGATTCATCAAACACCTGCACAAAAACGATAAAATGCGGTCATTATTGTTCATCCACACTTTTATTGAAGTATAAATATCGTTATCATCCAATTCTGCGAAAGCATCCAAAACCTTATCATTCTTAATAAAATCCCGTAAGGTATAATTGTTTTGTAATAACAATTGCAAGGCCGGTGTTGCAAACAACTGATGCCCTTTTGCAGTGAGTTCTTTCGCACGCGATAATATGTTCACCAACAAATGCTCAGCCGATAAAACTGTTTTGTGTAAATACACTTGCCAATACATTAAACGACGGGCAATAATAAATTTTTCAATACTGTAAATACCTTTTGCCTCAATGGCCAAGGAGTCGTTAACAACGGTAAGCATGGCTAGTATGCGATCTGAACTAATTATTCCTTCCGACACACCGGTAAAAAAACTATCACGTTTCAAATAATCCAAGCGGTCCATATCGAGCTGACTCGAAACCAATTGATGCAAAAACTTTTTGGGATACTCATTTTTGAAGATGGTTATGGCCAAATTCAAGGCACCATTAAATTCATGGTTGAGCTTATCCATAAACAATTCCGAAATTTTTTCATGACTCACCCCATGCACCAAACTTGATTCGAGTGCGTGTGAAAATGGACCATGGCCTATGTCGTGCAGTAAAATTGCTGCAGTAACACCTTCAGCTTCAGCGGCTGTAATTTCAACACCTTTCGAACGTAAAACTTCGATGGCTTGTGTCATTAAATACATTGCACCCATAGCATGATGAAAACGTGTGTGCAATGCACCCGGATATACCAATGCAGTTAATCCCAATTGCTTTATACGGCGCAATCGCTGAAAATAGGGATGTTCGATCAAATCAAAAATTAATTCTCCCGGAAGGGTAATAAATCCATAGATTGGATCGTTAAAGATTTTGCGTTTGTTAACACTATTGGCTTTCACGTGGTGTATATTAAATGTTTAATTTCGACAAAAATATAATGGATTTAAGCTTTTTACAGTAGTAAAGGCTTCTTACAACAAAATATTATAAACCTCAGGATGGCAAAAATAACTATTTTATGGGCTGATGACGAGATTGATTTACTGAAGCCGCACATTCTTTTTTTAAAAGAGAAAGGCTATGAGCTCATAACTACTACAAATGGCGATGAAGCCATTGATATTATTAAGCAGCAACAGGTAGATTTGGTGTTGCTAGACGAAAATATGCCAGGAATTTCAGGCATCGAAACACTCGCAAAAATTAAAAATTTGCGCAACGATTTACCTGTTGTAATGATTACCAAAAGCGAGGAAGAGAGCATTATGGAAGATGCCATAGGTTCAAAAATATCGGATTATTTAATTAAACCGGTGAATCCCAATCAAATTTTATTGAGCATCAAAAAAAATCTCGATAACAAGCGCCTTATCAGCGAAAAAACTACTTCTGCCTACCAACAAGATTTTAGAAATATTGGAATCACCTTGAGTGATAAACTTAATTTTGATGAGTGGAAAGAGGTGTATCAAAAGTTGATTTTTTGGGAGCTCGAACTCGAAAAGTCAAAGGACAGTGGAATGTCAGAGGTGTTGCAAATGCAGAAGACTGAAGCCAATCAGCAGTTTTTTAAATTTGTTGAAAGCAATTACCTAGGTTGGTTACACAACAGCAAAGAAAAAGCTCCTTTATTATCGCATACCTTGTTTAAAAATAAAGTGGCCAATCACCTCGATAAGGATTTGCCGGTATTTATGGTACTTATTGATAATTTGCGTTTTGATCAATGGAAGGTAATTCAACATGTATTTGCCGAATATTTTAGGATTGAGGAAGAAGAAATGTATTGCGGTATTTTACCAACAGCCACGCAATATTCGCGCAATGCAATTTTTGCGGGATTGATGCCCTCTGAAATAGAAAAGAAGTTTCCTAATCTATGGTCAAACGATGAGGATGAGGGTGGAAAGAATTTACATGAAGCCGAATTTTTGGCGGATCAACTAAAACGATTGGGGAAAAATGTAAAATACTCCTACACCAAAGTTACCAACGTTGCTGCCGGGAAGCGTTTGGTGGAAAGTATTCCCAATCTTATGACAAATAAATTAAATGTTATTGTCTATAACTTTGTAGATATGCTCTCGCATGCCCGCACCGAAATGGAGGTTATACGCGAATTAGCGAGCGACGAATCGGCTTATCGCTCAATCACACAAAGTTGGTTTGAACATTCTCCTTTGTTGGAAGCTTTGAAATTGATTTCTGAAAAAAAATGCAAAGTCGTGCTAACTACCGATCATGGAACAGTGTTGGTGAAGGAACCTTCTAAATTAGTCGGCGATAGAAATACCAATACCAATCTGCGTTACAAGCAAGGCAAAAGTTTAGATTATGTAAAGAAAGATGTATTTGAAGTCCGTAATCCCGCCGATGCCTATTTGCCAAAATTGCACGTTAGTTCTGCCTATGTTTTTGCAAAAGAAGATAAGTTTTTTGCTTATCCCAACAATTACAACCATTACGTAAGCTATTACCGCAATACCTTTCAACACGGTGGTGTTTCACTCGAAGAAATGCTGATACCCGTAATTACCATGAGTAGTAAGTAGTATGAAACTTGTAGCAACCTCCTTAGCTGATTTAGAGTTGCTTGCTAAGCACCTTGTTTCATTGTTTGCTGATCACAAAGTAATTGCATTTTATGGCGAAATGGGTGCGGGTAAAACCACTTTAATAAAAGCTATTTGCAAAGCTTTGGGAAGCAAGGATACTGTTTCAAGTCCAACCTTTTCGCTGGTGAATGACTATAAATCCGGCGATGACAAGCACATTTATCATTTCGATTTTTATCGCCTGAATAAAGAAACAGAAGCACTCGACATGGGCTGTGAAGAATATTTTTATAGTGAAAATTATTGCCTTATTGAATGGCCCGAAAAAATTCAAAGTCTTTTGCCTGCCGATTGCATATCGATAACCATACAAGTTACAAATGGTGAGCGAGAGATTAGTCTTAAACTTGAATAAGTAGCAAAATGCTTGTTTAAAAGAGGTTGGAAGTGGCTTTTTTGCTGCTATTTTGTCGATGCTACTTCTTTAAAAAACAAATTGTTTTTAATATGAAGAACTCTACTAAAAAAATATTGTTTTCACTTTAATTTAATTTTAAATTTGTAGAAACGATTCCGTTAAACAAATTATGATAACATCAAAAGATGTGTTATTGAGCCTGCAAAAGCAAGGTGGCCTGATGCCTCAGGAAGAAATGCTTGAAGTTGGCCGTAAAAAAGGTCAACTTTACATAGGAATTCCCAAAGAAATTTCATTTCAAGAAAATCGAATTGCCCTGGTGCCCGATGCCGTTGCCTTATTGGTAAACAACGGTCATCAAGTAGTGATTGAAACTAATGCGGGTAAAGCAGCTAATTTTGCTGATAAGGATTATAGCGAAGCCGGAGCTCAAATTGTATATAGCCCTGAAGAGGTGTACAAAGCCGATATAGTTTTAAAAGTTGCTCCTCCTTCGCCTGCCGAAATTGACATGATGCAGCGCAAGCAAACCTTAATATCGGCCTTGCAATTCGCAGTTCAACCGGCAAATTATGTGAAGCAATTAATTGATAAAAAAGTAACAGCTATTGCTTACGATTACATTAAAGACCGTGATGGAATTTATCCGATAATACGCGCCATGAGCGAAATTGCCGGGAATACTTCCATATTGATTGCAGCCGAGTACTTAAGTAATTTGAGCATTGGTCAAGGTTCAATGTTTGGTGGAATCACGGGTGTTTCGCCAACCGATGTTGTTATTTTAGGAGCCGGCACTGTTGGCGAATTTGCGACTCGTGCAGCATTGGGATTGGGAGCTTCGGTGAAGATTTTTGATAATTCTGTTTACCGCCTTCGACGTTTACAAAGTGATTTAGGTATGCGTGTTTTTACCAGTTTGCTGCAACCTAAAGTAGTGAGCAAAGCATTAAAAACAGCCGATGTGGTAATTGGTGCAATTCGCGCACCACATGGTCGAACTCCCTGTGTAGTTACCGAAGAAATGGTGATGGAAATGAAGTATGGAGCGGTACTTATTGATATTAGTATTGATCAAGGGGGAGTGTTTGAAACATCTGAAATTACGAATCACACACATCCTGTATTCCGCAAACATGGCGTGATACATTATTGCGTGCCGAATATAGCTTCTCGAGTTTCACGTACTGCTTCTTATGCACTCAGCAATATATTTGCACCAATACTGTTGAGCATTGGTGAGGAAGGTGGTATTGATAATATGTTACGTCGCGATAGCGGGGTGCGTCATGGAGTGTATGTTTACAGTGGCATACTTACCAACCGCTTTTTAGGTGAAACCTATCATTTGCCCTATAAGGACATAGACTTATTGATGGCAGTAATTTAATTTTTTAAGTAAAAATAGTTATCAATCGCAGGTAAAAAACTTGTGAATTAATTTATTGAATATGACGAATGCCAAGCGAATAAGGTTGTTTTTAATGGGTGTTGTATTAGGCAGCATCATCATGTATTTTTTTGTTTTTAAAGAAAGAAATGTTTATAAATCACCTTCAGAAGTTATTCACGGGAAGCTGCAAAGTAAACAATTGCAGTACACCAAACATGCTCAATGCCGCATGCAATGTCGCAGTATCAGCGAAAGCGAAGTGTTGGAAATATTAAAGAGTGGAGAAATTAATTACGATAAAAGTCAAGTACACGATAAGCCTTGTCCATCTTACGCTTTAGAAGGCAACACTGCCGACGGGCAACAAGTTCGCATTGTATTTGCCGAATGCGATAGCACTACCAAAGTAATTACAGCCATTGATTTGGGAAAGAAAGACGATGTTGGCTGTGAGTGTGAGTAAGGATTAATTCAACTTCTTTGCTTTTTTTGCATAACATCTTACACACCTTCTAAATACATTTTTTTCGACCTGAACTTTCTAAGTTAGTTCCATTTTTTCTCCGGTGAATAACTTTGTTTGTAAAAACACATTCTGTCTTAAATTCTTAAAATATTTTACCGTTAAGTTTGACATAGGTTAATGGTTCAATTTAATTGAAACGAATGGCAGTAACAAGGAAAAACCTTCACAAACGTTCATTGACAAGCTGTTGACTGATAAACTAAAATAGTATACTCATGGCAAAAAAAGAGAAAAAAATTTTTGTGCTCGACACATCCGTACTTTTGTTTGACCACAATGCATTTTACAGTTTTAAAGAACACGATGTTGCAATACCCATTACTGTTCTTGAAGAAGTCGACCGCTTTAAAAAGGGAAACGACGTTATTAATTTTGAAGCACGAGAGTTTATTCGTAGTCTCGATGAACTTTCAAAAAAATACCTGCTCAACGATTGGATTCCTATAAATGGTCCTACCCGTGGTAAGTTTAAGGTGTTGATGGATGAACGCAATGAACTCGATGCCAACAAAATTTTTGGTGAGAAAAAAGCCGACCACAATATTTTAAATGCTGCCTTGCATCTTAAGTCCGAATTCCCGAATCGTGAGGTAATATTGGTTTCTAAAGACATCAACCTGCGACTCAAAGCTAAATCGTTAAAACTATTTGCAGAAGATTTCTTAACCGGAAAAATAAAAGACATTGATTTACTTTATAAAGGAAACACCCTAATTGAAGATGTTCCTGTAGCAGCCATCAATGCTATTTACCAACAAGGATTTTGCAAACCATCAGCCATTAAATTAAAAAATCCTATTGCCAATCATTATTACACACTTAAGTTTGGCGATACTTCAGCACTTGCCTACTACAATCCCGAAACAGAGCTTATTGAAAAAGTAAACAAGGAATCGGCATATGGAATTAAGGCCCGCAATGTGGAGCAAACATTTGCCATGCACGCTATTATGAATCCAAATGTATTGCTCGTAACCATACAAGGTGTTGCAGGTACCGGTAAAACCTTACTGGCATTGGCAGGGGCTATGGCGCAAAAAATGAATTTTCATCAAATATATTTGGCTCGTCCTATAGTTCCACTTAGTAATAAAGACATCGGTTACCTTCCGGGAGATATAAAATCTAAAATAAATCCTTACATGGAACCGCTGTGGGATAACCTTAAATTTATTCAAAGTCAATACAAGGAAACCGATCGCGAGCATCAAAAAATTAGCGAAATGGTTGAAAAGGAAAAGCTGCACATTACACCTTTGGCCTATATTCGAGGAAGAAGTTTGTCGAATATATTTTTCATTATTGATGAAGCGCAAAACTTAACACCTCACGAAATTAAAACCATCATAACGCGCGCAGGCGAAAACACTAAAATTGTATTTACAGGCGATATTTTTCAAATTGATACTCCTTATCTTGATACACACAGTAATGGATTATCTTATTTGATTGATAAAATGAGCAACAACAAATTGTATGCACACATGACGCTCGAACGCGGAGAACGAAGTGAGTTAGCAAATCTTGCTAGTTCAATGCTTTAAATTGTTGGATGATGTTTATTGTTTATTAAAGCATGCAGTTCACGGTTAAGGAAGCTTCCAAAAGAGCCCGATTTGCTGCTTTTTACTTGGGTTATCCGAATGTTGCAATCGTGTTAGGATCTACCATTTATTTGTGGAACATTAAACGGGAACATTTTTTAAACGACAAGAAACACCTGGCCCATGAATTATGCCATGTGGCTCAGTTTCGCAAATATGGTTTTTTGCGTTTTCTATTGCTATACTGCTGGGAATCGTTGATTCATGGTTACTACAACAATAAATTTGAAATTGAAGCAAGAGCTGCCGAATCTACTACCGAGCAATAAGCAATTCTTAGTACTTTCGCAATCCACTAAATACTGCTTACAGCAATATTTACGATTGCCTAGTTATGAATATTACTACTAAAAGTCCTTTACACATAGCATGATTAATTATAAGAAATTTGTCCTTCAAAATGGTCTAAGAGTTTTACATCATCACGATACTTCCACACCTTTGGTATGTTTAAATGTGTTGTACGATGTTGGTGCACGCGATGAGGAGCCTGATAAAACAGGATTCGCTCACTTGTTTGAACACTTGATGTTTGGCGGCTCTGTAAATATTCCAAATTACGATGAACCTTTACAAAGAGCCGGTGGCGAAAACAATGCTTTTACTACCAACGATATTACCAATTATTATTTAACCCTTCCAGCCGAAAATTGTGAAACTGCTTTTTGGCTGGAGTCAGATAGAATGCTCAGTCTGGCTTTTTCTGAAAAAAGTTTAGAGGTGCAGCGAAACGTGGTAATCGAAGAATTTAAGCAACGCTACTACAATCAACCTTACGGTGATGTGTGGTTGCTTCTTCGACCACTTGCCTATAAAGTGCATCCTTATTTGTGGAATACAATAGGCAAGGAAATAAGCCATATTGAAAATGCAAAGATGGAAGATGTGAAAGGCTTTTTTAAAACCTATTATAATCCTACTAATGCCATACTGGTAATTGCCGGAAATATTGAATTTGAAAAAGCAAAGGAATTAAGCGAAAAATGGTTTGCTCCTATAGCTCCCGTTCAAGTGAAACCGCGAAAATTGCCGCAGGAACCACAACAAACAGAAGCACGAAAATTAACCGTACAAAGAGATGTTCCGCTCGATGCCATTTATAAAGCCTATCATGTAGGAGCAAGAGGTGATGAAGACTACCATGCAATGGACATGGTTTCAGATATCTTGTCAAATGGAAAATCGGCAAGACTGTATTTAGAACTGGTAAAAAACAAGCAGTTGTTTAGCGAAATAAATGCTTACATGAGTGGTGATATGGACAAAGGATTGTTTATCATATCCGGTAAATTAGTGAAAGGTGTAGCAATGGAAGCTGCCGAAGCTGCAATTGAAGAGGAACTCGATAAATTCAAATCGAAATTATTGGAAGAGCGCGAACTCACTAAGATTAAAAACAAACTCGAAAGTATTTTGGTTTTTAGTGAAATGAATATTTTAAACAAGGCCATGAATCTGGCAACTTTTGAGCTCATGGGAGATGCGAATTTGATAAATCAAGAAACCGAAAAATACCTTGCAGTTAGTGCCGAAAAAATTCGACAGGTGCTCACAAAATATGTACAGAAAGAAAACTGTTCTACCTTATATTACATGGCTAACTAGTTTTTACTACTGAAAGTTAAATGAATTTAAATTGAAAAAAGTGATAAACAGAAACAGTGCTCCCGATATAATACAAGTTGATAAAATAAATTTAATCCAGGCTCAAAAAACAGTCTTCGCTAATGGCATTCATGCATACAGCATCAATGCAGGAACGCAAGACCTGGTTAAAATTGAATGGATTTTTGATGCTGGAAGTAAATTTGAATCAATGCCTCAAGTAGCGCATGCAACAAATAGTTTACTTAAAGAAGGAACAGCTTCGTTTACCTCCGCCGAAATTGCCGAACAACTCGATTATTATGGAGCTTTTTTAGAAAGCAATTGCACCAAAGATAAATCGCACATTGTACTTTATTCATTAAACAAGCACTTGGTGAATGTGCTTCCCATACTCAATGAAATTTTAAAACAAGCAAAATTTCCTGAAAAGGAATTCGCGGTTTATAAGCAAAATTCAAAGCAAAAATTAGTTGTAAACAATCAAAAAGTAGAGGTGCTTGCACGCCATCATTTTAATGAATTAGTTTTCGGTAAACAGCATCCTTATGGTGTAATTACTGAACTTGAGCACTTTGATAATTTGAACCTAGACAGCATTAAACAGTTTTACAAGCAGCATTATACTGCTTCAAATTGCTCAATTGTTGTGTCAGGTTTAGTTAAGGATGAGACCATGCAATTGCTGAATCAACTTTTTGGAGATGGCTGGAAAAGTGAACATCCTGTACCTAAAAGGCAAGTTGAATTTACTACAACAAATCAGCGAACGCATCTGATTGAAAAGGCAGATGCAGTGCAATCGGCTATACGCATTGGCCGAATACTTTTTAATAGAACTCATCCCGATTATTTTGGAATGCAAGTATTGAATACTGTGTTGGGTGGATATTTTGGATCGCGCTTAATGAACAATATTCGTGAAGATAAGGGATATACCTATGGAATAGGAAGCGCAGTAGCAAGTTTGCAACAGGGAGGGTATTTTTTTATTGCTACCGAAGTAGGAGTGGATGTATGTGCTGCAGCGATTCAGGAAATTTATTTTGAATTGAAAAAATTGCGTGAAGAACTTATTCCTGTAGAAGAATTGGACTTAGTTAAAAATTACCTCTTGGGTACTTTTGTTAGAAGTGTAGATGGTGCATTTGCTATGTCGGAAAAATTTAATTCAATTTTAGAATACGGATTGGGTTATGATTATTTTGATGCTTACTTGCATACTATAAGAACTATAAACCCCGAACGTTTACAGCAATTGGCAATAACCTACCTTCAAGAAAAGGATTTGATTGAATTGGTAGTTGGAAAAAAATAGGCTTTATTGATCTAAAAAAAGTAAGCTAAATTTGTCACTAGTGTATTCTTGTAACAGGCAAATTAGAACTTCTTTTTATCGCCGCCACCGTTGTTACGGTTTTTTTGCTTGTTCTGAAATTTGCGCTTTTTATTGTTGTTGTTTTGTTGGTTTTGCGGTCGTGGAGCAATAAACTCACCGGCTTGTAAACGGAAATTTTCGCGCAGTTTTAATTCTCCTTTTGAAAGCAATCCCAGTTGTTCTGTAATTACATCATCGCTCACAGAATCTTTATTCCAATTTACATAGGAGCGTTTCATTTGATTGGCGATAGCTTCAACAAAAGCATTGCGCATATCTCCATCTTCCATATCTTTAGCTTTGGCAATCATCTTTTCAATGCTCTTTCCGTAATGCTTGTAACGAATATGATTACTCGGATAACTCAGCATTTCAGGTTTCGTTTCAAAAGTTTCTCGCGAAGGTTTAGGATAAGGAGAATCAACATCCAACTGAAACTTTGAAATAATAAATAAATGATCCCACAGTTTATGTTTAAAGTCATTCACATCACGCAAATGTGGATTCAATTGTCCCATCACATCAATAATTGCACGTGCCACTCTGTTGCGTTCTTCACGGTCGGCAATGCTCAAAGCATGGTCAACCATTTTTTGAATATTTCGTCCATACTCAGAAATAACTAAGTGAGGTAACTCGGTATTGTAGTCCATTTAATAAATACTTGATTAGTTAACATCTTGGCATTCGCCAAATCAATTGTGCAGGTAGTATCTGAATTGATGCTCCAAAAATAGCAGATTTCCTGCTCTCCTCCAACTTAATTCTGAACAACCTTTACAAATTCAAAATTATCACCATCAAACAATCCTTTATCGCTAAGCTTTAAGTGCGGTATTACCAACAAAGCCATAAAACTTAAGGTCATAAAAGGAGCCGAAAGTTTACTTCCTAATTCTTTAGCAAAAGCATCAATGGCAGTATATTGTTTGGCAACTTCAAAAGCATCTTCTCCGCTCATGATTCCGGCAATGGGAAGCGGCAACAGCATTTCCATGGTTGAACTCAGGGCTACTATTCCTCCTTTGCAATCAATCAGCAAATTAATGGCTTTGCAAATTTCTTCATCCGAAGTACCAACAGCAATAATATTGTGCGAATCGTGAGCAACTGTACTTGCGATTGCTCCATGTGTAAGTCCAAAATTTTTAATAAAACCTAGCGCAGGTTCAGCATTGTTGTAGCGATTTATTACAGCAATTTTCAAAATATCCTGTGAAATATCCACCTCACAATATCCATGTTCATACTTCACATCAGCGATAATTTTATTGGTGATGAGTTGCCCGTCTAACGCTTCAATTACCGCAACTTTTTTAGTTGTTGAGGCAATTTTAAACTGCTCGGGCGATTTAACATGTGTGCTAAAATTATTAACTATTTCACTGTGATGAAATGGAATGTTTGTTCTACCATCTTGCGCTACCACTGTGCCATTGATGTAGGTTTTAAGCACCTTGAAATCTCTTAAATTATTGACCAAAATAAAATCAGCAGGATCGCTAACTTTTAATTGTCCAACTTTAAGTTTGTAGTGTTCCACCGGATTTACACAAGCCGCACGTAGAATTTTATAGAGGTCAATACCTTTTTCCAATGCACGCTTCACCAGTAAATTAAGGTGACCTTCTTCCAAATTATCGGGATGTTTGTCGTCTGAACAAAACATAATTTCGTTTGGATAATCGTGTAACAAATTAATCAAAGCATCAAAGTTTTTAGCAGCACTTCCTTCACGAATCAGTATTTTCATTCCATACTTAAGTTTATCCAACGCCTCTTCAGCAGTAAAGCATTCGTGATCGGTGCTTATTCCTGCTGCTATGTAATCTTTGGCCTGTTGTCCTCTTAAACCGGGAGCATGTCCATCTACTTGTTTGTTGTATTTTTTAGCGAGTGCAATTTTTTGAAAAACATCTTTATCACCATTCAATACACCCGGCCAATTCATCATTTCGGCGAGGTATACAATTTCTTCACGTTGAAATAACTTTTCAATATCGGCAGCATTAATTACAGCCCCGGCAGTTTCAAAACTTGTGGCAGGCACGCAGGATGGTGCTCCGAAATAAAATTTGAAAGGAACTTTGTTTCCATTTTCAATCATGTATTCAACTCCTGCAACGCCCAATACATTTCCAATTTCGTGTGGGTCGCTTACGGTTGCAACAGTTCCATGTAAAACAGCTAATCGAGCAAACTGACAAGGAGTGAGCATACTACTTTCTACATGCACATGCGCATCAACAAATCCGGGTAAAATATAATCGACCGGAGCCTCATTAATTTTATTAATGCTGCTGATAATTCCATCAGTTACCTGTATTTGAGCAGCATAAATTTGCTCGTGAAAAATATCTACTAAATTGGCTTTAACTTGAAAAGTTGTTGCTGACATACTATTAATTGTGTGTACAGTTTGTGTAAAAACCTTGTTTATTTATTTTGTTGAAAGCGCTGAATTAATGCCTGTATGAGTATTCCGATAGAAGCACCCATTACCAAAAGCGTAATCATGTGAATAGGCTTTATACACGATGTATCGCTTAAACGGTTAAAATTGCCTGCCGATAAAATTAGCAACATGGCTGAAATTAGGATTGTTCTGTTTTTTGAGTTCATGCTAGTTAGTTTACTCTTAAAATTGATAAGTCAAAAATTTAGAAATATAAGAAGATGCCTTTTTTATAGATTCAAGAACTGTATGCGAAAATACTGATAATATTGGCTTTTTAAATTATTTGTTACATGTATCCGCATTTGTGAATGAAAATTAAAATAATGCAACAGGGTAAAATATTCGTATGATTAGAATTTATAATTGGAACGCAGATTTGGCGGATTCTTAGGATTATCGCCGATTTGATGTCGTTGTAATTAATAAGTATTCCTTTCCATTTTATCGTTTAAATCCTTAGTAAACAATATTAATAAATCCAGCTATAATTGAGATGAAGTATATTGTTAGTTGATGTTATTGGCATTGTATAAAGTTATAAAAGGAAAGAAATAGTATTTATTAATTCTTAAGATGATTTATAAACTATTATAGGTTCAAACCTAATTGTGTACTATGATTACACGAAGTATACATTTGATATTTTTTAGTGTTCTACTCTTTGTATCCCTTGTGTTTTTCTTTGTGAATCCAATGGTTTATTTATTTCTGCATAAAATTTAAAGCTTAAAACAACTGATCAGTTTTTTAAAACCAAAAATTGTTCTCCACTTAATTTATCTACCAATCGCTTATCTACTTTAGCGAAGATCAATTGCGGAACAACGCAATTTTTCGAAACAAGCAGGTATCGTATTTTGTGCAGTGATAAAAAATCGAGCTGACTTTGTTCTATACTTATAAATTTATTTTGTTTTTGTTGCTCTTTTACAAAAGTGTAAAAGTTTTGACTGTACAACATTTTTTTTGAACTTTCACCAATGCTTACATCTTCTGTAATATCAAAGCAAGACAAGCTTACAAGTCCATAAAACTTATTTTCCAGTTGTAAATAGGCTCCGGTTATTCCTCCGGTTACTAATTCGGTAGTTGACAAATATTCATTTTTGTTTTTTATGTACGCAACTGTGAATTGATCAGTGGCAGCTAATCTTAACGACTTAATAGTTTTTATATACTCTTTTGAATATCCATATTTTAATTGTGCTTCAGCATAGTCTTTATAATTGTAACTAGCCATCGTGCAAAGTAATACAACAAGCGCAGAGCTTGCAATAAAGGCGAGTTTTCCTTTTTTCTGCAATAGTATCCAATCATAAAGCACTAACACTAAAACCAAGTGAAAAAGCAACAATGCATTGGTATAAATTTGACGAGCTTCTGGAAGTTTGTACAAAAATCCCCAGCTTACCAAGGCACTTGAATAGAGTAATCCTGTGAGTAAAAGCAAGGTTTTGTGCGCCACCGAGAATTTTAGGTCTTTAAATTTTATTAAAAGAAATAAGAGGAAAGGCGAATAAAAAAGCAAGGTTCTAAAAGGTTTATCCCAGGTTCGATAATACAATTCAACCAAAGTCATTTTTACTGAAGCAAGGTTGAAACCACTAAAATCGCTACTGTTTTCAAGTGAAAATGAAGCTGCAGGTGAGTTTCGATAGAAAAAAATTAAGCCCAATACTACACACAATAAAAAGAATCCATACTGTATAAATTCTTTGGTAGTTATTATTTTGATCTTACTTAATACTGCTGCAAATAAAGGAAGTCCAATGATTAGAGGAGGAAAAAGAAGTGGAAAAAATAAAGGTACAAGTACTAAGAAATAAATAGCTTCTAGATGTCTGTTTTTTAAAATAAGATAAACTGCTACAATGAATAAAGTAAATGCAAAACTCAATTTTTCACCATACAAGCCAAGTAGTGGTTCCAAAAAGTCAAAATGATACTTCCCAAATTCCTGTGCGATTGAGAGAAAATTAATTCCACTTAAGTGCAAAAACAACAATGCAATAAATGGAATAAATCGTTTTGGTTTAGAACTTAGTTCAAACAAGGCGCAAAGTCCAAGTACATTTAAAAAATTGAGCAATGGAAGTGTAAAAAAATGGATTGCTTCTAAAGCTGATATGTGAAATACTTTGCTAATTCCTGCACTCAGCCATAAATCGAAATAATGGTAAGGACTTATTCCACCGGTATAACTACCGGGCAAAAATCCTATGGTAAAGGTGCTTTCAATATGTGTTTCAGATAGCAATTTTGCAAATTGGGAATACAAATAGTTCTCAGGATTTGCAGGCAAAACCAATTCTACATTTGTATTTACCACCTGACTTCCAAACCAAGCTACAAGAAGCATTAATACACTAATCAAAGGACCTAAATACCCAAGGCAACTTTTAAATGTAAACTCAAGTGAAGTAGTTTTAACCTCTAAACGCTTAGCTTTTCTTAGAACTAATGCGATAAAAAAGAGAACTAAAAGCGCGAATGAAAAAATGCTTTTAAAAGATGTAAAAGACAAGGCTACAATGGAGCTAAATAAAAAAGTGCCTGTGAGTAGTGAAAAAAACAGTGTCGAAAAAATCGTTCCATAGCCACCCAATAGGAACTTAGAAATCCAATAGCCTACTAAAAAAAGTAGCGTTATAAACAGTAGTAACAAAGCAAACAAACCACTTACATAAAGCATAGCAGGGTAAATTTAGCTCAATACTAGTAAACAAAATTGAAAGCACTGTACCAAAAATACAGTTTGCTTTTATTAATGTTTTACAACGAAACGAGTATTTGCATTATCGTATTGCAACAAATAAATGCCGGGAGCCCAATTCTCAGTGAATACTACTAGTTCCTTGGTAAAACTTGTTGAGTAAACGATGGCTCCTTGTGCATTATAAATCGCAGCGAAGTGAATTTCTTCAAACGCCGGAATAAATTTCAAGTAACTGTCGGCCGGGTTGGGAAATAACTGAGCATTAGATTTTTCCTGTAATGTGGCTGTTCCTAATCCATTAATCGTAACATATACACAATCACTATCCTTACAGCCATATTGATTTCCTACCACAACACAATACAAGGAATCATTTACAACAGTAATTGCAGAAACTGTATCTCCTGTATTCCATAAATAACTGCTAAATAAATTTCCTGCATCCAATAAATAGGTCGTAGAAGGACCATGTATAGTATCGCTAGCAAAACTAAACTCAGGTAAAGGATGCGCGTTTATGTAATTAATCAAACTAAATGTATTACTCGAATTAGTATTGTTTGCAATTAAGCTAACGGTGTATACTCCTGCAGTATCATACTGATGCGATGGATTTATCGCCGTTGAAAGGCTGCTTCCATCTCCAAAATTCCATGTATAACTGCTAGCATTGCTTGATTGATTTGTAAAGTTTACGGTTAGTCCTGCACATCCTTGTTGTATGTCAGAACTAAATAATGCAACTGCAATTGGTAAAGGAATAAACACATACACACAAGCTGTATCTTTACAATTGTTGCTATTGCTAACAATTACACAATAGCTGGCACTTGAATCAACTTGTATAGTTTGCGTTTGTTCGCCTGTATTCCAATCATACGAAACAAATCCGTTTCCGGCATCCAGCATAAAAGTAGTGGTGCTTGAATAAATAGTATCAGAGGCAAAACTTACTGTAGGAGCGGCAAACACCTGAATGTAATTAACCATCGAATCAATGCTTGTCCAACCCCCGCCATTAGCTTGAAGACTAACAGTATAGTTTCCTGGAGCAGCATAAAAGTGACTAGGAGAAACATCGGTCGATAAAGGCGAACCATCTCCAAAATTCCAACTATAATCGCTGGCATTTGTACTGTTGTTTGTAAAGTTTACCAATAATGATGAACAAGCCTGTGTTGCTGAAGCTGAAAAATTAACAAGAGGCTTGGGATTATTGTTAATTCCAAAAGTTGGAAACTGAGCTGAAAACGCACCTGTTCCATTAGGAATTCTTGCAAAACTCACGTCTATATTTTGCGGTCCAAATGCCACTTTGCTGATTAATTCTCCGGCAGCATTGAGTAAAATTACTTGTTCACCTGTAGCCGAAAATTTAAAATTAGTATGCAACTTTCCTTGCGATTGATCTTCGTCGGCCCACACAATTAAATAGTCGTTCGCATTGATAATAGTGCCTTGTGGAAATTGCCATTTTGCTAAATTATTTTCATTATCCGTTAAATAGTATCCGCTAATGTCGATAGCTTGGTTACTAGTGTTGTAGAGTTCTAGCCAGTCTTCGTATTGCCCTGCACTATCTGTTGCAGTGGTATTATTACGCGCCATTAATTCGTTGATTACAAGAGTGGTTGTATCTGCTGCAATGCTTGGTTTTACTAAGTATATGAATATACTATGCTCGGCTCCGGGTGGTTCAAAACTTACCGATTTGGCTGTATTGTTTCCGGCAGCTTCTACATAGTAACGCATCCAGGTTCCTCCATTTTGGGCAGGAATACTGGCACCGAAAATACCATCGCCGGCTAGGCTATCAGCATGTTGTCCATCATCGAACATTGGAATTTTTGTAAAGTTTCCTACAAAGCCTGCTGCTGCATGCAATGTTACTTTGCTAATACCATTTACCGAGGTAACTTTTGCTTTAATCTCAACACTATGTCCTGCTTCCGGTTGTTTCCAATAAACGCTATCACTGCTTAAAGTAACATCAGTAATAACAGGCGCAATGTCATTTACTTCCGAATTGTTTAGCATTTTTAAACGGCGCAGTCGCAAATAGTATTTCAATATAGAAGGCCCATCCTGAAATGCCGCATAGCTGTATAGTTTTATGGTATCAGCCTGCACAATGCTGTCGATTAATGCATAGTAAGAGTCAATTAAAGGGAAAGCACTTAGCGTGTCTTGCTCATCAGCAACCAAGGTTCGCATATGTGCTAAGTAGCGTTGACGAATTTCAGGTACATTAATTATTTTACTCATCAAAGGATATAGCGTATCTGTTTGATGACGCAAGGCACTCACCGAATTAACATAGTGTGTATCCATTACATCATTGCCATCAAATTCAATAGGAGCAAAGCGCCCTGTTTCTTTTTCATAGTACACATAAAAGTCATTTTTACCTTTTTCGATATAACTGTCGAAATCATTAAAAGCAATTTCACTAGCTAAAAACCACAAGGCACGATCTATGTCTAAATAATTGCTTAACAAACTCGACATGCGAGAAGGATCTGTTGTATCGAGTGCAATGCAAAAGTTTTTTAGCTTCGACCAAGGGTCGGGCGACTCACTTGATTTTAAAGTGTAAAATTTTTGATATTCGGAAGTATCGTTTCCTAAATTTAAAAATGAAGCTTGTATAATACTGCCGCTTCCTGTGCTTCCGGGCGGACGTGATGCTCTAAAATTTGCTCCTTCATTACTTAAAAACCAATCTTTTTGAAAATCTTTGTTTAGTTGTTGCACATTCGCATACAAGCCCCAATCGGCGCCGTTAATATACAAATGAGCAAAATTAGTTTGTGCTGCAGGTACATGTTTTCTGATTTGATTTTCATAAAATACTTCCCGCATAAACGTAGGATCATCGTAGCAATTATTTAAATTTAAGGTACTAAATCCATTTATGTTTTGATCGTTTTTAAAAGCGTCCAAAGAAATATTAAACGACTTTTTTAAGGAAGTCCCAATGTTGTCGTACGATGAATTTCCTTTAAATCGCACACCAACGCTATCGTAAGTAACTCCATTGTATACAAGACTTGCCGGATAATCCCAAAGCGAATCATGGTAAGTAATTAGGTCTTGCCAAAAGTTTGCTGTATCGCTAAAATTTAAATACAGAATTGGAACAATGTTTTGATTGTAAAAAGTATTGTTGGGCTTTTCGCCAATTGTGAGCATTCTACCGTCGCCACTTAATTGAAATTGACGAGGTAAATTTTGGGCGTTAATACAGATGACCTGTATAAAAAATAATACGAAAAGTAATTTTTTGGAAATCATTGGTGTGATTTAGGTTTTACAAAAGTACGAAATGATACAGTGATACTCTCAAATTTCTTCTTATACTTCCTAATGCAAAATATGTTTCAACCAAGTATTAATCTTTAATGAAATGGATTAGAAAATTCAGGATTCTGTATGAAAGCCGAATCACTCAATGTATGTAAAAATGCAATCACTTCTTGCTGTTCTTCCTTTGTTAATTTTGCACCTCCTTGATGCGCATATAACATTTTGGAATCGAGGTTGGCTCCGGTTTTAATGCCGCTTGAATAAAATTCAATTACTTGTTCCAAAGTGCTAAATCTGCCATCGTGCATGTATGGAGCTGTAAAGGCAATGTTGCGAAGTGAAGGGATTTTAAATTTCCCATAGTCACTTTTATTTCCACTAATTGCTCCTACACCGGCATCGCTATATTTTTCGGGATCTGAAATTGCATCCAAGCCATTGTTACTAAATCCAAGGTTAGTTCCCAAAGCATTTGCATCGGAAGGATGACATACTAAACAAGCAGCTTTTGATTGTTCGTTTACTAAAATAAAACCTTCCAATTCATCTTTGGTATATCTATCTTTTCCTGCAATTACTCTATCGTATTTTGACTGGTTAGAAATAAGGGTACGTAAAAATTGAGCCAATGCTTTTCCTATTTTACTGCTATCTATTTTTGTTGAACCAAAAGCAGCTGAAAATAAGGAAGGATAGATTTTACTTTTTTGTAAAGCTCCAATTGATTTTTTCCAATTTATTTTCATTTCATCCACTGCTCTCAAAGGATGAAAAACTTGCGCTTCGATGCTGGAAGCCCTACCATCCCAAAACAATTGTGGATACCAGGCAAGGTTAAATAATGCTAAGGTATTTCGATTCATACTTGCTCCATTAATTCCTCGGCTAAATACAAGTGCCGAATCGCTAAATGCATATTGCTGTTTATGGCAGCTCGAACAAGAAATTGTACCATCTGCACTTAATACAGGATCGTAAAATAAATACTTGCCTAATAGTGCTCCCTCAACAGTTACTTTATTTTCCGAAGATTGGGGCATCTCCGGAAAATAAAGTAAGTTGCTAAAGGGATAAGGATGCGTTTTAATTACTTTGCCAAAAGCGGCTAAAAGCACAATTATTAAAACCAACAAAGGCTTTCGCATATTAATCCTTGCAAATAATCAATGGAATACTCGCTTCATTTACGTTTGTTTTAACATGAAGCGTGTAATTGCCATCCCTGTATTTTTTTGTATCAAACCAATATTTTGTGGGCAAGTTTCGCCAGCTTTCTACAGTGGTTCCTTGTGCATTTATTAGTTCCATGTGTTCAATTATATGAAAGTCTTCAAGCTTGGCTGCTTCAATGTGTACAATATTCCCAGAAGGATTTGGATACACATTTAAATAGCTGGTTTGCTTGACACTTTTAGCTGTGTGAATGATGGTTAAATTGTTCATCATGTTATCAATCATCCAACCTTCCTTACCGGTATTAATTGAATCGGAAGTAAAGGTGAATCGAAAGCGAACAGTATCCGGAAAGGTGCTCATCCACGACATATCGAAACATAGCCATATATTTCGCCAGGTGGTATCACTGCCGGTAAAACCAACTTGTCCATTGCTAAGTGTATCTACATTGCCGGGTGAATAGCCGTAAAAATTATAGACCAATGGATTATTGAAGCTGTTTTGCCAAGTGCTTCCACCATCGGTCGAAAACTCAATTGTAGCGCCATCGGTAATAGTGTCCATATCCAACTTTTGCATCCATGTTACAGCTAAAATTCCCCACATGAGTTGATTCAACGATTTAATTTCAAAGCTCGAATGATTGTTGGGGGGGTAATTGTGCAAGGTGTCGGTAACAATTGCATTTGGTAAGGTTGACGCAGCCGAAAAAAATATTTTTTGTGGTTTTCCTATTTGCCAAATGTTCGCAGGGTTTGTTGTATCAATTTTTACGATAATCGAATTTTGATAGGAAGTATCTGCTCCATCAAAAAATTGATTGTACTGAAATTGAGCTGTAACGCCCAAAACAGAACAAAAAAATAAACAAAAAAGTGTGTAGAGTTTTTTCATAGGCAATCAGTTTTAAATTGAATGAATTAAAAAATTATGAGTTTCGAGAAATTCGTTGAAAAAGAGATCGGTTATTTTTCATTGATTTTCGTATTTGTAAAACTAACTTAATTATATCAAACGAAAGTGAAAAAAAGCTATGGATAGGGGCTTTTTATAGCTAATGGTGCTAATTTTTCTTGAGAAATTGCCACCTAAAATTGAGCTTGTTAATTCTAAGCGATTAATCCTATTTCCTAATTCAAAATTCCTACTTTTGCACCTCGAAAATTTAATACAATTTTATGTCTACAGGATTTTTTAAAGTTCCTCAAGGAATAAACGAACCGGTTAAAAGTTATGCTCCCGGAAGTGCTGAGCGTAAAGAATTGCAAGCAATGTTAGCACATTTGCGTGCACAACAAGTGGATGTTCCCATGTATATTGGTGGCAAAGAAATTAGAACCAATAAAACCGCCGACCTTCGTCCACCACACGATCATCAGCATTTGTTAGGGAAATACCATAAAGGTGATAAAACTCACGTTACACAAGCTATCGATGCAGCACTTGCTGCAAAAGCGCAATGGAGTGCGACCAGTTGGGAACACCGTGCATCTATATTTATGAAAGCTGCCGAATTGTTGGCAGGTCCCTACCGAGCTAAGCTAAATGCAGCTACCATGTTGGGTCAATCAAAAAATGCCTTTCAGGCCGAAATTGATGCAGCTTGTGAGTTAATCGATTTTCTGCGTTTCAACGTGCAGTACATGAGCGAAATTTATAGCCAGCAACCAATTTCCTCTCCGGGTATTTGGAACCGTGTTGAGCAACGACCGCTCGAAGGTTTTGTGTTTGCTTTAACACCGTTTAATTTTACCGCAATTGCTGGAAATTTACCTTCTTCAGCTGCCATGATGGGCAATACAGTTGTTTGGAAACCATCCAATACACAAATCTATGCCGCTAATGTTATTATGGAAATATTTAGAGAAGCAGGATTGCCTGATGGTGTTATAAACTTGATTTATGTTTCTGGTCCTGAAGCCGGCGATGTAATTTTTTCGCACCGCGATTTTGCAGGAATACATTTTACAGGCTCAACCGAAATTTTCCAAAATATTTGGAAAACGATAGGAAACAATATTCACCTTTATAAATCCTATCCGCGCATTGTGGGCGAAACAGGAGGGAAGGATTTTATTGTAGCTCATAAATCAGCAAAGGCATCCATTGTAGCAACTGCAATTTCACGTGGGGCATTTGAATACCAAGGACAAAAATGTTCAGCGGCAAGTCGTGCTTACATTCCATCCAACCTTTGGGATGAAGTGAAAAAGCTGGTTTTAGCTGATTTGAAAAGCTTTAAAATGGGGCCTACCGAAGATTTTAGCAATTTTATAAATGCAGTTATCGATGAAAAATCTTTTGACAAACTAGCTTCTTATATTGATCAGGCGAAGAAAGATAAAAACGTTGAAATTATTGCCGGAGGTAATTACGATAAGAGCAAAGGTTATTTTATTGAACCTACTATCATTCATACCAAAGACCCTATGTACACAACCATGTGCGAGGAGTTATTCGGACCGGTGCTTACGGTGTATGTATACGATGAGAATAAGTTTGAAGAAACACTTAGCTTAATTGATACTACTTCCAATTATGCATTAACCGGTGCAATCATTTCACAAGATCGTTATGCCATAGAATTTGCTTCAAAAAAATTGCAAAATTCAGCTGGTAATTTTTACATCAACGATAAACCAACCGGTGCTGTTGTTGGCCAACAGCCATTCGGCGGAGCAAGAGGTTCAGGAACCAATGATAAAGCAGGAAGTATGATCAATTTACTTCGATGGGTTTCACCACGCACCATTAAAGAAACTTTTGTTCCACCTACAGATTATCGTTATCCATTTTTGAAAGAGTAGTTTGTTGAATTTTAAATTTATACTAGTATGAAAGAAATTTCGGTTACTGAATTAAAGTCGATGAAAGATGAAAACAAAGATTTTCAACTCATTGATGTGCGCGAACCACACGAAGCGGATATTGCAAGCATTGGTGGAGAATTGATTCCAATGGGGGATGTAATGGACAATGCCGATAAAATTTCGAAAAGTAAAATGGTAGTTGTTCATTGCCGCAGTGGAGCCCGTTCGGCAGCTATTATTAATGCACTCGAAAGTCAATTAGGTTATACTAATTTGTACAATTTAAAAGGTGGAATTCTAGCTTGGGCAACTGAAATTGATACAACAATGAGTAAGTACTAATAAAAAAATTAGCACGATTTAAACATTAACTTAAGGAACTGATTTTTTTATAAGTATGATCGAACTCTTTAAACACATCTTGCACCTCGATTTTGAATGGCTATTTGCCAATTACGGAACCTTGGTTTATTTGATTTTATTTTTGGTAATTTTTATCGAAACAGGTATGGTGATTATGCCCTTTTTACCGGGCGATTCACTCTTGTTTACAGCCGGATTGTTTGCCCGTTTGGGTTATTTGAATATATCCTTGTTGGTGTTTTTGTTGTTTGTTGCCGCTGTTGTTGGTGATAATACCAATTATTGGGTGGGACGTAAAATTGGCTTAAGAGCTCTGCAAATAAAGTTCCGCGGTAAAGCAATTGTAAAGCAAGAATACCTCGATAAAACACATTCATTTTACGAAAAATACGGACCTAAAACCATTATCTTGGCGCGCTTTGTACCGATAGTACGCACCTTTGCACCTTTTGTTGCAGGAGTTGCTGAAATGAAGTATAAAAAGTTTTTAAGTTTTGATTTACTGGGTGGTGCAATTTGGATATTGAGTTTGCTTTTTGCAGGATACTTCCTTGGCGAAATTCCTTGGATTCGTAAAAATATAGAATTGGTAGCCTTAGGAATTATTTTTATTTCAATTTTACCTATCTTGATAGAAGTATTGAAAGCGAAGTTTTTTAAGGATAAAGCTTTTTAGTATTCAACAACAAAAGCACTATGCAAAAGGTTTTTGGAATAATTGGATATCCTATTTCTCATTCCTTTTCCAATAACTATTTTACCGAAAAATTTAAACGTGAAGCAATTCAAAATGCTGTTCACAAAGTTTTTCCTATACAATCAATTTCCGAATTTCCTCAGTTACTAAACAATGAGCCGCAACTAATTGGATTAAACGTAACCATTCCTTACAAGGAAACAGTGATTCCTTACCTGCATGAATTAGACGAAACTGCAAAGCTAGTTGGTGCAGTTAATACCATTCTAATTAAAAGAATTTCAAACGGAGCTGAATCCATTTTAAAAGGCTACAATACCGATGTGTTTGGTTTTTCAAATGCATTGAAGCCCTTTTTAAAAAATAACCATCAACGCGCTTTAATACTTGGAACCGGTGGCGCAGCAAAGGCTGTAGCCTATGTGTTAAATCAATTGGGTATTGATTATTTTTTTGTAAGCCGAAATAAAGACACTAGCAATTTAGCACAACAAGCAATAATTTTTAATTACGAAGAATTAACCGAACATCATTTTGCTTCCTGTAATTTAGTAGTGAATTGCAGTCCGGTTGGCATGTCACCTAAAGTAGAAGAATACCCCAATTTGCCCTACGAACACATTGGTCCTGAACATTTATTAATGGATTTAATTTACAATCCTGAAGAAACAATTTTCTTAAAAAAAGGGAAGGAGCAAGGTGCGCTAACTCAAAATGGCCTAACAATGCTTTATTTGCAAGCAGAAGCATCTTGGAAAATTTGGACAGAATCTTAGTGGGATATATTAGTTATCTTTATTATAAAGTAGGCTCCAATTCTTATTTCTCCAATATCGCTTTAATATCCGGCTTAAAATACAATTGGCTTTTTAGTATTTTTCCATCTTCACGATAAATAGGTTTACCATTTTCGTCAAGTTTGCTCATGTTGCTGCGTTGAATTTCTTCAAACACTTCTTCAATTTTATGGTGCAAACCATGTTTGATAATGGTGCCAAATAATATATACATTTTGTCACCTAAGGCATCAGCTATTTCAGTTAAATCACCACGTTTGCAAGCATCCAGGTATTCTTCGTTTTCTTCCTTCATTAGGTTGTAACGTAGCATATACTCCTGTTCGCTAAGGTTGGCGGTAGGTTCGTTGTGGTAAGATATATTAAAGGTTTCGTGAAACACTTTTACTTTGTTGATGTTTTCGATAAGCTCAGCCATGGGTATGAATTTTATTTCAAAAATACACCACAACGAAAGCCGATACTAAAAAACTTATTCAACTTTTTCAACAAAGAGGATGTGCGACTTCAGTGAAACTTATTCTAAAAATAATTTTTTACAAAAGCTTCCTTTTGCATTCCTAAGTTGCACCAAATACATTCCTGCCGGTAAATTGCTTACATCCACTTGATGTTGGTTTGCTAGTGAGCTCACAGATAATGTCTTTGTAAAGACAGCTTTTCCATTAGCTGAATAAATACT
>Ga0075163_10000521_pt1 | contig 49381 bp, 28 predicted proteins | sample JI1023141ADNA_FD_71478 | JGI IMG/M metagenome (GOLD analysis project Ga0075163, IMG submission 71478) | Wastewater effluent complex algal communities from Wisconsin, to seasonally profile nutrient transformation and Carbon sequestration -... | ecosystem: Engineered > WWTP > Effluent > Algae...
AAAAGTTTACAGCACACAAGTAATCACCAAAGAAGAGAATCGATTGGTACTACAACCGGAGAATACATTAGCTGCGGGAGTTTACACAGTAGAGGCTCAAATTAATGGCACTGTTAGCCGCGTGAAATTTGTTGTGAAGTAATAGAATTAAACGAACTGATAACAAAAGGCTGCTTCATTTTGAGGCAGCCTTTTGTTTTAATAATAAAATTGATGGTTCAATAATTCAAATTTGTCACAGTGTATTTTTTCTAAATTTGGCGAATAAATTTTCGAACATATGACAGATACGGAAAGAATTTTAGTTGTTGGTTCAAATGGACAAATTGGTACGGAGTTAGTAATGCGTTTACGCGAAATATATGGGCATTCGAATGTGATAGCCGCCGATATAAAAGATGCAGACAAAGAAACATTGAAGCAATTCGGACCTTATGAAACACTAAATGTTCTTAATGCAAAGCGCTTGTTTGAGGTAGTACAACAGTATAAAATAACTCAGATTTATTTGTTGGCGGCCTTATTAAGTGCAACAGCCGAAAAAAATATAAAATTTGCTTGGGATTTAAACATGAATGGTTTGTTTAATGTGCTCGACTTAGCTAAAGAAAAACATATTGCTAAGGTTTACTGGCCCAGTTCAATTGCCGTGTTTGGGCCCTCAACTCCCAAACTTAATACTCCGCAATTTACGGTCATGGAACCAAATACTGTTTATGGAATAAGCAAACAAACAGGGGAGCGTTGGTGTGAATATTATTTTGAAAAATATGGTGTTGATGTACGTAGTTTGCGTTACCCTGGTTTAATTGGTTGGAAGAGTGCACCCGGCGGAGGTACTACTGATTATGCTGTTCATATTTTTCATGAAGCAAAAAAGTCAGGAGAATATACTTGTTTTTTAGCTGAAAATACGCGCCTTCCAATGATGTTTATGAGCGACGCCATTGATGCAACAGTTTCGCTCATGCAAACTGAATCACAAAAAGTGAAAATTCGTTCGAGTTACAATGTTGCAGGATTGGATTTTACTCCTGAAGAAATTAGTAAGGAACTGATGAAGTATTATCCCCAATTTAAAATGAAGTATGCTCCGGATTTTCGACAAGCTATTGCTGATAGTTGGCCGGGTAGTATTGATGATACTGAGGCGCGCAATGATTGGGGATGGAAGCCTAAGTTTGACTTAACAAAATTGGTGAAAGAAATGGTTGAAAATGTTTAGCAAATAACCTAAACCAATACTTCCTTTTCAACCCAATCGCCGTTTTCTTTTATAAGGTCTATTAATGCATCAACTGCTAAATCAGAACTGATGCTTTTTTTCACGACTTCTTTACCTTTATAAAGTGTTATTTTTCCAACACCAACACCAACATAGCCATAATCTGCATCCGCCATTTCACCCGGACCGTTTACGATGCATCCCATAATACCAATTTTTACTCCTTTTAAGTGATCGGTTCGTTGGCGAATTCGAGCAGTAGTTTCCTGCAAATCAAAAAGGGTACGACCACAAGATGGGCAGGAGATGTATTCGGTTTTAGAGATGCGCGAGCGGGTAGCTTGCAATAAACCAAATGCAGTTCGGTTAATGTTTGAAATACTACCACAATTATTAGCTGTAATAAAAACACCATCGCCAAATCCATCCAAAAATAAGGCTCCAAAATCAGTTGATGCTTGCAGCTGTATATCAGCTTCACTTAAATTAGCATAGTTGCGTTTAAGAATCACAGGCAATTTGCAATGCTTGGATGCAAGTTCAATAAACATGCGTCGCTGTTCAGCCATACCATGCAAGTTATCGGTATCAAAAATCAGAACTATTTTTTGATCCAATTGAGTTAAGCGACTAATAAAATCAGCATGGTCGCTAAAGATATCGGCAGCATGCACTAATACAAAATTTAGCTCATTTGAGTGAGTAGAAGCTGCAAAAAACTCTTCACCTTTGTAAAGTGGATACCGCTGTGTTTTATTTTGAAGGCTTTGCCATGCTAAATGATTACAGATAATTCCGAGCGTTCCGGGAATTTCAAAGTCAATAGTTTGTTCACCTACGAAAATAAAATCACAGGCCATATCGCTCAGATTCCATTTGTCAAGTGTTACTGAATACGCATAACCTACTCCAAATAAATTAGCAGGAGTAATCTTTTCATGCTGGCTAAAATCCGCAATTACACGTGGAATTTGATGTCCACCAATAGTTGCAATTTCATGGCTTATTCTTTTTTCGAATTCATACGGGTTATAATTCAAATTTGAAAAATCAACTGCTTTTATTGGTGCATGAGTTTCGCGATTTGCGTAACGACGCACCAATGCTAATGCAACCGGTGCTTCAAATTCAGGATCTTCGGTAAGTGAAACGCGAACAGTATCTCCAATCCCATCTTCTAACAAAGTACCTATTCCTACTGCCGATTTAATACGTCCGTCTTCGCCTTCACCAGCTTCTGTAACTCCAAGGTGCAGCGGATAAGACATATTTTCGAGTTGCATTTTTTGAATCAATAATCGATAAGCTTGCACCATGATTTTTGGGTTGCTGGCTTTCATACTCAACACGATGTTGAAGTAATTTTCAGATTCACAAATGCGCAAAAACTCAAGAGCTGACTCAACCATACCTAAGGGTGAATCGCCATACCTGCTCATAATTCTATCACTCAACGAACCATGGTTAGTACCTATTCGCATGGCTGTTCCATATTCTTTGCAAATTTTCACTAACGGAGTAAATCGCTCACGAATTCGTGCCAGTTCTGATTCGTAAGTGGCATCGGAATAATCGATATTTTCAAATTTCTTTTTATCGGCATAATTCCCCGGGTTTACTCTTACTTTTTCAACGATTCGCGCTGCAAGTTCAGCAGCATTTGGAGTAAAATGAATGTCGGCAATTAAAGGAGTTTTATATCCCCGATTCCGCAATTCTTTTTTAATCTCAGCTAAATTTTGTGCTTCTTTAATACTCGGAGCAGTAATTCGAACCAGTTCACAACCGCTTTCAATCATTCGAATGCTTTGTTCTACTGTGGCCAGTGTATTCATCGTATCGGTAGTTGTCATACTTTGGATGCGTATGGGATGATCGCCTCCCAGCGCAAGATCTCCAATTTGTACAATACGACTTTTATAGCGCAAATATTCGGTTAAACTGTTGCAGTAAAGCAAAGGATTAGAAGCCTGATGATTCATGAATTGAAATAAATTGGGTAGCGAAATTACGAATAATTAGATGTAGAATTTGGGTACTTTTAAGTCAAAGTGATGTAGAAAAGCAAAATTCTAAAGATTTAGTTGTAAAATTGCACCTCATTTTTAACTCAAAAACTAAAAACAAAATGAAATTACCATTAACTAAAATAATTCCTGTTTGCCTCGTTGTTTCAGGATTACTAAGCTCGTGTAGCGGAGATAAAAAGGCTGAAACGAACGATACAAAAAATGACTCAACAGCCACAGAAACCACTGAGATTATGGCTGATCGGTTTAAGGATATTCAGGTATTACGCTACGAAATTCCTGGGTTCAATGAATTATCGCTGCAGCAAAAACAATTGGCGTATTATTTATACGAAGCAGGTTTGAGTGGTCGAGATATTTTTTATGATCAAAAATACAAGCATAATTTATGCATTCGTAAAACACTAGAAACTATCTTAAGTACTTATTCGGGTGATAAAAATAGCAGTGAGTATGCGCAATTTCTGACCTATGCAAAACGCGTGTTTTTTGCTGATGGAATTCACCATCATTACAGCAATGCTAAAATGATTCCTGAATGTTCACCTGAATATTTTTCTGATTTACTAGCTAAAAGTGATCAAGCAAAACTTCCTTTGGAAGGAATGAATCTTTCGGAATTCACAGCGTTTTTGAAACCCATTATTTTTGACCCGAATGTTGATGCAAAGGCTGTTGACTTAAGTGCGAATACCGACAATGTACTTTCTTCTGCTGGTAATTTTTATGAAGGAGTAAACCAAAAGGAAGTAGAGGCATTTTATGCGGGCATGGTTCAAAAGGGAGTTAAGCAACAACCATCTTGGGGCCTAAATTCTAAAGTGGTGAAAGAAAATGGAAAGATAGTTGAACGAGTTTGGAAGAGTGGAGGAATGTACGGTGCTGCAATTGATAAAGTAATTTATTGGTTAGAGAAAGCTGTTACTGTGGCTGAAAATGATGTGCAAAAAAATACCCTTCAACAGTTGATTAAATATTACAAAAGTGGTGATTTAAAAGATTTTGATAATTACTCGGTTTCTTGGGTGGGTGATACTGCTTCACGTATTGATGTTGTAAATGGTTTTATTGAAGTTTATCACGATGCAATGCAAAAGAAAGGTGGCTATGAATCGGTAGTATCAATGAAAGATATGGAAGCTACTAAACGTATCGGTGCTATTGCAAAGGAGGCGCAGTGGTTTGAAGATCATTCACCTATTTCTGATTCGCATAAAAAGAAAAGCGTAAAAGGAATTTCTGCGAAAGTTATTACAGTTATTGGTGAAGTTGGAGATGCAGCACCTGCTACTCCAATTGGTATTAATCTTCCAAATGCTGAATGGATTCGTGAAACGCATGGAAGCAAATCGGTTGCATTAAGCAACATCGTACATTCTTATAATTATTGCCGTGCGAAAAGCCCTTTATTTGATGAGTTTGGATTAAATAAAGAAGTTAGCGATCGTCAAAGCAAATACGGGCCATTAAGTGGTGATTTGGAAACAGACATGCACGAAGTTATTGGTCATGCATCAGGCCAAATTAACGAAGGAGTAGCAACTACGGATATAACCTTAAAAAATTATGCAGGTACCCTGGAGGAAGCAAGAGCCGACTTAGTTGGCTTGTATTACATCATGGATCAAAAACTTGTAGATATTGGAGTTAGCCCTTCAATTGAAGTGGGTAAAGCTCAATACGATTATTATATTTTAAATGGTTTAATGGCGCAATTGGTTCGTATTAACGAAGGTGATAATTTGGAAGAAGCACACATGCGTAATCGTCAATTAAATGCAAGCTGGGCTTTTGAAAAGGGCGAAAAAGACAAGGTGATTGAAAAGGTAACCAAGGACGGTAAAACTTATTTCCAAATCAATGATTATAACAAACTGAGAACATTGTTTGGTGAATTGCTGAAAGAAATTCAACGCATAAAATCAGAAGGAGACTATGCTGCTGCAAAAAATTTGGTTGAAACTTATGGCGTTAAAGTTGACCAAGCATTGTTGAAGGAAGTACACACCCGTATGGAAAAATTGAGTATAGCACCTTACATGGGATTCATACAACCTCGTTTAGTTCCGGTAATGGAAGGGGACAAAATTATTGATGTTAAAGTTGAAAATAATGAAAGCTTTATTGATCAAATGTTACGCTATGGTAATGAATATGGCTTTTTACCAGTAAAGAATTAAACTTACAAATTACTCGTAAAAAAAGCGGTTGCCTACTAAGCAACCGCTTTTTTTGTTTTGGTAAGTGAAGGTAGTTAATTCAATTAATTAGTGCTACAATTAGCAATAATACTCTGATTTTAAAATTTAGGACAATCAACAGTTAATCGTATTTTTTTCTTTTTCTTGGGATTGCAAAGTTGATAAGAAACGGTTACTTCATGGGCACCTTGAGAGACATTTGCCAGTTTAGAAATTGTAATGTCATAACTATAGCCAAAGCTGGTGCGTTTGTTTTGCAAGCCCAATATTAAACACAATGCATCGTTATTTTGATATCCTTTTCGGTAGCGCTTCACTATGTTTAAACCACGGTACCACAAACCAACAGTGAAAACATTTTCGCGATAATACAATCCATAGTCAAACTGGTCGAATTTTTTTTGATGACGGTAATGAAACACACTGGTGAATGATTTTCTCTTCAATTCATCACGTTCATCGGGATTCAACATGTGCGAATAACCTCCGTGTAAAGTATATTTCACAGGCAAACGCGAGGTTGTACCAGTTAACGATTCATTGGGTTGATTTATGTGGTTCAAAGCAAAACCTCCCCAATATTGTTTGGTATAAAAAAATATTCCGGTACCGGCGTCAAAATACGTTTTAGATGGTTTTGAATCTTCAATTGTTGAAACGTCCCCACCACGTGCAATTTGATCTCCAAAAACTAATTTTTTATAATTAATTCGTTTCTGTGTTAGTCCGGGTTGTATGCCAAAACGAATCCCAAACTCCTGACTTACGCGTAATTCATAAGCAAGAGTGGGGCTAACAATAGTGGTCATTAAATTTCCGCTTCCTGCTTCATCATGTGCCATCAACATACCGGCTCCAAGTTTGGCATCGGCAATAAAATGATCACTCGAAAACATATATGAATTAAAAGCTTTTGAAATTCCGGGCCATTGATTACGATAAACAAGTGTTGCTCGTGAACACACATTTAATCCCGCTAAAGCAGGATTTAAATATACCGGTGATGAATAAAACTGTGAAAAGTGCATGTCTTGCCCTTTCACCATCATCAGTGAGGCCATATAAGCAAGAAAGAGGAATTTAATACGGGAGCTCATTTTGCTGATTTGGTTAAGGTAAATAATACATCATAGTTTCCGGCCAAACTGTAGTTTTCGAGCACTTTAGTCTCATATCCATTGGCCTGTATCTGAATTTTAAATTGCCGTTGAGGGCGAGAAATAAAAATAATTTTTCCGGAATTCGGATTTGATTTGTATTTACCAACTAACTCATTTGATTTGGCATCATACAAGGTAATATCTACGTTTTTAATAAATGTGTTTTGCTCGTCTTGAATGTGCACGTCATAAACTTTTAAGGTAGCAGGATTATCATTGAAATATACTTTGTAAATATCCTGTGATCCATATCCGCCTTCTCGCTCTGACGATAAGTAGGCTACAGAACTATCCGGATTCAATACAAAAAAAACATCGTCGTTTACCGTGTTTATTGGGCTTCCTAAGTTAACTGCCTTGGTAAAATATCCTGCTTCATCAAAATTGGATTTAAACACATCATAGCCTCCCATGTTGGTATGACCTTCTGAACTAAAATATACTGTTTTACCCAATGCATCAACAAAAGGAGCATCTTCATTGTATTCGGTGTTTACATTTTCGCCCAAATTTCTTGGAATTCCCCAAGTTCCATCCGGTAATTTTTTAACGTAATACAAATCCTTACCTCCAAATCCACCCATCCGATTACTCGAAAAAAATACAATGTCGTTATTGGGCGAATAACAGGCACTGGATTCTATATAGTCCGAGCTATTTACATTTAAACGCAAAGGAGTAGGTTTTGTCCAAACAGCATTAATAAAGTTACTCTCTAAAATATCTCCTGTTCGAGTGTCCTTACTAGTACGAAATAAAAGCAATTTTTCGCCATCGGCCGATAATCCGGTGCATGCATCATGTGTAACTGTATTAATGGTACTATCGAGTAGTTTTGGAGCAGTCCAGTTACCATTGTTACGAAAGGTTTGATAAATATCTTCGTAATATTCGCCGTATACATTTTGCTTATTGTGCAGTTCATTTTTTCGGCGCGATGTAAAAATCATAAACTTTTCATCGGCAGGAATCAATGGAACATATTCCGGAAATTCAGTATTAATAGTTGGTCCAAGGTTCTCAATTTCTACTGAACTATATTTAGTAGACTCTAATAATTGAGCTGAATAGCATTTAATAAGCAAGTCGTTTATTTCTTTGGCCAAATGTTCTTTCTCACCTTTAGCACTTTGGTAAGCGTTGAAGCTGGCGATTGCTTTATCAAAATCTTTTGAGAGATGATAAAGGATACCCAAGTAATAATTTGCTTCAGGATAGTCAGCGCTTTTTATTCGTTCAAAATTTTTACGTGAATCATGACGGAATTTTTTTATTTCGAATTTGCACATTCCCAATTTATAATTCAATTCCTTGTTGGTACTATCAATTGCTTCAGCTTTTTCAAATGCAATTTTTGCATTCAAGTAATCACCTATTTCGAAGCCTTGATTTCCTTCCCACATCAACTTACGAAACTCTTTTGTATTCGATTGCGCGAATGCACCTAAAGAATACAATACCAGCAGAAGCAGTACAAGACAATTTTTAACGTAGTAGTGTAACATCGCCTGTTTTATAAAGTGTTTGTCCATTATTTAATACAATTCGTGCTTTCCAAACATATACCCCCATTGGGCAAAGTTTCCCTCTGTAATAGCCATCCCAACCTTGTTTAAGTGTGTTGCTTTCAAAAATTAATTCTCCCCACCTGTCAAAAACCTGAATTTTAAATTCAACAACTCCTGCTGTGTAAGGGAAAAACACATCGTTGTCTAAACTGTTAGGATCATATACACCACCTGACGAGTAGCCGGGATTAGGTGTAAATGCATTTGGAAATAGAATTTGTGCATTGGTTTTAATTTCAATCGTCATCTTGTCCTCACATCCAAAAGCTGTTGTTGCTGTTAACTGCACAGGAAAATTTCCAACTTGTGTATAACTGTATTGTGGATTTTCAAGTGTTGAACTACCCCCGTCTCCAAACTCCCATACATACGAAGTTGCACCTACCGATTGGTTGTTTGTTTGTAATAAATCTGTTGGTAAATCCAGATTAGTTGAGTTTAAAGAAAATGCAGCGATAGGCAACGGATGAGCCGAGATAACAGTTGGTGCAGTTGCGTTATTGTTGGTACAGCCGTTTGCAGTTGTAACAGATAAGCTAACAGGATAACTACCTGCTTGTGTAAAAGTATGTGTTGGATTTTGTATAGAAGAGGTCGTACCGTCACTGAATGTCCAACTCCAGCTTGTTATTGGATCGCTGGCATTTCCTGAGATTGAATTATCAGTAAATTGCACGATGAGCGGCACACATCCTCCTAAAATAGCTGGTGTAAACGCAATTTGTGGTGGAGGATTAAATTCAATTCGAATAGAATCGACTACTGCAACGCCGCAACTATTTAAAACCGAAACAATATAGGTTGTTGCTTGCAATGGTGTTACAGCAATTGGGCCCGGACCGTTTCCTAAGTTATTGTTCCAAGAATAGGTCAATAGCCCGGTATTTCCGCTAGTTTGTACTGATATCTGTGTTGTTTGTCCTGGACAAATTGGGGTATTTCCAACTACTTGAACACTCGATGCAGGTAAGGTAAACACGATGGCATTAATAGTATCTACTGTTCCGCTACATCCACTTTGGTCAGATGCAAAAACAAAATATGTACTACTCGAAATAGGTGCTACTGTTAAGCTTCCTGAATTAATCACGTTTTGTGGTTGCCACGAGTAAAAGTAATTACCGGCTCCTCCACTGGCGGTGGCAGTAAGTGTCCCCGATTGTCCTAAGCAAACTGAAATATCTGGAGCAGCTGAAGTAATAACCTGACTGGGTTGTGTTAGTGTAGCAGTATTGCTTGCAGTACATCCTTTAGCATCGGTAACTGTTACCTGTGTTGAACCGGCCAATAGACCAGTGGCTGTGCTGTTAAACTGAGGAGGTACAGTTGCCCAGGTATAGGTATAAGGAAAAGTTCCTCCAACTCCAATTGCAGTAGCAGAACCGGTTCCGCCAAAACAAGTAGGGTTTATTACAGCACCAATAGCCGACGATAAAAGGTTTGGTTGGGTAATACTTATTGAGATAGAGGTGCTACAACTATTTTGGTCAAAAGCAGTTACAGTGTAGCTTCCTGCCGATAAATTGTTTACCGAAGGGCTACTGGATAGTATTGGCGACCAAGAATAGGTATAGTTGCCTGCACCGCCACTTGCTGAAACAATGGCCGCACCATTACTTCCGCCAAAGCAGGAAACCTGCGTGTTTGATTGAGCTAAAAGAGTTAAAGGAGAAGGCTCCGAAATACTAGCCGAAACACTTGTTTGACAACCTATACCATCTGTAATTAATGCAGTGTAATTACCAGCACTTAAATTTTGAGCAATTAAATTTGTCCCACCAAAAGGTGACCAATTAATGGTATAAGGTAAAGTTCCTTGATTGATTTGTATACTAGCTAAACCGTTATTTCCACCTGCACAAGAAACATTGGTTGAAAACAACAAGGATGCTGTTGGCCCCGGAATATTGGTAAGCGTTGTTTGATTGGTTGATGTACAGTTTTTTGAATCAGTTACCACTAAAGTGTAACTGCCTGGTAATGCTCCATTTAGAATGGAGTTGGTGGAGTTGGTTGGAGTCCACAAATAGGTATAAGGTGAGGTACCTCCCGAAACCTGTGATGTAATCGACCCATTTGACAAACCGCAAGAAGGATCAGATGGAGATAAATTAACTACCATTTGTGTGGGTTGAGTTACACTAACAGCCACGTTTGTTTGGCAGTTATTGGCATCGGTTACTGCAACAAAATAATTGCCCGGACTCAAACCGGTAGCAGTTTGTAAATTACCTCCACTTGGTGACCATAGGAAAGTGTATCCTGGAGTTCCTCCAACTACAGTTGCTTGAGCTGTACCATTTGATCCACCAAAACAATTTGTAGCTGTACTGCTTGCACTTGCAGCAAGTGGTTGTGTTGGTTGTGTGATAGTTGCAATTGCAGTATTTGTACATCCATTAAAATCAGTTATTTCAACAGTGTAAGTACCTGCGGCTAAGTTTACTCCTGTTGGACCGTTTCCGCCAGAAGGAATCCAACTGTAATTGTAAAAGGGTGTTCCACCACTAACACTAACTGTTGCACTACCATTGTTACCTGCAAAGCAACTTACATTTGTTGTACTGCTAATGGTGGCAGAAATTTGAGTTGGTTCATCAATTGAAAAAGTGTTAGTGATTACACAATTGTTTGAATCGGTAACTACAATGGTATAAACAGCTGATGCTAAATTTGAAATTGAGGAGGTAGATCCGCCTACAGGTGACCATGCATAAGAATATCCCGGAGTTCCTCCACTTACCAATACACTTGCTGATCCATTTGTTCCACCAAAACAGGAAACATCAGCGGTTGTTAAATTTAAAACAAGTTGTGTCGGTTGAGTTATTGAAGGACTCGTTGTAGCTAATGAATTGCATCCGTTAGCATCGGTAACTACTACTGTGTAAACTCCAGCGGTAAGTCCGGTTGCAACAGGTCCCGTTCCACCTGTAGGTAACCAATTAAATGTAAAAGGACCGGTTCCACTTGAAACATTTGCTGAGGCTGTTCCATTGTTACCACCAAAGCATGTCACATTAGTAATTCCAATAATGGATACCGATGGACCATTGTTATCATTAACATTTACCAATTCGGTAGTGGTGCAACCGTTTCCATCTGTAATTAAAACGGAGTAGGCACCCGACAACAAATTACTGGCAGTATTGGCTGTTCCTCCTGAAGGCGACCACTGATAACTGAAGGATGGTACACCTCCAGTTACTGTTACAAAAGCAGATCCATTGGCTAAACCACAATTTGAATTGGTTGAGCCCGATGTAACTGATAAAGGTAAAGGTTCAGTAACTGTTGCAACACCGGTTGTAGTACACCCATTATTGTCGGTTACTAAAACGGTATAATTTCCTTGGGTTAATCCCGAAACTGTTTGTGAAGTAGAACCTCCGGGCGTCCAAAAAAAGCTGTAAGGAGAAGTACCACCAGCTGCATTTGCCTGAACCGATCCGGAATTAGCACCGTTACAGGCTGCAGGAGTAGCACTTGTTAAAACGGATAAGGCTTGTGTTGGTTGAGTTAACACTACTGTATTTTGTGTTTGACAATTGTTGTTGTCGCTTACGGTTACTGTGTAGGAACCTGCCTGAACTGCCGTTATAGTGGCAGTAATAAAATTGCCCGGTGTCCAAAAATAAGAGTATCCTGGGGTACCTCCTGTGGCATTGATACTAACTGAGCCGGTTGCGGCATTAAAACACTTAATATTTTGTTGATTAATAAAATTTGCTTGTAAGGCAGGAGGCTCTGTAATAGTCACAAATCCGAAAGCTTTACAGCCTTTGGTATCAGTAACAGTTAAGGTATAAGTACCACTCGCTAAATTTGAAATACTACTAGTGTTTAAATTACCCGGTGTCCACAAATAAGTATAACCTGGATTTCCACCACTGGCCAATACCGTTGCAGTACCATTGTTAGAGTTGGTGCAAGTTTCGTTGGTTTGTGTGATAGGAGCTAAAATTGCTGTTGATTGCGTAACCGTTATCGAATCTACTTTTATACAACCTTTGTTATCTGTCACCTGAAGTGTGTAAACACCGGCAGCTAAACCACTAACACTAGGAGCAGTGCTTCCACCGGGACTCCAATTATATACATATGGTGCAGTACCTCCATTAATTGAACTACTAACACTACCTGTACTTGTTCCAAAGCAATCAATGCTTGTTGCAGTTAAACTGGAAGTTAAAACTGCCGGTTGTGTCAGTGTAAAAGAATTACTTTGTTGACAGTTTTTTGAATCAGTTACAGTTACTGAATAAGTGCCTATTGGTTGATTAATAATGGAAGAAGTTGTTTGGTTTCCCGGTTGCCATAGATAAGTATAAGGTGCCGTTCCACCAGTTGGATTAAGTACAATTGAACCATTGCTTCCTCCAAAACAGGAAATAGCGGTAGTGTTTCCGGTAAATGATAATTGGCTTGGTTGGGTGATGGTTACACTTTGTGTATTTGTACAACCATTACCATCAGTAATTATTACCGTATAAGTTCCTTGTGTAAGATTGCTAGCCGTTGCGTTTGTTTGAGCAGGAACTGTATTCCAGAAAAAACTAAAAGGACTTAATCCACCGGATACTGTTACCGCAGCAGATCCATTATTCCCTCCAAAGCAACTTACATCGGTTGGTACAACGGTAACTGTTCCATTAAACCCACTGTAGTTTATGAGTACTGTATCACTCACTGCAGGGCATCCGGGAGTATTGCTGGTTGAAGTCAGAACCAGGCTGACATTTCCGTTTAAAATGTCACTGTTACTTAATATATAAGTTGCATTTAGGCTAGTATTTGAAGGTGAAAATGTACCAGTTCCTAGGCTTGTCCATATACCACTAGTGGTACCACCTGTAACACTTCCATTTAATTGAATGTTGGCAGGAGCACATAAAGCTTGATTATTTCCGGCATTCACAGTAGCAATCAAATTATTGATAATGCTGATGTCGTCGGTTGATGAGCACACTCCTTGACTAATCGTCCATCTTAATACCAGTGTACCACCGGGTAACAATCCGGTAATAGTAGTTGTGGGTGAGGTTGGGTTAGATATAAATCCAGCACCCGACACTATTGACCATTGACCAGTACCTACAGCAGGTGTATTGGCTGTCATAGTAGCACTTGTTGCCATACACAAGTTTTGGTCGGCTCCGGCAGCAGCGGTAGTTGGCACTAGATCGCCGCTAATGATTACAACATCACCAGTCGATAAACAACCGGGACTTGAAATGTTCCAAAGTAAGCTAACCGAACTTCCCGGTGTTATGCCTGATATAGTAGTAGTAGATGACAGTGGGTTGGCAATAGTTGCAGAACCTGAAAGAATTGACCAGGTTCCAGTACCCGTGCTAGGTGTATTTGCAGCAAGTGTTGCTGTTGTTGTTCCACAAATAATCTGATCAGGACCAGCATTGGCTATTGTTGGCGAATTAGTAATAGTAACTACCATTGTACTTACAGATGCAGGGCAGTTGCCATTTCCTGTTGAGGTAAGTGTTAAAGTTACTGACCCAATTGCAGTATCGGCAATACTAGGAATATAACTGGCATTAAGGGTAGTAGCATTCGGACTAAAAGTTCCGCTACCATTACTCGTCCATATTCCTCCTGTTGCACCGTTAATTATTCCATTTAATGTTACGGTGGCGTTGTTACCACATACAGTTTGGTTTGGCCCTGCATTAGCAATTGGCAGTGGATTAATAGTAACAGGAAGCACAATGGTATCCACACAATTCGTATTGCTTCCTACGATGAGTGTAACATTATATACACCGCCGGTGGTATACACATGCGTTGGGTTTTGCAATGTTGAACTTGTATTATCTCCAAAATTCCACGACCATGAGTTCAAGGTGGCATTGGCCGAATGTGTAGTTAAATCAGTAAAAGAAACAGCGTTTCCGGCACATTGTGGGGAGGTAGAACTAAAATTTGGAACAACTGAACTAATCACTAATTGAGTAGTTGCTGTATTCGCACAATTCGTACCAACACCTGTTGTAAGTGATACTGTATAATTTCCGGGATTTGGATAAGTGTAAGTAGGAGTATTTAAAGTTGAATTGTCGTTGGTAGTTGTTGGATCACCAAAATCCCATAACCATCCTGCACCTGAACTTCCGCCAAGGTTTGCAAAAGAAATAGTATTGCTGTTGCACGAACTTACCGGAGATAAAACCGCAGGTACAAATTGAGGACAGGTTATTACGTTAAATTGAAAATCGCGGTATGTTGAACTAATGTATACTCCGTTTCTATATTCTTTCACCAATATACCAACGACATACTGACCAAGTGCCGAAGGTGTTCCGCTAAGCAAACCGCTAGCTGAATTTAAAGTTAAGGGTGTTCCTCCCAATGGATTTGTTGCTGAAAAACCTCCCAAAAATGTTACTGGCTGAAAGGTAGCTGTGTTATTTGGAAAAGTTGGATCTAACGCACCAGGACCATTATCACCATTAAACGGTGTATAAAATGAGTAGGAAAGGGAATCTCCATTTAAATCGGTAGCCGAATGATCAAATGTAAACGGCTCTCCAACACACAAAAATAATGGCGGAAACAGTGTGAAAGTAGGGTTGCTGTTATCTGTAAAAGTTGTACCACTTACCAATACATTGTCGAAACGATAAATTTCAGTATTCGGTGAATTCAAATCATAGTGCACTCGAATAATAATTTGTACTGTGGCACCAACCAAACCGCTTTGTGTGGCAACTGCATTTGCAAAATCATCGGCAATAAATCCATTTGTTGAAAAAAGCGTTAATGGTCCACCATTTATACGGTAGTATACAAATATTGAATCGTTCACATCTAAGGTTCCATTCTCAGATAAGTCAACACTTAAATTTACTCCACCTATAAAGGCGGCAATTGGAATAACTTGAGATGTCCATGTTTGCTGTCCATCATCATCTCCGGTAAGTTGAAACAAATTGTTATTTACGCTAGCCGTGGTTGGGGCAATAGCTCCTGCAGTGGTACTCCAAGCTGTAGTTCCATTATCAACCGTTGTTCCGTTGGCTAAAGCAAAATCTTCTCCCCATAAAACCGCTGGCCCTGGAATGTATGCATAGAAACTTTCTCCCACATTATTACCTGAAGCATTAACGTTAGTTAAACTCAAATTTCGGGCAACCACCTGAAAATACATATGATAACCGCCCGGATTAGGAGGAAGGTTATTAACAGTTATTGTATACAAGCCTTCTTGTGTACAAGGCATTGGATTGGGTGGAGTTGCACAAGTATCGAGGTTACTGGGTACTGGCGTTATGGTACTTAATGGAATGGTAATATCGCGACTTGGACTAAAAGCTGCACCATTGTAACCTAGTACTGAAATGGTAACAGAATTAGGGAGCTGAACTGTTCCTGGACCGCAATCGCGATACAGTTTTAGGGTTACTGTATAATTAGATCCTCCGTTGTGAACATAGGTTAAAGAGCCACCAACAATATGTGTAGAATGGGCGAAGAATGGAAGACTTAAAAACAGTGTAAGTAGTAGGAAGTGTAGTTTTGCTTTCATCTTTTCGAGTTCAAAAAGCTAATCAAAGTTAGTTTATTTCATCGCAAGGTCAAACTAAATTAGCGTGGTTTAAAAATGCACAATGTTTAGGTATCAAATAAAGAACGAATAATTTTGTATCAACAATTTATTCAACAATACGAGATTTTTGGCATGAAAGATTGAATAATCTATTCAAATAAGCACAAACTTACTATGAGTAAGAAAAATTGATTGATGAATGGATAAGTAAAATGCTTACTTATTTTGGATTTGCTCTTGAAATAATTTAGCAACATATTTTCCAATAATATCAAATTCTAAATTAACCGAATCGCCTTCTTTGATATATTGGAACACTGTATTGTTGTAGGTATACGGAATTATTGCGACAGAAAACTCTCCCGGTTTTGAATTTACTACTGTTAAACTTACTCCATTTATAGTAATGCTTCCTTTTTCAACTGTAATGGAGCTTAAAGCATGAGTATGCTTAAAAGTAAATAACCAACTACCATTCTGATTAGTGATGCTAGTGCATGTTGCAGTTTGATCTACATGCCCTTGTACAATATGTCCATCCAGTCGTCCATTTAAAAGCATACATCGTTCTAAATTAATTGAATCGCCCAAGCTTAAACCGCCTAAATTCGTTTTTAGTAAAGTTTCATGAATCGCAGTAACAGTATAGCTTTTTTCGGACAGTGCGGTAACAGTTAGGCAAACACCATTGTGTGCAACACTTTGGTCAACTTTTAATTCGGCTATAAAGGGAGCTTCAAGGGTGAAGTGAGTATTGTTGTTTTCTTGCTGAATCGCAATCACTTTCCCTAAGCACTCAATAATTCCGGTAAACATTGAAAAGTTATTTTGCGCCGTTTTTTTGTTGGCTGGTAAATACGTGTAAGAATCCTTTTATTGTGCGGGGTTCAATTCCGGTTAAGCGAATTTCGTTTACCTCACACACATAGTAATATACTCCATCAGGTACTAATTGTTTTGATTTTTGATTGGTTCCATCCCATCCAATTTTTGGATCTTCAGTATGATAAACAAGTTGACCCCAACGATTGTAAATATCTAAATTAATGCTCTCAACATATTTATATGGAAATGGAATAAAAAAATCATTTTTCCCATCATCGTCAATGGTAACAATATTGGGTAGTTCGTAATTTGGGCAATTGTCGATGCAAACCGAATCGCTCATTGGGCCTTCATTTCCAAATGAATCAACAGCAGCAATAGCATAACAACCTGCAATAGAAACGCCATTGTTGTTGTGCGAAAAGCTAAGCTCATTTGCATCGTTAATTAACTGAAGAAAACTCATGGCTTCATCCAATACCGGTGTGTAATATATTTTATAAGCAACAACATCGTCAGCACAATTGTTGTTAGGATTATTCCAAGTAAGTGTATTTTGTATTAAATCGCAATTTGTTGCAATGCCAAAATTACCCGGAGCACAGGGAGCAGTTTTATCCTGAGGAATACCACAAGCTATTTGTGAAAAGTTAATTAATGGTGAAACTAAACCCGAAGTTGAATAAGTTCCAATTGCTTTTATTTTATAACAATAGGTACGACCATTTATTAATCCGGTATCGATAAAAGTGTAGCCGGTTGTAGTACCAATGGAATCATATTGGGTAGGTACAAGTTCATTCTGTTTATAAATAACAAAAATACTGTCGTGCCAAGGAACAGTTGATTGCCAATTTAATTGAAGTTGATTGTCGTTTGGAATTAATGTCAAAAAAACTGAAGATGCTTTGCTTGAGTTACTAATGAAGGTAGTAGTTGGTGTAGTTGAATAAACTTCAATTTTATAAGTATATGCCTCTTCGAGTGTATTTAATCCAACTATATCTAGAAATGTAGTATCATTTAATCCTACTGCAACTTGGGTTGAATGTTGCAATTGGAAATTTCCGTTTGAAGCTCTAAAAACCTTGTAAAAATAAGGCCCGGGAAAAGCAATAGTATCAATTTCGGTTGGTTTCGACCATTTAACCTGAATCTTCCCATTGCTACTATTTGTTTCAACTACATCAACATGAGTAATAACAGGTGCATCTTTATTTAGTTGCACACATATTTCATTGGACGCATAACTTTTAGAACCGTCGGCAAAATAAGCGTAAATCATATAACAATAATCCAAGCCATTTATCAAACCATTGCCATTATTTGAATCGGTAAAACTAGTTGATGTTATTCCGGTAACGGTAGCAATTTCAATAAATCCAGTAAAAGCAGGAATTCCTGTAATGCAATTGGAAGGTACAAAACCGGAGGGGCTGTTTTTTCGGTAAATTTTATACCCTATAGCATTACTACAAAGTTCTTGTTGCCAATTTAATTGAATAGAAGTACCAATAGGTGAAGCTATTAAATTTTGAGGGGCAGGTGCAATCACAGTTAAGTTTACTGTTTTGATATCAACTAATGGCGTTGAGAGATCATTATCTTCTGCTTTAAACAACACTTGATAAGGTTGAAGCCTAACATGTGAACAATTGGTTTGCCAGCTAAATGTTGCTGTAACTGTTGTATTCGCATGTGCACCTTGGGGGAAAAATGCAGGACTTGAGCTTAGTAAGTAAACTCCTCCTGTAGAAGTTAACGTTACCTCGTCATTAAAATTTGGATCTGTTGCTGTAACAGGAAAAGCTATTGTTGTACCGGCAACTACACAAGTATCCTTTAAAGCAGCAATTACCGGAGGGTCGTTTTGGCAACCGCCTACCACTGTCACTTGCAAATCGCGTTCAACCGAACCAATTAAACTGCCTTGTCGCCACTCCTTAATTAAAATTGCAAAATTAAATTCGCCAATTGGATTTGGACATTGCCAAACCATATCGCCGGTTGTAGCATTGATGGTGACTCCCGGAGGCAGGGTGTAGCCAAATATTGGATTCCCGCCTGCATCTTTACAATCGATTAACTCGTATGAAAGACTATCCCCATCAGCATCAAAAGCTCCTGGATTGTGAACAAATTTCTTACAGGTACAGGCATTGTCTATAGGAGGATTCAATAAAACGGGGGATGTATTATTAAATCCTAAAAAGGGATTGATGCACAGCTGTGATTCAATATAAAATGAAACATTGGTTGAATTAGGAATATTAATAACACTTGCATTTCTATTAGGATCGGTTACCGAAATTGTAAAGCAGGAAGGACCAGCATAAGTATGCACTCCCACGTAAATATTTTTTTTAATATCTGCCGCTACCACTTCTCCCGAATGGGCACAAGAGCTTGAAGAGACACCGTTCACGCGTGGTATCGTATCTAAAGTTCCATCGCCCCATACAATTTCTAATTCACAGCGATCCGGAATTTGATTGGCGGGTAATCGTGTGTAGGTTATTACCGTTGCTTCGTATTTAAAGGAATTTGGATTACTTGAACTATAAATTCTACGAAAAGTAATTTCTCCGGCTCGGTTATGAGTAGCAAAAAGAGCCGTTTGGCATCCAAGGAAAGTAACTAAAAATAGAAGAAACTTATTCACAAATTTTTAACTTAAGCAGATTACTAAGATAGGGATTATTTAGATGTACAGATGCTAATAATTAATAATTTGTTGTTCCATTGTTGCTGGAATAGCTCTGTACTCATATTGTTGATTTCGCAACTGTGGTTCGAAACCTGCTTCAACTATGGCTTCCTGTATACCTTTTGAAGTAAATCGATGAGGAGCACCTGCCACCGAAACAACATTTTCTTCAATCATAATCGACCCAAAATCGTTGGCACCTGCATGTAAACACAATTGGGCAACTTGTTTCCCAACTGTAAGCCACGAAGCTTGTATGTTGACAATGTTTGGAAGCATAATACGACTTAAAGAAATCATTCGAACATATTCGTCGCCACTGGTTGTATTTCGTATTCCTTTATGTCGCCGCAACAGGGTACCATCATCTTGAAATGGCCATGGAATAAACGCTAAAAACCCCTTGGCATCTTTTGGTTTTTCATGCTGCACTTCTCGTAACCACACCAAGTGTTCAAACCGCTCTTCAATTGTTTCAATATGTCCAAACATCATGGTGGCGGAGGTAGTAATATTTAGTTGATGAGCAGCACGCATTACATCTAACCATTCGCGTCCGCTACATTTACCTTTCGAAATTAATCTTCTTACACGATCGTTTAAAATTTCGGCACCTGCACCCGGCAATGAATCCATACCTGCTGACTTTAATGCAGCAAGTACTTGAGTATGTGTTGATTTTTCAAGCTTCGTAATGTGTGCTATTTCAGGTGGCCCAAGTGCATGTAATTTTAAGGTAGGATACAATCGTTTTAATTCCTTAAACAAATCAACATAATAATTCAATCCTAATTCAGGGTGATGTCCTCCTTGCAGCAACAATTGTTCACCACCGTAACGAAAAGTTTCTTCAATTTTTTGCTCATATTGATGCATCGTTGTGATGTACGATTCAGCATGTCCAGGAATACGGTAAAAATTGCAAAATTTACAGTTGGCAATACAAACGTTAGTAGTGTTTACATTTCGGTCAATAATCCAGGTAACCTTATTATCGGGTTTTTGAATTTTTCGTAATTCATTGGCAACAAAAGTTAATTCGGCCAGAGGGGCATTGTGAAATAAAAATACTCCTTCCTCTTTCGAAAGAAATTCAAATTTTAATGCACGCTTAAGTAATTGGTCTACATTCATTCTTTAACAGGTATAAAATCTCCAAACGGAGTTCAGCCAATAAAATTACAGGAATAATATTGATAGAGGGCAAAAGTAGAAAATCAAAGCCAAACGGTGAAAGATTCTGTAAGAAGGTATTTAAAGTAGCACATACATAGCCTCGGCTTTCTTAACATTAATTTAACATAGGCTTAACAAAAACAAAAAGCAACGAAACATAATCGGCCACTTTATTTTTATTCCTTTGTAACATATTATTGAAAACTAAAGGATACAACTAACAATGAAATTCGACAATCTAATTCAAGCGCTAATTCCAAAAGATAAAAAGTTCTTTACCATGTTTGAAAAAGCAACTTCAAATTTGGTTACTATTTCAAAAGTATTGGTCGAATTAGCTAATGCATCATCACCTGAACGCCGCATGGAATTAGCTAAAGAAATTGACGACCTGGAACATCTCGGAGATCAGTTTTCACACTCTATTTTTAGTGAACTGGCAGCAACCTTTATCACACCGTTTGATCGCGAAGATATACATTCACTTACCTCAGCTATTGACGACATTGTGGATCATATACACGGAGCTTCAAAACGAATCATACTCTATAAATTTGAACGCATTTCACCTGCCATGCAAAAGTTGTCGGAATTAATTTTACATGGTTCTGAAGAATTACACAAAGCAGTTTGTGAATTACGAAACATGAAAAATGTTAGTGCTATGCGCGAAGCTTGTGTTCGAATCAATAGTATTGAAAATCACGCCGACGATATTTTTGATATGGCAGTTGCACAACTTTTTGAAGAAGAAAAGAGTGCGGTTGAAATTATCAAAACCAAAGAAGTTCTTCAAACACTTGAAACAGCAACTGATAAATGTGAGGACGCTGCCAATGTAATTGAATCCATTATGATTAAATACGCTTAATTCAGCCTATGACATTTCTGGTAATTATTATTATTCTGGCGCTTGTTTTCGATTACATCAATGGTTTTCACGATGCTGCCAATTCAATTGCAACCGTAGTTTCGACAAAGGTGCTAACTCCTTTTCAAGCTGTGTTATGGGCGGCCTTGTTTAACTTTGTAGCCTTCTTTTTGTTTAAAGATCACGCTGTCGCAAACACCATTTCTAAAACGGTACACAAGGAATTTATTACACTTACCGTTATATTTTCAGGATTAATTGCTGCCATCGTATGGAATTTATTAACCTGGTGGTATGGTATTCCTTCGTCTTCCTCGCATACACTCATTGGAGGATTTGCCGGTGCTGCACTTGCTCATGCTTATATATCAACAGGTTTTGTAGGCTTTGCAGAAGTTGTTGAAATGGAAAAAATTACAAAAACCATCTTGTTTATTTTTCTTGCTCCTTTAATAGGTATGATGGTATCTATGTACATTGCACTGGTCACGCTGATGCGGAATACTTGGCTGCGTATTCTGGTAATTCTCATCACTGCTGCATGTACCTGGGTTCTTTTTGATTATTTGGAACAAAGTAAATTGGCTGAGAATGTCAAAAAATATTATAAAATAGAGCAATTAACTAAGGAAGTTGAAACCAAGCCGGAATTGCAGGTTAAGCTCGACTCGGCAATATATGCAGTTGCAGTAACCAAACCTTTACTGGCAGATTTTAACACCAAAGGTGCAACACAAATTGCCACAGAAGTAAAACAAACAATTGATCCGGGTTTGGATGAAAAGAAGTTTGCCAAAGAGTTAAAGAAAGCCGACAATTCTATAATTATTAATAGCATCATGTTGGCCATATTGATTTTTATTTTGGCATATATTTATTCTGAAAAAATAAAAAGTCCAACTGCTTCACGAATAGGAAAAATGTTTAAAAAATTGCAATTGTTATCCTCTGCTGCTTTCAGTATTGGACACGGAGGTAATGATGCGCAAAAAGTGATGGGTATTATTTCGGCTGCCATGATTGCGAACGGAAACATTGCCGATATTAAGCAAATGCCCGATTGGGTGCCATTGGCATGTTATGCAGCTATAGGATTAGGTACTTTAAGTGGAGGTTGGAAAATAGTAAAAACGATGGGTTCTAAAATTACCAAAGTAACTCCACTCGAAGGTGTTTGTGCTGAAACTTCAGGAGCCCTTACCTTATTTATGACTGAACAAATGGGAATTCCGGTTAGTACAACTCACACCATCACTGGTTCTATTATTGGCGTTGGAGCAACAAAGCGATTGTCGGCAGTACGTTGGGGTGTTACTGTTAATTTAATGTGGGCTTGGATTTTAACTATTCCAGTAAGTGCATTTATTGCAGGTTTAGTTTATTCATTCATTCATTTTTTCAACCTGGCTCCAAATTAAAAGTACAGCAAAACAAGTAGTAAGTTGTTGTCAGGTTTAAGCTAGTTGTAAATTAGTAGGCCGGCTCACATATTGCTTCTATTACCATCTGAACTTTCGCTCATTTTTCGATTTTTTTTTGTGAAATACATTAGTAGTAACATTATTTAACTGCAATATTTTTGACAATTGTTGGCGGTTAAAAATAGTACCGCTATATTCGCTTTTTCAAAATTTAAAAGTGTCCGATAGTCTAGTTATTATACCCACTTACAATGAAAAGGAAAATATCGAAAAAATTATTCGAAAGGTATTTTCATTGCCGAAGGTTTTCCATATCTTAATTATTGAAGATAATTCACCAGATGGAACAGCGGCTATCATTAAGAAACTAATGACCGAGTTTGACGGGCGCCTTTTCATTGAAGAACGCAAAGGTAAATTAGGTTTAGGTACTGCTTACATTCATGGTTTTCGTTGGGCTTTGCAGAAAAACTACAGCTATATTTTCGAAATGGATGCTGATTTTTCACACAATCCCGACGATTTAGTTCGGCTCTATGAAGCATGTCATACACAAGGTGCCGACCTGGCTATAGGTTCGCGCTATACACGTGGAGGAAGGGTGAAAAACTGGCCATTGTCGCGTATTTTAATGTCCTATTTTGCTTCGGTTTATGCACGCCTAATTCTTTGGTTTAATGTGAGTGATACTACTGCTGGATTCAAATGTTACAAAAGCAAAGTATTGCAACGTATACATTTGGATGATATTAAATTTACCGGTTATGCATTTCAAATTGAGATGAAATACACCGCTCATAAATTAGGATTCAAAATAGTTGAAGTTCCAATTACCTTTATCGATAGGCAAGAAGGCGTTTCAAAAATGAGCACGAAAATTTTTAAGGAAGCATTTTTTGGTGTATTACAAATGCGATTCAAAAAAATAAAATAATACCATGACTCCTATTCTCATTAAAAATGCAAGTATCGTTAATGAGAATAACATTTTCATGGGCAGTGTTTTTCTTCAAAATAATTTAATTGCAAAAATTTTTGAAGGAACAATTTCTACCGAACAAATCGAAAATCTCCCGAGCGAAACTCGAATAATAGATGCAATCGGGCAATATTTACTCCCCGGTATTATTGATGATCAAGTTCATTTTCGTGAACCCGGCTTAACTCATAAAGGAACAATACACAGCGAATCGCGCGCAGCAGTTGCAGGTGGCATTACCTCCTATATGGAAATGCCCAACACGGTTCCGAATGTTTTCACACAGCAGTTGTTGGAAGAAAAATATCAATTGGCAGCCAATTCTTCATTTGCCAATTATTCATTTTTTATGGGTGCTTCTAATACTAATTTGGAAGAAGTGCTCAAAACAAATCCTCAAAACGTTTGTGGAATTAAAGTTTTTATGGGCTCATCCACCGGAAATATGTTGGTTGATAACCGAGAAACTTTGGAAGCATTGTTTGCAAAATCAAAAATGCTCATTGCGCTTCATTGTGAAGATGAAAAAACGATTCGTGAGAATTTACAGGTAGCAAAAAACAATTTTGGTGAGCAAATTCCTGTTCAACAACATCCAGTGATAAGAAGTGCTGAAGCTTGTTATTTGTCGTCATCGCTGGCGGTTGAATTGGCAAGAAAACACAATACCCGAATTCACATTCTACACATTTCAACTGCAAAAGAAACATCCTTGTTTGAATCAATACCACTTCGCGAAAAGCGGATAACCGCAGAAGCATGTGTACACCATTTGTGGTTTTGTGATGATGATTATCAGCGTTTAGGAAATTTTATAAAATGGAATCCTGCAATTAAATCTACTTCCGACCGAAATGCTATTTGGAAAGCTTTACTCGACAATCGTATTGATGTGGTTGCAACCGACCATGCTCCACATACCATTGCTGAAAAGCAAAACTCTTATTTAACGGCGCCTTCAGGCGGACCATTGGTGCAACATTCCTTGGTTGCGATGCTTGAATTTCATCATCAGAAAAAAATTAGTTTGCAACAAGTAGTAACAAAAATGTGTCACAATGTAGCTGAGTTATTTCAAATTGAAAAGCGCGGGTTCATTCGTGAAAGTTACTATGCTGATTTAGTTCTTGTTGATTTAAATTCACCTTGGACCGTTACCAAATCAAATATTTTGGCAGCTTGTGGATGGTCGCCTTTTGAAGGTGTTTCATTCCAATCAAAGGTTACCCATACCTTTGTAAATGGACAATTGGTTTTTGAAAATGGCACTATCAACGAAAGTATTCGAGGACAAAGATTGCTTTTCACACGAAGCTAAGATGCATTTTGTTGATCAGCAATCAACTCAAATGTTTACATTTGGTTCCCTAAAAAAAGTACGATGATTAAATCGATGACCGGCTTTGGTAAGGCCTCTTTGCCATTTAAAGACAAAACCTTGCAAGTTGAAATACGCTCGTTAAATAGCAAGCAAATCGATTTGAGTTTAAAATTACCGAGCTTGTTTCGCAGCAAAGAACTGGAGCTTAGAGCACAGTGTGCAAAATTTATTGAGCGTGGAAAAGCGGATGTTACAATTTATTTTGAGCAAAAGGAAATCGAAAAAAATTTAAACATCAACACTGCATTGGCTAAAGCGTATTACCACGAATTAAAAAAGCTTGCCATTGAGTTACAAGCCCCTGTTGATGATTTGTTGACGCATATTTTAAAACTTCCGGAAGTATTAAAAGCGGAGGCTGAAGAAGTAAATGAACAAGATGAAGAACAGCTAAAAAGTGTACTTTACCTGGCTTTGCAGGAATTTTCGAAATTTAGGGAAGCGGAAGGTAAGAACTTGGAAACTGAATTTTCTTCTCGAATTTCAACGCTTTTGAATTTGCTTCAAACGGTTGAACAGTTAGACAAGGAAAGAGCTATCACAGTTCGAAATCGAATCGAAAAAAATATTGAAGAGCTCATTACCAAAGAACGTATTGACCAAAATCGACTCGAACAGGAATTGATATATTACCTCGAGAAAATGGACATCACCGAAGAAAAACTTCGTCTTAAAGTGCATTGCGATTATTTCATTAAAACCATGCTTGAGGAAGATGCTGTTGGGCGCAAACTTGGATTTATCACTCAGGAAATTGGCCGTGAAATAAATACCATTGGCTCAAAGGCAAACGATTCGGCTATTCAAAAGGTAGTAGTACAAATGAAAGATGAACTCGAAAAAATTAAAGAACAACTGTTAAATGTGCTTTAAAGAAAGTTACTTGTATGGAAGGTAAACTCATAATTTTTTCTGCTCCTTCAGGTGCTGGCAAAACTACTATCGTGCAGCACCTGCTTGCCAAATTTCCGGTATTGGAATTTTCTGTTTCAGCTTGCAGTCGTGCTAAGCGAAAAGATGAAAAGGAAGCAGAAGATTACTATTTTTTATCGGTTGATGAATTCAAACAAAAAATAGAGCGCAATGAATTTTTAGAGTGGGAGGAAGTTTACACCAATCATTTTTACGGAACGCTACGATCTGAAATCAACCGGATTTGGAACAAGGGCCACCATGTTATTTTTGATGTGGATGTGCACGGTGGTTTAAATTTGAAAAAAATTTTTGGTAACAGAGCACTAGCGGTTTTTGTTAAAGCACCCTCTATACAACACCTCGAAAACCGACTTAAATTGCGTGAAACAGAAACTGCTGAAAGTATTGCTCGACGAATAAATAAGGCAGGAGAAGAAATGGAACTTGCTTCTAAGTTTGATGAAATTGTGCTCAACGACCAAATGGAACATGCATTCAGTCAAGCTGAAGAAATCGTAAGTAAATTTTTAGAAACTAAGTAAGCAAAGTATGTCTGTTAAAAACTCGAATAATGAAAGTTTAAGATATCCGATAGGAAAATTTGCTTTTCCTGATACTTTTTCAGAAGCTTCAATCGCTGGTTGGATAAACGACATTTCCAAGCTCCCTGAGCAGCTTATACAGCTTGTTGATGGCTTGAGTGAAGCTCAGTTATTGCTTACATATCGTGAAGGCGGGTGGAATTGTATACAATTGATAAATCACTTGATTGACAGTCATTCCAATTCTATTATTCGTTTTAAGTTAGCGCTTACTGAGGACTATCCTACTATTCGACCATATAAAGAAGAATTATTTGCATTGCTTGCCGATTCAATGCATGCACCGGTTGATCAGTCACTTTTATTAATAAAATTAATGCATGCTCGTTGGGTAATATTATTGAACTCTATTAAAAAGGAGGAATGGGAACGTAAATTATTTCATCCTGACTCAAAACGCGATTTTACCCTTTATCAGTTACTCGCTTTATACGCTTGGCACGGAAAGCATCATTTAGCGCATATAAAATTAGCACAACAAAACCACTAAAGTAATTTCTTGTTGCTTTTATGGCGCTCACTATCGCGTTGTGTTTTTTTTGCCAAATTATTTTTTAAGGCCTCCGTTAAATCAATCCCGGTTTGATTTGCCAAACAAATTAATACAAATAATACATCGGCAAGCTCATCTTTTAAATCGGCGTTTTGTTCAGTTTTTTTTGTCGATTGCTCGCCGTAAGTGCGCGCAATAATTCGAGCTACTTCTCCTACTTCTTCGGTTAACAAAGCCATATTAGTGAGCTCACTAAAATAACGCACACCATGCATTTTAATCCAGTTATCTACTTCTTTTTGTGCAGCCTCTATTGTCATGTTTATTCTTTGTTTTTGGTATCAATACAAATGGTTACCGGGCCATCGTTTAGTAGTTCAATTTGCATGTCGGCGCCGAATTCGCCGGTTGGAACAGTCTTTCCAAGTTCCTTTTCTAGTTGTTGCACAAATTGCTGATAAATTGGAATAGCAATTTCGGGACGTGCTGCTTTAATATAGGAGGGTCGATTTCCTTTTTTTGTACTCGCCATTAAGGTAAATTGACTTACCGCCAGAACTTCGCCATTTATGTCACGAACCGATAAATTCATCACTCCACTTGCATCGTCAAATATGCGCAAATTGCACAATTTCAAACAAAGCCAATCAATGTCCTCTTTGGTATCTGCTTCTTCAATACCTATTAAAACTAATAGCCCATTTCCGATTTCTGCTTTAAGCAGTTTATGAATGCAAACTTTAGCTTTTGAAACTCTTTGTATTACTGCTTTCATTTAAGAATCAATTAAAATACTTAGCTCTTAAATTATTCTCCGCTTAAAATACTTAAATAGCTATTGTAGCGGCTGCTGGCAATTTCGCCACTTTCAACAGCTTGCTTTACACTGCATCCAGGTTCATTAACGTGTAAACAGTTGTTGTACTTACATTGATTTACACGATCGCGTAATTCCGGAAAAAAACTCCAGAGCTCTTCGCGTGCAATTTCAACCACTCCAATTTCTTTTATTCCGGGGGTATCGATGATGTATCCACCGGATGTCAATGGATGCATTTCGGCGAAAGTGGTAGTGTGTGTGCCCTTATTATGTGCTTCCGATAGTTGTGCAGTTTTAATTTGTAGTAAAGGATCTAATGCGTTTATTAAGGTTGATTTACCAACACCCGAGTGCCCGCTTACCAAGTTTATTTTATCTTTCATTAGCAAACGGAGCTGCTTTACATCCGTTTCTTTTAATGCAGAAATTGGCAAACATGGATAGCCTATTTTTGAATATATTGATGTTCGTTCTTCAACGCCGGCAATATCTTCTTTGGTCCATTGATCCATTTTGGTAAACACAATGCTTACCGGAATATGATAGGCTTCTGCACTAACTAAAAATCGGTCAATAAATCCTAAAGAAGTTCGTGGCGATGAAATGGTCACCAAGAGGTAAGCACGATCTATATTGGCCGCTAAAATATGTGTTTGACGGGATAGATTAATTGATTTTCGAATGATGTAATTTTTTCTTGGCTCAATGGTGTGAATAATTCCTTTAGGCTCAGTTTCAGTATCAAGGCTTTTTTCAAATTCAAATTGAACATGATCGCCAACTGCAATGGGATTGGTGCTTTTAATATCTTTAATTCTGAAGTTTCCTTTTATCCTGCAATCTACCTTTACACCTTCAGCTGTAAGTACGGTATACCAACTACCTGTTGACTTAATAACTACAGCTGTCATCCTAGCATCAATTATTTATGATTATTTTAGAATCCAAAATTAGAAAAAGAATTAGCTTTGACCAGTGAAGCTGTTTCTCTGCAACAACACTATACATCATAAGTTCGATTTTATTTTAGTATGTCAATTCAAGTCAATAACATAACCAAGCTTTACGGCAAACAAAAAGCACTCAATGAGGTTTCTTTTGAAGTTGCTAAAGGCGAAATCATAGGATTTCTTGGTCCGAATGGAGCAGGAAAATCAACCATGATGAAAATTATTACTTGCTTTATTCCTCCAAGCACAGGAAGTGTTTCGGTTTGTGGTTATGATGTGAACGAACAGTCAATTGAAGTGCGTCGTTGCGTTGGATATCTTCCCGAAAACAATCCGCTATACCTCGATATGTATGTGAAAGAATACCTCGAATTTATTGCGGGTATTCATTCTTTAGGAAAAATGACGAAGCCGCGCATTCATGAAATGATTGAAATAACCGGTCTTCAATTAGAACAACATAAAAAAATTGGAGCCTTGTCAAAAGGCTACCGTCAGCGTGTAGGTCTGGCGCAAGCACTAATTCACGATCCTAAAGTACTCATATTGGATGAACCAACCACCGGATTAGATCCCAATCAATTGGCAGAGATTCGTGAGTTGATTCGAAAGGTGGGTAAGGAAAAGACCGTAATGTTAAGTACCCACATTATGCAAGAAGTAAAAGCTGTTTGCGACCGGGTAATCATTATCAACAAAGGAAATATTGTAGCAAACGATACTACCGAAACATTACAAAATACACGCACAAAACAACAAGTAGTTAAGGTCGAATTTGACAAACAAGTTTCGAAACAAAAACTAACAAGCATTGCCGGCATTGATACGGTTGAAGAAATTACTCCAACACAATGGAAACTTATTTCTTTTAATGAAGCGGATATTCGACCAACAATTTTTCAATTTGCCGTTGCCAATCAATTAGCTGTACTTACGTTACAAAAGGAAGAACAATCCTTGGAAGATGTATTTAAACAGCTAACACAATAAGCATAAACAATTCCCAAAATCAGGTTTAATTTCCCTACTTTTGTACTATCGTTTTTATACAAGCAACAATCTCTCATGAGCGATAGCATTAAGCATGAATGTGGCATTGCCCTGATTCGACTTCGAAAGCCACTAAATTACTATTCTGATAAATACGGAACAGCACTTTATGGACTCAACAAATTGTATTTGTTGATGGAAAAACAGCACAACCGTGGACAAGATGGAGCAGGTGTTGCTAATATTAAATTAGATACCGAACCAGGTAGTCGTTACATTAGCCGTTACCGCAGCAATGGGAGTAATGCAATTAAAGAAATATTTGAAAAAATTAATAATCGTTTAGCTGAAGCAAAGCAATCAAATCCAGTAAAGTTTAACGATGCCGAATGGCTCAAAAAAAATGTTGCTTTTAGCGGAGAATTATTATTAGGTCATTTGCGCTATGGAACTTTTGGTAAAAATTCGATTGAAAATTGCCATCCTTTTTTACGTCAAAATAATTGGAAAACAAAAAACCTTGTTGTAGCCGGTAATTTTAATCTTACTAATGTTGATGAGCTTTTTGAACAATTGGTCGACCTCGGACAACATCCCAAAGAAAAAACCGATACAGTTACTGTAATGGAGCGTATTGGCCATTTTTTAGATGTTGAAAATGAACGTCTCTTCCAGGAATTTAAAAAGCAAGGACACGACAATCAAACAATTTCAACACTCATTGGCGAGCACCTCGACTTGCAAAAAATTCTGATTGATGCCAGCCGAAAGTGGGATGGTGGTTATGCAATGGCTGGATTAATTGGACATGGAGATGCTTTTGTGCTGCGCGATCCAAACGGAATTCGCCCTGCCTATTACTATTATGACGATGAAATTGCAGTAGTAACATCTGAGCGACCTGCAATACAAACTGCTTTTAATGTTAGTGCTGATAAAATCAACGAAATAAAGCCGGGGCATGCAGTAATTATTCGCAAAAATGGAAGTGTTGAGGAAATCGAAATTAGAAAGTCGGAGACTCGAAATGCTTGTTCATTTGAACGAATCTATTTTTCACGGGGTAGCGATGCCGCTATTTATCAGGAACGAAAAAAACTTGGAACATCGCTATGCCCCGCAATATTACAGGCAATTGAAAACGATACTCGAAACACCGTATTTTCTTACATTCCCAATACAGCTGAAATAGCTTTTTACGGAATGGTAAAAGGTATAGAAGATTACCTTACAAGCGTTAAGCAACGTAAAATAATGGAAAGTGCTGCTACATTGGATGAAGCGAAACTTTCTAAAATTTTGTCGATTCATCCTCGTATTGAGAAATTAGCCATTAAGGATGCAAAACTGCGAACGTTTATTACCGACGATATGCACCGTGATGAAATGGTTGCGCATGTTTATGATGTGACTTACGGTGTAGTAAAGCCTACCGATACGCTTGTGGTTATTGACGATTCAATAGTAAGAGGGACCACTTTAAAACAGAGTATTTTAAGAATGCTCGATCGATTAAATCCAAAAAAAATTATCATAGTTTCAAGTGCCCCTCAAATACGTTACCCCGATTGTTATGGGATTGATATGGCCAAACTCGGCGATTTTATTGCCTTTCAAGCTGCAATACAGTTGCTAAAGGAAAATTTTAAGGAAAATATTATTGAGGAAGTTTATGAAAAAGCGAAGGCAATGGACGAGCTTCCAAAAGATAAAATAAGAAATGTTGTAAAGGATATTTATGCTCCTTTTACACCGAATCAAATTTCAAAGAAAATTGCCGAATTGCTTACTCCTCCTGATTTAGGTGCAGAAGTTGAAGTGATTTATCAATCCTTGGAAGGTTTGCATGCAGCCTGTACAAACAATTCGGGCGATTGGTATTTTTCGGGCAATTACCCAACTCCCGGAGGAAATAAGGTTGCCAATAAAGCTTTCATAAATTACATGGAAGGCAAGAATATTCGTGCCTATTAATAGGTTAGTTAAGCTCTCATCTAGTATAATATATTTACCTCATTTCTACTGTTAGTTTGGTTGGCATTGATTTTTTTTGAATGCTCCATTCCTACGATGTTTTTACTGCTAAATGGCTAACAATAAGTAAGCTCAGTTTTTAATCCGGAAATTTACTGATCGAACACCATTTTCTACTTTATGAATAGCAATCTTAAAAAATTTAGTAATATTACTAGCTCAAAATAATTAACCCTTAATCAGTTTCAGTATGAAAATAAATTTTTACAAAGCGATATTTTTTGCGGTAATCGCTATGGTTTTGATAACCACATCAAGGCTGAATGCACAAGTTGCAAATTATATTTTTTCGCAAAGCAATGGCACCTATGTTCCTTTAACAGTAGGATTTAGCTTAGGAGATGCCACTACCAATGATCAGTATTTTGTTGACCCAAATTCACCTTTAGGTGGCACCAATGTATTGGGTGCAGGATTACCTATCGGGTTTAATTTTACTTACAACGATACGGTTTACGATAAGTTTGGTGTTTGTGCCAATGGTTTTATAACCTTGGGAATTGGATCAATCGATTTTTCAAATTCAAACTTAACTTTGCCATTATCTTCAGGAATGCGTAGAGTAATTGCCGGAGTTGGACGTGATTTGGAATCACAACCAAATGCTTCAATACGCTACGCTACGTTAGGTACATCTCCTAATAGAACCTTAATTATTCAGTGGCAAAACTATACACGTTTTAATAATGTGGCCGACGATAGTTTGAATTTTCAAATTCGTTTAAGTGAAACTTCCAATACAATTACAGTGGTTTATGGTAAAATGCTTACCGGTTCAACTCAAACAAATTTAAGTCAAGTGGGAATTAAAGGCGCAACTGCTTTTGATGTAAACATGCGAACCACTACCACCAGCTGGCTTACAACAACGGCAACTGCAGTTAATACTGCCGGGTGTACGTTGAACACAAACATATTTCCTCCAAACGGTTTAACTTTTACTTGGTTGCCTCCTTTGCCCTGTGTTGCCCCACCAACAGCCGGTACTGCATCAGTAGCACCTAGTGCTACCTGCGCGGCACTTAAGGTTGTTTCAGTGAACGGTAATTCAGTAGGAATCGGTGCTTCATTGCAATGGTTGGTATCGGCTGATAGCTTAAATTGGAATGTAATCAGTGGAGCAACTTCATCCAGTTATTCGATCACACAAAGCAGTTCAAATTACTACCGTTGCGTTAATACTTGTTCAGGTTTAACCGATTCTACTAATGTAGTGTTAGTTGCAGGGGCTTCTTCTGCAACAACTTGCTATTGCACTTTAAACTTGCATCAAGCACCTGGTTGCAATATTGGTTTTATAAATTCCATAAGTATAACCGGTACCGGATTTACAAATCTTAATTCTGGTTGTTCTGGATTAAGCGGAAATTCATACACCAGCTATTTAGATACCGGCAATTATACCGCCTCTTTATTTGCAGGCCAATCTTATAGTTTTTCTGTAACCTCTTCTGCTGCCGGAGCTATTTCAGTTTGGATTGACTATAATCAAAATGGAACCTTTGAAGCTTCTGAATGGACACAAGTGAGTGCTGCGTCTACAGCAAATGTGGCGAGTATTGTTACTGTATCTATTCCATCAACTGCTTCAATTGGTAAAACTGGAATCCGTTTCCGTTTCCGTGGAGGCGGAGGTGCAAATAATGCTACCGATGCATGTACCACATTTGGCTCTGGAGAAACCGAAGATTACTTAGTAGAAATTGCGCAACAATCACCTTGTGTTGCTCCTCCAACAGCAGGAACAGCAACTTCTTCAGCAACAGGAATTTGTGCTGGAATCAATTACTCATTGGGATTAACAGGTAATTCAATGGGTTCAGGATTAACCTTTCAATGGCAGGAGTCTCTTGACAGTATTAACTGGTCAGATATAATTGGTGCTAACAATTCATTTTACGCAACTTCATCACTTCAAAATACCTATTACCGTTGTTATGTTACCTGCAGCAATGTTAGTGATACTAGCTCAGTTGTTTTGGTTGCTATAAATCCAGCTACATTATGTTATTGTGTAACTGCGCTGCACAACAATACGAACTGTAATCCTGCAGGAAGCATTAATGATGTAACCATTACCGGAACTACGCTTTCCAATTTAGCTACAGGATGCGCCTCAACTTCAGGTCAATCTTATTCAAGTTATAGTCCGGTTGGAAGCAATACCGCTTCGATAGATATTGGTATGCCATACAATTTTAATGTTACTGTTGGAAATGCCAATAACACCATTTCACTTTGGATTGATTACGATCAAAGCGGAACTTTTGATGCAAATGAGTGGACTCAAGTTTCAGCAGCATCCCAGGCTAACGTGCCGAATTCTATAACTGTATTTATTCCAATAACTGCAATGAGTGGACAAACCGGAATGCGCATCCGTACTCGTCAACAAGGAGGTGCAAATGCAGATATTGATGCTTGCACAGCATTTGGTTCAGGCGAAACTGAAGATTATATCATCACTTTAGTTCAACCACCTCCCTGTGTTGCTCCACCAACTGCAGGTATTGCACTTGCTACTGATAGCAGCGTTTGTGCAGGTGTAGATTTTACACTCTCTTTAACTGGTTCGAGCACTGGTTCCGGAATGAGCTATTCATGGGAATCATCAACTGACAGCCTCAGCTGGCTTCCAATTTTTGGCGCTACCAATCCATTCTACACTAGCACCTTAATTCAATCAGCTTACTATCGTTGCATCCTTACTTGTAGTGGAATGAGCGATACTAGCTCGGTTGTTTATGTTATGCAGAACGCAGCAACCGATTGCTATTGTGTTTCATCCGCCAACAATGCCAGTGATACCGATATAGGAAATGTAAATTTTGGTACACTCAACAATGGTGTTGGTACGCCTGCAACACAAAACCCAACAGCAACCGGTACATATTCTGATTTTACAGCATTACAGGTACAATCTTATACTCAAAATATAACCTATCCTATTTCAATTACACAAATTAATAGTGCTAACTTTTTTACTTCAAATTTTGCTGTTTATATAGACTATAATCAAAACGGCGATTTTACAGATGTAGGCGAAACAGTGTTTAACGGTACAACAACTAACGTAACTGGTGGTAATACTGTGTCAGGATCAGTAACGATTCCTTCGTTAGCGGTTTCGGGCCATACTCGCCTTAGAGTTGTTTTGGTGGAAGCTGGTGGTGCCGGAGGTACTGTTGCTCCATGTGGTACCTTTGCTTGGGGCGAAACCGAAGATTATACAATTGATATTGTTCAACAAGTACCATGTGTTGCTCCTCCAACTGCTGGTTTGGCTGCAGCTGCCGATAGTTCAGTTTGTTCGGTAATTGGTTTATCCTTAGTGGGTGCAACTTCCGGTTCAGGTATGACTTATGAATGGCAGAGTTCAACCGATAGCATTGCATGGACCGCAATAGGTGGAGCGAACAATTATTTTTATAATGGAACACAAACGAGCTCTTCCTATTACCGTTGTGTGTTAACTTGTAGCGGAATGAGTGATACTAGTTCAGTTGTATACATTTTGCAAAATCCAGCTGTCAGCTGTTATTGTACTTCTAATCCTACAAGCAATACAAATGGAGATATTGGCAATGTTACATTTGGAGCACTTAATAATGGTGTAGCAACTCCAGTTACCAACAACCCAACTGCGACCGGAACCTATACTGATAAAACAGCTCTATCTCCTATAACATTTAATCAAAGTACAAGCTACAGTATTAGTATAGCACAAATAGTGTCTGGGAATAATTTCTTTGGTGGAAGAATAGCGGTCTATATCGATTTTAATCAAAATGGATTATTTACCGATGCCGGTGAACAAGTATTTACGGGAACTACGACTTCTGCTGCAGCAAATATTGCGAGCGGTAATGTTATTATTCCAGCTACTTCAACACTTGGAAATACCCGAATGAGAGTTGTACTCACTCAAGGTGGAGCAGCAACTGTAAACCCTTGTGGTACTTATCAATTTGGTGAAACGGAAGATTATACCATCAATATTGACCTTTTCAACGGTGTAAAAAATACCAATGTTACTACAACGTCATTTGTTGCATATCCTAATCCAAGTCATGGAATCAGCAATGTAAGTTATACGCTAACTGAAAAGTCAAACGTGAATTTTGAACTTTATAATTTAGTTGGAAAAAAAGTAGTATCAACTCCCGTTGAGACCAAAAACAGTGGGAAATACCAAACCGAATTTGATTTTAATCAATATGGAATCAGTGCCGGTGTTTATTTCTTAAAACTAAATGCTGGAGTAAACAGTAAAACTATTCGAGTGGTACTTGAGTAATTACCACTTCAATAATTTCCAAAACGGAGTTTGTCAGTCTTGGCAAACTCCGTTTTTGTTTTGTTCAAGTTTGCTTAGCCGTCTTCAATAAATTATTTTAATCTAAAAAAGAGATAGTAAAATGAATTCGCTTTAGGCTTCAACCTTAAGAATAGTATTTGGAGGTGTCAGCAATAAATCATACACAATTTTACCCCAAATTAAAATACAAGGAACCGCTTTTAAAACATAGGGTATTACATAATTGATTCGAATATATTTTGGAAACAAATCGGTAGGAGAGAGGATTGAAAAAATAATGCATAACACTATCAAAGTAGTATTGGTAACATTTGGCTTTTGCGAAAAATACCATACAGCAACTCCGGCAACCGCAATAATAAAAGTCGCTGATTCAGCTCTATGATTAAATATTATTACCCATATCATAATGGAAACTAAAAACAAGACTCTGAAATAATAATCGCGATACATGTTAAAACGTAACATGGGCAAGCAAAACAACACTGTTCCTACCAAAACAACTCCTGTTTTTGCATCAATTCCAAACCAGGTATATAGCCAACCAGCAACCGATAATCCCGTTGAAATACCGTGATCCATTTTTAATAATTGCCACCAACTTGTATACAAAAAGCTAAGTTGCTGCATCGATACAAATAGCAATGGCAAGGCTCCAATCAATATTGTCCATAGGCAGATATAAATAATTGACTTGAGTTTATTAGGGTAAAATAGAAACATTGCTAATGCAACAATACCGAACAGTTTTATGTAGATGGTAAGCACTATAAACAAACTCGCCCAAAAGCTATTATTCTTTTCTAACTCTATAAATGCTAATAAAAATAGGCCGGCAATAAGTGCATTACTTTGCGCATTTTGTGTAGAAGTAATTAATTCAATAAGCACAAATGCTAACATTAGCAAGCGATTTCGGGCAGATTGATGAGGGAACTTCCATAGTGCAAAAAACAAAATCAGCACATTAAGTAAGTTCCAAATAAACAATCCTATCGTATCTGGAAACAATGCCATAGGCGCCATCATTACCGAAAAACTCGGACTGTATTTATACAAGTCCCAGTGTTCTGTTGGATACAATTTGTACAAATCGTCCTGCTGTAACAAGTGAAAGTACGACTGCTTAAAAATTACATAATTGTTGTAATGTGTGTACAAAGCACCGGAATCGTCAAAGGTTTTCATCTTTTTTAAAAAACTTTGCGCGGTGATTCCTAAGGTTATGATTACAAAAATTGCTACTAAAACCGATTGTTTGTAAAGAAATGCGGGGATTTTAACTTGCTTCATTCGAGTGTGTTTTCAGCTAACTAATTGTACTTGCGAAAGCAAAGAAAGTGAATATCAGTAGGAATAAAAAAAATGACAGTTTCAATACCAGAACATTAATAGAAAGTGAATGCCTTTGCAATTAAGCTAAACTTTATATAGCAATGATTTCTATTGTTTGACAATCTACCTAAATTTCATACACTATTTAGGTCAGGTTGAGCGGAGTCGAAACTGTGGGCTGGCCTGCTATTCATGATGAGCCGATACACTCCTTCGATTGCGCTCTGGATGACACTGGTTTTTAAACTTTCTATATCTTCTGTTAGGAATTAGCTCAAGAAATTAGTATACTTGAATCAGGTTGAACTAAGTTGAAACTATTTGTGAGCCTGTTTCACTTGATGAGCAAAGGAACTCTAACGACTACACTTAATATGAGCAGTAAGTGTTTTACTTTAAAGTTAAGTGCAAACACATAACCTGAATGCATGAAAAAACTTATATCGTTATTATTTATTTTAACTCTTACACTTTATTCGCAAGCCCAAAACTGGCAATGGGCTAAGCATATACATGGTACAGGATCTGAAAGGGCAAAAATATCTTGTATCGACAATCAAGGAAACGTATATGTAACAGGTGCTTTTAGTTCCGGATTATGTGTATTAGAGAGTGATACATTAAGTGGTGGAGGATATTCTACATATTACTTAGCAAAATACTCAGCAATAGGAAATTTAATTTGGTCTCAAATTATAGGATATAGTTACTCAGCCAGTTGCCTTAGTGGAATATTTAAATTAGAGTATGATTCCTTATCCAACTCATTACTTTTTGCAGGAGCGGTTGGCAGTTATTTCCAACTAAATTCAACAACTGTAACTTCCTTTCCCGGTGACATGAATGCTATTTTTGGCAAAGCCAATTTAAATGGCGATGTGCTTTGGTACCATACCATTACAGGTAATGGCACTCAAAGTGGTAATACCATCGATTTTGATGGTGCAGGCAATGTGTATGCAATTGGTACTAGTAATTCTGCCTTTAATGTTGGTAACGACAGCTTGCAAGCAGGGGTGTTTTTAATTAAATACGATAGCAATGGGAATCAAATTTTAGTGAAAAAAATTACTAATTCAGCTAGCTTTCAATACATGGATTTACAGGTAACCCAAAATAATTTTTATATAAGTGGTTACTCAGGTACTTCCTTTATGTTTGATACAGTATCGTTTGTTTTTACATTTCAAAAAATTCCAAAGGTTATATCCAAATTTAATCTTAATGGAGAATTGCAATGGGCTAAAGCAGCAGGTGCATTAAGATATGGAAGTTTTGTTTCTAGAATAGCCATAGATTTGAATGATAATATCTATACAATGTTCACAATTACCGATTCTGCAACTATTGGAAATCAAACTGTTTTTAAAATTGGTTGGGGTGATATGATATTAGCAAAACACGATAGCTCGGGTAACTTTATATCGTTTCAACGAATAGACATGAGTGCTATTGCAGAAGGAGTTTGGGATATAGCCTCGGATAATATGGGTGATTTATATATTACAGGTGAATTTGGCGGTACGGCCCATTTTGGTAATAACACAATTACGTCATCTAATTCAAGAGATTTATTTTTGGCCAAATATACTCCCAATGGCGCTTGCATTGGAGTGTATAATTTTGGAAATGCAAAAGGTTTAGCTGTTGCTATTGACAATACGAATAATCCCATCGTATCGGGTACCTTTATAAACACTGTAAACATTGGTACAACAAGTTTTACTTGTAATAATACTTATGATGCTTTTGTGGCTAAACATGACGCCATCACAGGAATTAACAATCAGCAAAAAATGGCTAGCAATAACCAACTGCTAATTTATGCCAACCCCAACAGCGGCAAATGCAACATAACGGTACCAACTGATATGCTAAACCAAAACAACCTTGTGTTAAGCATTTACAACAGCCAAGGAAAAATTATTCAGCAACAAACGGTAACTACCAGCCAGCAAAAAATAAAAATAAATATAGAATCAGAAGCTTCGGGCATATACAACGCTGTATTAAGCAACGGCACAAAAAGTTATAGCGGTAAAATAGTGTTCGAGTGAAAAATTCTATATGCTTGTTATGTGAAGTCAAAACTATTGGCTGTACTGCTATTCATGATAAGCCGACGCACTCCTTCGACTTCGCTCTGGATGACCCAATTTTTTTTTGAATTTCAAAATGGTTCTAATTGAACAAGCAAAAACAAACACTTTTGGGTTCAGGTTGAGCGGAGTCGAAACTGTGGGCTGGCCTGCTGTACATGATGAGCCGACGCACACCTTCGACTGCGTTCGGGTTGACTCTGATTTATGGTATCTCAAAAAGCTTCAATTTGCAATCAGAATAAAAACAAACACTACCTGGGTCAGGTTGAGCGAAGTCGAAACCGTGGGCTGACTTGCTTCACATGATGAGCCAACGCACTCCTTCGACTGCGCTCTGGATGACCCTGATTTATGGTATCTCAAAAAGCTTCAATTTGCAATCAGAATAAAAACAAAAACTACCTGGGTCAGGTTGAGCGGAGTCGAAACCCGTATGCCGGCCTGCTGCACAGGATGAGCAAGAAGATGCATTCAATTTAATGTAAAGTTTCAAAGTGTGAAGTTATTTTGCCAATAAGTTTTTTCTAATTACAGTAATAAGTAAACAGGCCGCTGGCACAATCCCTAATATCCTTTAAAATCAAGAATAAAAATCAAGCACTAAATTACCGTTCAAAAGAATAGATTACATTCAAACAAAAACTTACTTTTACGCCTCAAATGTTTGAATAAAATGGATATGCTAACCTATTTAGGTAATGCCGAAATTGATTCGGTGGATGAATTGTATCATCAGTACAAAAGCAACCCCGATTCGGTTGACTTTGGATGGAAAAAATTTTTTGAAGGATTTGAATTTTCAAAGACAGGATTTTCTAAAACCTCTGCAAACGAAGCTGTACCTCAAGAATTTCAAACAGAGTTTAAAGTCATAAATTTAATCAATGGCTATCGAATGCGCGGCCATTTATTTACCAAAACAAATCCCGTTCGCGAAAGACGTACTTATACTCCAACTCTTGCCATCGAAAACTTTGGTCTCGCCGAAAGCGACCTCAATACCGTGTTTCAAGCAGGAACTCAAATTGGTATTGGTCCGGCAAAACTCAAAGATATTATCGCTCACTTGCAACAAACGTATTGCGAATCAATCGGCGTTGAATACATGTATATACGCAATGCCGAAATAGTAAATTGGTTGCAATCTAAAATGGAAGGGAGTAAAAATACCCCAAAGTTTTCGGCCGATGAAAAAAAGACAATACTCGGAAAACTCAATGAAGCCACAGTATTTGAGAATTTTTTAAATACAAAGTTTGTAGGTCAAAAGCGATTTTCGATTGAAGGTGGAGAAACCTCTATTCCTTCGCTCGATACCATCATTGAAACAGGAGCCGAGCTAGGCATTGATCACTTTGTGGTGGGAATGAGTCACCGTGGGCGGTTAAATGTATTGGCCAATATTTTACGTAAACCCTACCAAGATATATTCGCCGAGTTTGGCGGATTGGGAAGCGACGACAGCCATTACGATGGAGATGTAAAATACCATCAAGGCTATAGCAACAATACACTCACTCAAAGTGGAAAATATGTTCACTTGAGCCTAACTCCTAATCCTTCACATCTTGAAGCTGTAGATCCGGTTGTAGAGGGTATTACGCGTGCAAAGATTGATAACCTGCATAAGGGAGACAATACCAAAGTAGCACCTATTTTAATTCATGGTGATGCCGCAATAGCCGGACAGGGAATAGTGTACGAAGTAATTCAAATGAGCCAACTCGATGGCTATAAAACAGGAGGGACAGTCCATCTGGTAATTAACAATCAAGTTGGATTTACTACCAATTACATCGACGCCCGCTCCAGTATTTATTGTACGGATGTTGCCAAAGTAGTGTTGTCGCCTGTTTTTCATGTGAATGGTGATGATGTAGAAGCGCTAGTATTTACCTGCAAAATGGCAATGGAGTTTCGTCAAAAATTCCATAAAGATGTTTTTATCGATATTTTGTGTTATCGAAAATATGGCCACAATGAAGGTGATGAACCAAGGTTTACACAACCTGTATTATACAAACTAATTGCCGACCATCCGAATCCGCGTGAAATATATTTTGAAAAATTAAAAGCGCAAGGCATTGTAAATGCTGATTATTTGAAAGACATCGAAGATAAATTCAAAGAACTTTTACAAGAAAAACTGGAGGAAGGTAAACAAGCTGAGAAAGCAAAAATTACTTCTTTCCTCGAAGGATCATGGGCTGGAAAGCGCATGGCTAAAAGCGAAGACTTTTATAAATCTCCAGATACTTCGGTAACAAAGGAAGTGTTTTTGGATCTTGCAAAAAAAATTACCACTCTCCCGCAAGGAAAAAAGTGGTTTAACAAAACCGTGAAGTTGTTTAAAGACCGTGAAACCATGATTAGCAACAATAGCTATGATTGGGGGATGGCCGAACTTATGGCTTATGCCACCTTGCTCAATGCAGGTAATCAGGTACGCTTTAGTGGTCAGGATGTTGAACGAGGAACTTTTAGTCACCGTCATGCGGTAGTTAAAATAGAGGATTCAGAAGAAGAATACATTCCGCTCGAACATTTGCATCCGAAACAAGGGATTTTCAATATTTACAATTCGCACCTATCTGAGTACGGAGTTCTTGGTTTTGAATATGGATACAGCATGGCTACACCCGATACACTAACGATTTGGGAAGCTCAGTTTGGTGATTTTTTTAACGGAGCACAAATTATGATTGACCAATTTATTACCTGTTCTGAGAATAAATGGCGTAAAATGACAGGCTTGGTAATGTTGCTTCCACATGGTTACGAAGGCATGGGGCCTGAGCATTCAAGTGCACGTATTGAACGATTCCTGCAACTTTGTGCCGACAACAATATTCAAATTGCGAATTGCTCTACTCCGGCAAATATGTTTCACATTTTGCGCCGCCAATTGATTCGCGAATTTCGTAAACCATTGGTAGTATTTACACCAAAAAAACTATTGCGATATCCAACTTGTATTTCAACCATTGAGGATTTTACGCAAGGAGGCTTTAAAGAAATCATTGATGACGCCACTGCACAAGTTGAGAAAGTTAGAACCGTTGTGTTTTGCAGTGGAAAAATTTACTACGATTTAATAGAACGTAAACAAAAGGACAATCTCGAAAGCTTTGCCATTGTTCGACTTGAACAAATTTATCCGCTTCCTTTGTTACAATTAAATCAAGTAATTGCAAAATATACTTCCGCTAAAAAGTACATTTGGGCGCAGGAAGAACCTGAAAATATGGGAGCTTGGAGCTTTCTTTTACGTGTTTTTAAAGAGGTTCCTCTGCAACTTGTTTCACGTATGGAAAGTGCAACACCGGCAACCGGTTTCAGCAAATCGCACGACATGCAACAAAAAATGATTATTGATAAAGTTTTTGAAAATTAACATAGCGCTTTAAAATAAGTATTAGATGATAGTAGAAATTAAAGTACCAAGTCCGGGTGAATCAATTACAGAAGTAATTATTGCACGATGGCTAAAAAAGGATGGTGATGTGGTTCGCAAAGACGAAGAATTATGCGAAATTGATAGTGATAAAGCAACGTTAACGGTGAATGCCGAAGAATCGGGAGCCGTTAAACTGATGGTGAAAGAAGGCGATACCGTGCAAGTAGGAGCTTCCATTTGTACGATTGATACTAGTGTAAAAGCTCCGGCTTCCAATGAAAGCGTGAATCCACCGGCAAGCAAAGCAGTTCCAACAAATGTTCCTTCAAACGAGGCAGCAACGACTCAAAAATCAAGTTATGCCAAAGATGTTCCTTCGCCCGCAGCCAAGAAACTGATGGATGAAAATTCAATTCCAGTTTCACAAATAACAGCGAGTGGCAAAGATGGTAGAATTACTAAATCAGATGTTGCAAGTATTTTGGCAAAAGGATTTTCTGCACCTGTTGCTCCTTCCATTTCTCCAAAGGCTGTTGTTGTTGCTAGTTCCATGAATGGCGGCCGCGAAACCGAACGTAATAAAATGAGTCCGCTGCGTAAAAAATTGGCTCAACGGCTAGTTGCAGTAAAAAATGAAACAGCCATGCTTACTACTTTTAATGAAGTAGACATGAGTGCAATAATGAATTTAAGAAGCAAATACAAAGATAAATTCAAAGAAAATTTCGGCGTAAATTTAGGATTCATGTCCTTTTTCACAAAAGCAGTAACTGAAGCTTTAGCGATGTTTCCTGCTGTTAATGCTCAAATAGATGGAGAGGAAATCGTATATCATAAATATGCCGATGTTGGAATTGCAGTAAGCGCTCCTAAAGGCCTAGTAGTTCCTGTATTACGAAATGCCGAATTGATGAGCCTTGCACAAATTGAAACTGAAATTAAAAACCTCGCGCTGAAAGCACGTGATAATAAAATTACGATTGAGGAAATGAGCGGTGGTACCTTTACCATTACCAATGGAGGAGTTTTTGGAAGCATGATGAGTACTCCAATAATTAATCCACCACAAAGCGCTATTCTGGGAATGCATAATGTAGTCGACCGTCCCATAGCTATGAACGGTCAAGTTGTAATTCGTCCGATGATGTATGTGGCACTTAGTTATGACCATCGCATAATTGATGGACGTGAGTCAGTTGGCTTTTTGGTGAAAGTGAAGGAGATGCTCGAAAATCCTGTTAAAATGATTTTCTCAGGAAAAGATCCTTTGGAGGTGCTGGTAGGACTCTAAAATTTTGTAATTCTTTGTTGTGAAATTCAGGAATTTTTTAGTTCACTTATTCACAAACAACTATTCATAAAATGCTATTTTTTTTGAAAAATGTATAGTGGAAAATATCAGGTGAATTTTGTTTTCCATTCACTTGAATTCCGATAGCATTGACCTGTAATTAATTATCTTTTTTAGTAAACGCACAGTTGAAATTTTTTAGTGAACGACTTGCTTATTTAGAATTATTATAAATTACAAAATCCCTACTTTTTTCAACATTTTATTTGAGTATAAAATATCTATTCTTGTAAATTTGCGGCCGGTAAAAAAGGGCTTTTGTTAAAAATTGACAAAATTTCAATGCGCCAATTTTATCACGAATGCCCTAATTTCATTAGGTTTTGTAGCTTATGTTTACTTTGATTTGAACGTTAAAATTGCTTTTATGATAAAACTTAAAACAGTCCGTTTTTCTCTCTCCATTCTCCTTTTCTCCTTAATAGTAAATTTTTCAAGTGCATTTGCACAAGCTAGCGCTGAGCAAGGAGAGAAAATTTTTAAACAAAATTGTACTTCCTGTCATAGCATTGGTACCACAAAAGTAGTGGGCCCGGGTTTAAAGGATGTAATGAAACGGGTTCCTAGTGAAGAATGGTTGAAAACCTGGATTAAGAATAGTTCAGCGGTTATCAAATCGGGAGATGCTTACGCTAAAAAGATTTATGAAGAAAATAATAAGGCAGCCATGTCTTCTTTCGATAATTTGAAAGATGATCAACTCGCTTCATTGATTGAATATATTAAGAATCCACCCGCTCCTAAACAAGCTGCTACTGCCACCGGAGGCGCTGCCGGAACTAGTTCTGCCGCTAGCAACGAAGATGGAATTTGGAACTATGTATTACTGGCTTTAGCCGCCATTTTTATTATTTTAATTGTTGTATTAGGTGGTATCAAAGAAACTTTGGCTCGTTTGGTGCGCGAAAGAGATGGATTACCTGAGCCAGTTAAATTAGCGACTGTTCCTGCTGCAAAACATTGGATGCGTACCCACAAGAAGCACATGGCAGTAATAATTTTGTTTTTGGTAAGTTGGGGATCTCGCGCAGCTTGGAATGGAATGATGGATTTAGGTGTGTATACCGGATATAAACCGGAACAACCAATTAAGTTTTCACACAAGATTCACGCTGGACAAAACGCCATCAACTGCGTGTATTGTCACTCCGGCGTTGAAAAGAGTAAAGTGGCAAATGTTCCATCTGCCAACGTATGTATGAATTGTCATAAATACATTCAAGAAGGTCCTAACACTGGTAAAACTGAGATTGCAAAAATTTATGCAGCGCTTGACTATAATCCAACAACTCAAGTTTACGGTCCAAATCAAAAGCCAATTAAGTGGGTTCGTGTACATACTTTGCCTGACATAGTATATTTTAATCACTCACAACACGTGGTAGTTGGTAAAATTGAATGTACCAAATGCCATGGACCTGTTGCCGAAATGGATACAATTCGTCAGTATTCCCCACTTACTATGGGTTGGTGTGTGAATTGTCACCGCGAAACAGAAGTGCAAATGGCTGGTAATCCTTATTACGATAAACTACATGCTAAACTAGCCTCAGAGCACAAAGGTGAAAAAATTACAGTGGATAAAATGGGTGGTATTGAATGTGGTAAATGTCATTATTAATAAAACGAATATTTGAATTATAGTTTTTAGATGAGTGAATTGCTTTTCGTTAATTCCTGATTTAAAATTCAACATTTAGCTTTTACAAAAAATATGGGTACAACAAAAAAATACTGGAAGGGATTAGAAGATTTAAATAACGACCCTGCGTTTATTAAATCAGCGCAAAGCGAATTTGCCGAAGAAATTCCAATGGAGCAATTTCTATCCAATGATTCGTTGGAAGAGACTTCTACACCCAGAAGAGATTTCCTTAAATTTTTAGGATTTTCTGTTACAGCAGCTTCCCTTGCCGCTTGCCAAACTCCCGTAAGCAGAGTAATTCCGTATGTTATTAAACCCGAAGAAATTACGGTTGGTGTTAGCAATTGGTATGCAACTGCTTTTTACGATGGCCATGATTTTTGCAATGTATTAGTTAAAACCCGCGAAGGCCGTCCTATTAAGATTGAAGGAAACAAATTATCATCCATTACACAAGGTGGTACCAATTCACGTGTTCAAGCTTCAGTTTTATCCTTATATGATAATGAACGAGCAAACGGACCAAAGGAAAAAGGTGCTCCAACTACCTGGGAAGATGCCGATAAAAAAATTATAGCTCAGCTCGATTCAATTGCTGCTGCTGGTGGTGCTATTGCCTTGTTGAGTTCCTCTATTATTAGTCCAAGCACTCAACAAATTATCACCGATTTTAGTGCGAAATATAAAAATGTTAAACACGTTACATACGACGCTGTTTCTTATTCCGGAATTATTGAAGCAAATAAACAAAGTTTTGCTAAAGCAGTTGTTCCGGTTTACAATTTCGAGAATGCCAAAGTAATTGTAAGTTTTGCTTGTGATTTTCTTACCAACTGGGTTTCGCCAATTGAAACCGCTCGTCAGTATGCAAAAAACCGAAAGGTTAGCGACGAGAATAAGACCATGAGCAAACATTACCAATTTGAAAGCAACCTGTCCTTAACCGGAAGTAATGCAGATGAACGAATTGGTATTAAGCCTTCACAAATGGGTGCTGCTTTAATCAGCTTGTACAATAAGGTGTCTGGCTCTTCTTTATCGACAAAACAATTAGAATTTGATGCACATATTACCGCTGCAGCAAAAGAACTTGTTGCTGCTAAAGGAAAATCATTGGTAGTTTGTGGTTCTAATGATCCAGCAATTCAACTTATTGTTAATGCCATTAACAACACATTAGGAAATTACGGCGCTACCATCGATATTGATAATGCAAATCGCACACATCAAGGTAACGATGCTGATGTAATGGCTCTTGCTGCAGATATGAAAGCAGGCAAAATAGGTGCATTGCTTATGTACAATGTAAATCCGGTATATTCATTGCCTGCTTCATTAGGTTTTGAAGAAGGAATGAAGAAAACAGCTTTAACTGTTTCATTCAACGACCGTGAAGATGAGACTGGAAGCTTGGCAACCTTTTTATTACCCGACCATCATTACCTCGAATCATGGGGTGATGCAATGCCAAGAAATGGGGTTTACAGTTTAATACAACCTACTATTTTCCCAATTTTTAATACCCGTTCAGCGCAAGAAAGTTTGATGAAATGGACCGGTATTGCCGGTGATTACCAAGCCTATGTTAAGGCTAACTGGGAGAAAAATATTTTCCCGATGCAAACAAGTGAGGTATTGTTTGAAAACAATTGGATGAAAAGCTTGCATGATGGGGGAATTGAATTTAGTATGACACCTGCAGTTGCACCTACCTTTGCAGGAGATGCTGCCGCTGCTGCTGCACTAATTATGCAATCTGCTGCTAAAGCAGGTTCTTTTGAAATTACCTTGTATGAAAAAACGCCAATAGGAAACGGAAATCAAGCGAATAACCCTTGGTTACAGGAAGTTCCGGACCCAGTTTCGAAAGTAGTTTGGGACAATTATATTACCATGTCTCCAAAACAAATGAAAGAACTTGGATTTGAAACTTTCCAGGAACAACGTGCAATGGCAGATGTGGTTGAAGTTACTGTAAATGGTGTTACCTTAAGAGCTCCTGTATTTCCTCAACCCGGACAAGTTTATGGAACTGTTGGATTAGCGCTAGGTTATGGACGAACCAAGGCAGGTAAATGCGGAAATATTGGAAGTAACGCCTATTCATTTGTAGGAAATACAAACGGAACATTGAGCTATACCAGCTTCGATGCAAAAATAGGTGCTTCAGTTGATAAATATAGCTTGGCTTCTACCCAAACGCACCATACACTCATGGGTCGTAACATGGTGAAAGAAGCCAGTCTAGCTGAGTATATTAAAGATTCGAAAGCAGGCAATGAGCGAGAAATGTTTAAAGTTAAGGAAGGACATGAGCACATTGAAAAATCAGCCGAAGAATTAGATTTGTGGGCTACAAAGGATTATCCAAAACAACCAACTACCGATTTAAAATGGAGTATGAGCATCGACTTAAACTCTTGTATTGGTTGTGGAAACTGTGTTGTTAGTTGCTCTGCCGAAAACAATGTTCCTGTTGTTGGTAAAGATCAGGTAAGTAAAACACGCGAAATGCATTGGATTCGTATCGATCGCTATTATACAAGCGACATGACCAAGGCTAAAGCGGCTGAAGAAGGTAAAGGTAAAATCGACATGTTTACAGCCATGGAAATTCCTTCAGATAATCCTAAGGTAGTTTTCCAACCTGTTATGTGTCAGCACTGTGACCACGCACCTTGTGAAACTGTTTGTCCGGTTTTAGCTACAACGCATAGCAGCGAAGGTTTAAATCAAATGACCTACAATCGTTGCTTAGGAACGAAATACTGTGCCAACAACTGCCCTTATAAAGTGCGTCGATTCAACTGGTACCGTTACACCAACGATAAGGATTTTGATTTTAACTTAACCAACGACCTAGGTAGAATGGTATTGAATCCTGATGTTTCAGTGCGCTCTAGAGGGGTTATGGAAAAGTGTAGCATGTGTGTTCAGCGAATTCAGGAAGGAAAATTAGCTGCTAAAAAAGACGGCAGAAGAATTAACGATGGTGAAATTCAAACAGCCTGTGCACAATCATGCCCAACAAATGCAATTGTTTTCGGAAATATTTTCGATGAAAATAGTCAGGTTGCAAAAAATAGTAAAGACGAACGTATGTATCATATGCTCGAAGAAATTGATGTTCAACCTTCTATTTTCTACTTGACTAAAATTAGAAATACCGAAGAAAAAGAAGCTTAATTGAATGATGATTCAGTTCATCGGATAAAATAAATTTTTTGTAAAAATTCAGAATACTATGATGTACGAAGCACCGATAAGAGAACCGCTGATTTTAGGTGATAAAACGAACCACCAAATAACCGAAGATGTTTG